>Ga0180433_10005165_pt1 | contig 17816 bp, 15 predicted proteins | sample SS_ome_8_FD_132980 | JGI IMG/M metagenome (GOLD analysis project Ga0180433, IMG submission 132980) | Hypersaline lake sediment archaeal communities from the Salton Sea, California, USA - SS_1_D_1 metaG | ecosystem: Environmental > Aquatic > Non-marine Saline and Alkaline > Hypersaline >... | reverse complement strand
GTCGTCCCGCCTGAGGCCGCCCACGAGGCGATTGGAATCGCCGAAGACCGTGGGATCCGGTGCGAAGCGGCTGGGGAGTTGACGGAAGGCGCGGGGCTGTCCATCGACGGTCGCGCTTGGGGGCTCGGCGAGTTGCGGTACGAGGAGGCATCGTGACCGGATCGAGGACCGTCCTCTGCGCCCGGCCGCGCGACGGGCGGCCCGACGCCGTCGGGCGACGCGTCGCCGGGTCGGCGCAGGAGGTCCTTGGGATCGACATCGGGCGCGTAACGACGGCGACGGCGTACTACGTCCGTCCGGCCCTCGGAGCCGGACTCCTCGAGGCATTGACGGAGAACGCCCTCGGGGACGCCGTCCTTCAACACCTGGCCGCCGGCGAGCCGACCCCGCCGGAAGGCGCGAAACGCTATCTCGCCGTCGACCGCCTCCCGGGCGTCGCCGACGATCGCGCCCTGACCCTGAAGACGGTCCTCGGCGATCTCGGGGTCGGCACCGCGCAGGATGCATCCGTGCACGTCCGGGACGTCTACTGGTTCGTCTCGGAGCTCGACGAGGACGAGCTCCGAGCGATCGCCCACCACGTCCTCGGAAACCCGCTGGTCGAGGCGTTCCGATTCGGAGCTCCCGAGGCGTATGAGCCGTTCCGCGAGACGCCCCCGCCGCCCCACCGTCCCGAGGTGACCGGGCTTCGCCTGCCCGAGAACGACGTTGGGCTTCTGACCCTCTCGGCCGATCGGCTTCTGTCGCTTTCGCTCGAGGAGATGCGAGCCATCCGGGCCCACTTTCGCGACCCGGCCGTGCGGGCGCATCGTCGCGCCGTCGGACTCGGGGAGGATCCGACGGACGCCGAGCTCGAGATCCTGGCGCAGACGTGGTCCGAGCACTGCAAGCACAAGGAGTTTCGCGGGCTGATCGAGTATCGCGATCGGACGACCGACGAAGTGGTGGAGGTGGATTCGCTGTTCGCGACCTACATTCAGGGGGCGACGCAGCGCGTCGCCGAGACGCTGGACCGCTACGGACACAGGTGGCTCCTCAAGGTGTTCGACGACAACGCCGGCGTCGTCCGATACGATGCGGACCGCGTCTTCGTCTGGAAGGTCGAGACCCACAACTCACCGTCGGCGCTCGATCCGTACGGCGGGGCGATCACGGGAATCCTTGGCTGCAACCGAGATCCGTTCGGCACCGGGATCGGCGGCGGACGGCTGCTGTTCAATACGGACGTGCTCTGCTTCGGGCGGCCGGACCACGACGCGCCGCTGCTTCGCGGTCAGTTGCATCCGCGGCGGGTCCTGCGCGGCGTTTGGGCCGGGATCGAGGATGGGGGCAACCAGTGCGGCGTCCCGACGGTCGACGGGGCCGTGCTGTTCGACGATCGGTATGCCGGAAAGCCGCTCGTCTTCTGCGGGTCCGGTTCGTTGGCGCCGGACAGCGTCGACGGCAGAGCGTGGTGGGTCAAACGGATCGAGCCGGGCGATCAGATCGTGATGGCGGGAGGGCGGGTCGGCCGGGACGGGATCCACGGCGCTACCTTCTCCTCGACGCGCCTCGACGCCTCGTCTCCTCGCTCGGCGGTGCAGATCGGCAGCCCGATCACCCAGAAGCTCCTGTTCGACTTCGTCGACGACGCGTGTCGCCGCGGGTGGATCCGCTGCAGCACCGACAACGGCGCGGGCGGCCTCTCCTCGTCAGTCGGCGAGCTGGCGACGCTCGTCGGCGGCGCGGAAGTCGATACGGCCCGCGTCCCTCTCAAGGTCCGCGGCCTCGACCCGTGGGAGATCTTCGTCTCGGAGTCGCAGGAGCGGATGACACTCGTGGTCCCGCCGGAGAACCTTCAGGACGTGCTCGAGCTGGCAGCGTTCTACGAGACGGAGGCGACGGACATCGGCGAGTTCACCCCCTCCGGCCAATTGGTGGTCCGCCACGGGGATCGGCCCGTCGCCTGTCTGTCGCTCGACTTCCTCCACGACGGCGTTCCGCGTAAGCGGCTGATCGCTGAATGGCGGCCGGCGAACGCCGCGGAGCCCCACCTTCCCGAGGAGATCGACCACGACGAGGTCCTCGAACGTCTGCTCGCCGATTGGGCCATCTGCTCGCGCGAGGCGATCGTCCGCCGCTACGACCATGAAGTGCAAGGCGGCACGGTCATCAAGCCGCTGATGGGGCCGTGCGCCGACGGCCCGCAGGACGCGGCCGTTCTCCAGCCGGATCCGGGGTCGGTCGCGGGCATCGCGATAAGCAACGGGATCGGGCCGCAGTACGGGGATCTCGACCCGTACCACGCCGCCGCGGGTGCGCTGGACGAGGCCGTGCGGGCGATCGTCGCGGTCGGGGGGCGGCTTCCGGGCCCGGAGCACGCCCTCTTCTGGTCGGTCAACGACAACTTCTGCATGCCGAACGTCGCCTATGACGAGGAGACGAATCCGGAGGGCAAGGCGAGGCTGGCCGCGTTGGTCCGCATGTGCCGGGCGACCTACGACGTGGCCACGGCGTACGGGGTACCGCTGACCTCCGGCAAGGACAGCATGAAGAACGACTTCCACGTCGACGGCGAGACGATCTCCGTACCGCCCACCGTGCTGTTCTCGGCGGCGGCCGGACTGGGAGACGTGCGCCGCGCGGTCACGACTGATTGGAAGGCGCCCGGCGATCGGATCTACGTGCTCGGAGAGACGTACGACGAGTTGGGCGCGTCCGCTTTCTACCGGCTGTTCGGTGAGCTCGGGGCGAACGTCCCGGTTGTCCGCCTGCAGCGGGCGCGCGAGCTCTATGCCCGTGTCGCCGAGGCCACCGCTTTCGGCTGGCTTGCGTCCTGTCACGATCTCTCCGAGGGCGGCCTGATCGTCGCCCTTGCCGAGTCAGCGATCGGCGGTCGTCTCGGATGCCGGATCGCGCTCGACGCGATCGCCTCGGCGATCGGCGCACCGGCGGCGTTATACGCCGAGTCGCACAGTCGCTTCGTGGCCAGCGTTCGCCCCGAGGACGCCTCCTCGTTCGAATCCTTGCTTGGTGAGCGTGCGTACCCACTCGGGGAGGTGACCGCCGAACCGCAGATCCGGGTGGCACTCGCCGGTACCCCGCTCATCGATGCACCGCTCGATCGCCTGATCCGCGCCTGGAAGTCCGGGCTCTCGGAGGTGCTATGAACGAACCTCGGGCGCTCGTTCTCTCCGGCCTCGGCATCAACTGCGAGCGGGAAACGGCCGCCGCTCTCCGCCTGGCGGGAGCGCGAAGCGAGAGGGTCCATGTGAACGGCTTGGAGACCGATCCGACGCAGATCGACGGGGTGGACCTCATCGTCTTTCCGGGTGGCTTCTCCTTCGGCGACCGGCTGGGCGCGGGGCAGGCGCTCGCGACGCGCTTCCGTCATCGCCGGACGTCGACGGGCGGGACGCTTCTCTCGGCGCTGGGGCGCTTCGTCGCGAAGGGCGGATATGTCCTCGGGATCTGCAACGGGTTCCAGATCCTCGCCAAGCTGGGGTTGCTGCCCAACACCGACGGGGAAGGGCGTCAGGAGGTCGCGTTGGCCGAGAACATGAGCGGACGATTCGAGGACCGTTGGTGTCGCCTGGCGACGGCGACGCGCGGCCCGGCTGCCGCGTTGGGCGGCCTCGGGCCGATCGAGCTTCCGGTTCGGCATGGGGAGGGTCGTCTGGTCTTTCGGGACGACGCGGTTCGCCGGGCGGTGGGCGATCGCTCGCTGAACTGGCTGACCTACGTCGACGGGAACGGCGCTCCGACATCGGAGTATCCGGCCAATCCGAACGGTGCCGACCTTGCCTGCGCCGGGTTGACCGATCCGTCGGGACACGTGTTCGGGCTGATGCCACACCCCGAGGCATGCGTTTCGGCATACACCCACTACAACTGGCCCCGGCGCCGCCGGGAGGGTTCGCAGTCGACGGACGAGGGCGACGGGCTTCGGCTCCTTCGCACCCTTGTTCGTCTGGTCTCGGGGACGTCGAGCGTCCCGATGGAATGAGGAGGCATCGTGAAGTGGAAGGTCCGTCGCGCGCTGTTTAGCCTGTCCGACCGAACCGGAGTGGAGGTCTTGGCGAGGACGCTCCACGAGCTTGGATGCGAGTTGATCGCCACCGGAGGCACCGGGCGGAACCTGTCCGGCGCCGGCCTGCCGGTCACCCCCATCTCCGACATCACGGGGAACCCGGAGGCGTTCGGCGGGCGGATGAAGACGCTCTCGTTCCAGTTCGAGTCGTCCCTGCTCTTCGACCGTGAGCGGGACGCCGAGGAAGCCGCGAAGCTGGGGGTCGAGCCGATCGACATGGTCGTCTGCAACCTGTATCCGTTCGCCGAGCATCGCGCCAGGGGGTCGGACACAACGACGTTGGTGGAGAACATCGACATCGGCGGGCCGACCATGCTGCGGGCCGCCGCGAAGAACTACCGGTACGTCGCTGTCCTGTGCGATCCCGCGGACTACGGGCCGGTCGCCGAAGAGCTGCGGGAGCACGAGGGATGCCTGTCGATCGAGACACGGGCCCGGCTCATGCGCAAGGCGTTCAATCACACCGCCGATTACGATGGGATGATCGCCGAGACGATGGACGAGCGCGCCGGCGCGCCTTCCCTGCGCCTGTCGTTCCCGGCAGGCCGCGAGCTCAAGTCGGGCGAGAACGATCAGCAGCGCGCCTGGGTGTTCGACGCTTGCGCCGGTCCGTCCCTCGCCAATATGGAGCAGCTCGGCGGCAAACCGGTGGGCTACAACAACTACGTCGACCTCCTCGGAGCGCTCGAGGCGGTGCGTGACCTTCCTCGATACGGCTGTTCCGTGATCAAGCACACCAATCCCTGCGGCCTGTGCGACGCCGCCGATCAGCGGCGGGCGGCGGATCTGGCCTGGGCGGGGGACCCCGTGTCCGCGTTCGGGTCGGTGGTCGCGTTCAACCGACCGCTGGAGCTTCGCGCGGCGGAGTTCCTCGGGCTCGATCATGAGGACCCGGAGCGGCGCAAGTTCGTCGTGGCCGTGGCGGCTCCCGACTTCGAGCCCGCCGCGGTCGAGTACCTGCGGCAGAAGTCGGCCCTTCGCATCCTGCGCTTCGACCCCGCGTGGATCCGGCCGGATCGGGAGCTTCGCTTCCTGCCCAATGCCTGCCTGATGCAAGAGCCCGACACGACCCTGTCCGGCGACCTGGCCGTGCCCACGGCCGCACAGCCCTCCGGGGATCTGTCGCCGGACGGCTCGTTCGGGGCGCTGTTCACCTTCGGCCAGATCGCCGTCCGCCAGGTGAAGAGCAACGCCATCGTCGTCGTCGGGTCGAGCGACGATGGAAGCGTCCGGGTCCTCGGCATGGGCGCCGGCCAGCCGAATCGCGTCGTCTCGGCCCGGCTGGCGATCGATCGAGCACGAGCGACCTTGGCCGCCGAGGCGGGACCGAACGAGGACGTCGACCGCTTTGTTCGGGACGAGCTCTCCCGCGCGCTGATGGTGTCGGAGGCGTTCTTTCCATTCCCCGACAGCATCGAGGTCGCGGCGGAGGCCGGGATACGAACCATCGTGCAGCCGGGCGGTTCGATCCGCGACGAACACGTCGTGGCGCGATGCGACGAGCTGGGGGTCGCGATGATCACGACCGGCATCCGGCACTTCAAGCACTAGGAGGCGTGCGAAATGGAATCGATGGGTTCCTACTTCACCCCGCAGCTGGAGCGGATTCACCGGGGGAAGGTCCGCGACAGCTTCCGGATCGCTCCGGATCGACGGCTGGTGGTGGCGACCGATCGCCTCAGCGCGTTCGATCGCGTGCTTTCGACGCCGATCCCCGGGAAGGGCGCGATCCTGAATCTCCTTTCTGCCTTCTGGTTCGAGCGGACGCGCGACCTCGTGCCGAATCACTTGATCCGCGTCGTGGCCGATCGGGCGATGATCGTGAGGGACGTCGAGCCGATCCGCGTCGAGATGATCGTCCGCGCGTTCTTGAGCGGCTCCGCATGGCGCGCCTACGCATCCGGTCGGCGCACGCTGTCCGGCGTGCGGCTTCCCGACGGGCTTGGGGAGAACGAGCGGCTTCCGAGCCCGATCGTCACCCCGACCACCAAGGAAGAACACGACGCGGAGATCGCGCCAGAGCGGATCGTGTCGGAAGGCCTGGCGACCGAGACGGTCTACCGCCGGATGGACGCCGCGGCCCGGGCGCTGTTCGAGCACGGGGCAGACGTCCTTCGCGCGGGCGGTCTGCTGCTGGTCGACACGAAGTACGAGTTCGGGCTGCTCGACGGCGAGATCGTCCTCATCGACGAACTTCACACGCCGGACTCGTCGCGCTTCTGGTCCGAGGACGACTACGAGCGCGATCCGGAGCACGTCGAGGCGTGGGATAAGGAGTTCGTTCGACGGTGGCTGCTCGAACGGCGGGCATCCGGGATCGATCCGGTGACGATCCCCGAGGGGATCGTTGCGGAGACGCAACGTCGGTACGCCGACCTGTATGAGCGAGTCACCGAGCGTCCGGCGCCGGAGATCCCAGCGGACCCGACGGCTCGGCTGACCGGGCAGCTGGTGAGCGAGGGGTTGATGCGCGACGCGTGCGTCACGATCGTGATGGGATCGCCCGCCGATCGGGAGCACGCGACCGCGATCGCGAGGCACCTCGAAGGCTACGATGTCGCGGTCCGGCTGCGCGTCGCCTCGGCGCACAAGTCCCCGGCTCGTGTCGAGGCGTTGGCCCGCGAGCTGAGTGAATCCGCGGAGCCGGGAGCGGTGATCGCGGTCGCCGGTCTCTCCAACGGTCTCGGTGGCGTGTTGGCGGCGAACACCGCGCTGCCGGTGATCAACTGCCCGCCGTTCTCCGGGCCCGCCGACCTCGCGCTGAACATCGGGTCGTCGCTGAGGATGCCCTCGTCCACCCCCGCGGTGACGGTCCTCCGGCCGCAGAACGCTGCGCAGGCCGCCTTGCGATCCTTGAATCTCCCGCGGCTGAAACGACGGACGGCAGAGGAGATCGAGGAGCGGCGGCGGGAGATCGGGCGATCGGACGACGCGTTGCGGGAGGGCCGAGGATGAGGATCGCTGTGCTGGGTTCCGGCGGCCGCGAGCACGCGCTGTTGTGGCGCCTGAGCCGGGATCCGGAAGTGGACGCGGCCTTCGCGTTCCCGGGCAACGGAGGCACCTCGAACAACGTCCCCGTCGATCCGATGGATCCGGCCGCCGTTCGGCGGGCGTGCGAGGCGAAGGCGATCGATCTGCTCGTTGTCGGCCCCGAGCGGCCGTTGGCGGCGGGGATCGTGGACGCCTTCGCCGACCATCGGACCCGAGTGGTGGGGCCGACGCGGTCGGCGGCCCGCCTCGAGAGCTCGAAGATCTGGGCGAAGGGATTCATGATCCGCCACGGGATCCCGACCGCGGCGTACAGGCTCGTGGGTTCGTGCGGCGAGTTCGAGGCGTTCGCGGCCGAGCGGGGGGGGCCTGCCGTTCTCAAGGCGGACGGGCTGGCTGGGGGAAAGGGGGTCGGCGTCTGCCGCAGCCGGGAAGAGATCGACCGAGCGTGGGCTCGGATCGTCGGCATGCGGCCGGCCGGCGAGCGGTTCCTCGCCGAGGAGCTTCTGATCGGGTGGGAGCTGTCGGTTCACGTGTTGACCGACGGGGCCGCCTGGTGTTTGCTGCCGACGTCGCAGGACCACAAACCGCTGCTCGACGGGGATCGCGGTCCGAATACAGGCGGAATGGGCGCGTTCAGCCCCGTTCCGGCGTGCGCTCGTGCGCTCGCGGTGCGGATCGCGGACGAGATCGTGGGGCCGACGCTCGCCGGGTTGGCGGACGAAGGGATCCGCTACTGCGGGTTCTTGTACTTCGGCCTGATCATCACCGAAGGCGGCCCGCGCGTGCTGGAGTACAACGTCCGGCTGGGCGATCCGGAGACGCAGGTCCTGCTTCCCGCGCTCGAATCCAGCCTTTCGGCTGCGTTGGTCGCTTGCCTCGACGAAGATCTCCCCCCGGAGGCGCTCCGCTTCGACGGGCGCTCGCGGGTCGGCGTCGTCCTGGCGTCCGCAGGCTACCCCGGGTCGCCCGAAACGGGGAAGCGCATCGACGGGATGGAGGCTGCCTCCGAGTCGGCGCTCCTGTTCCACGCGGGAACGGAACGTCGGGAGGGCAGGATCCACACCGCAGGAGGGCGGGTGCTGACCGTCGTCGGGGAGGGGGAAGACCTCGGCGAGGCCATCGAACGAGCCTACGCGGCGTGCGAGACGATTCGGTTCGACGGGGTGCAATACCGGAACGACATCGGAAGGAGGAACACCGGATGAGCGGTGCCCGCATCGCCCTGTTGATCTCCGGTCGCGGATCGAACATGGAGGCGATCGTCCACGCCGCGAAGGACGGGGTCCTTCGCGACCGATGCACGATCTGCGGTGTGATCGCCAACCGGGCGGACGCGGCCGGCCTGGCGCGGGCGAGAGCGCTCGGCGTCGAGAGCCGGGGCGTGCCTTCCGAAGGGCTGGACACGCGGACGTACGGCCAGCGGCTGATCGCCGCGCTGTCGGACTGGAGGCCGGACTACGTCGTCCTTGCAGGCTTCATGCGGATCATCTCGTCCGATCTCGTGGCCGCGTATCCCGGACGGATCGTGAACATCCATCCAGCGGACACGGCGTCGTACCAGGGGCCCGACGGATACGGCTGGGCCGCGAAGCAGCGGCTGACGGAGACGTTCGTCACGGTCCACCTCGTCGATGAGGGGATCGACACCGGGCCGGTCCTTCGACAGGCCCGCGTCTCGCTGAAGGGGGCCGAGACGAGGGCTCAGATCGCCCGCCGAGGCCTCGCTGTCGAGCATGTGGTCTACAGCGCCTGTCTCGCCGAGTTGCTCGACGGCCGGTACGACGATCGGATCGCCCGCGTCGCAGCGGGACAGGGAGGAGAGTAGCCATGTGCGGGATTCTCGGGCTGTGGAGTCACGACGACGTGGCCGAGCGCCTGATCTACGGGATGGCCACGCTGCAGCACCGCGGTCAAGACGCGGCCGGCGCAGTGACCTTTGACGGGATGTTCCACGTGAAGAAGGGGGAAGGTCTCGTCTCGCAGGTGTTCGCCGAGAAACACCTCGAGCGGCTTCGAGGAAGCGCGGGACTCGGGCATGTCCGGTACGCGACGATGGGCACGACCGACGAGATCGACGCCCAACCGCAGTACGTGAACTACCCGTACGGCCTCGCCATGGTGCACAACGGCAACGTCGTCAACTTCTCCGCCGTACGGGACACCCTCTACACCCGCTACCACCGTCTCGTGGACACGTCGAACGACGTGGCGCTCCTTCTGTACACGTTCGCCGCGCATCTCGAGCAGCGCGATCTCGCGGACCTCTCGACCGACGACCTGTTCGAATGCGTCCGCGCCACGCAGGCCGACGTCGAGGGCGCGTACTCGGTGATCTCGATCATCGCGAACCGGGGGATGCTCGCGTTCACCGATCCGCACGGGATCCGTCCGCTGTCGATCGCTGCTCGCGGCGACGGAGACGTCGCGATCGCCTCGGAGTCATCTTCGTTCGATTACCTCGGATACCGCATGCGGGGAGACCTGGCCCCCGGCGAGGCCGTGTTCGTCGACGCGGACATGACGCTTCATCGCGATCAGGGGCTCCGGCGGGAGCGCGCGTTCTGCGTCTTCGAGTACATCTACTTCGCCCGGGAGGACTCGATCGTACAGGGGCGTCTGGTCGCCGATGAGCGCGTCCGGATGGGACAGGCCCTGGCGCGCGCGGTCCGCGACGCAGGGGTGACGCCTGACGTGGTCATCGACGTTCCCGCCTCCGGCTATTTCTTCGCCTCCGCCCTCGCGGAGGCGCTCGGCGTTCCGTACCGGCGGGGCTTGGCGAAGAACGCCCACGTCGGTCGCAGCTTCATCACCGCGACGCAGAAGCGGCGCGAGCGGCTCGTTCGACAGAAACTCAATCCGATCCGGAACGTCGTTTCCGGCAAGCGCGTCGCGGTCGTCGACGACTCGATCGTGCGGGGAACCACCTCGAGGCACCTCGTCGCGCTCCTGCGGGAGGCCGGCGCGCGGGAGGTAATCATGGTCTCCGCCGCCCCGCCGATCCGCTTCCCCTGCATCTATGGGATCGACATGTCCCCCCACGAGGAGCTCGTCGCGGCCCATTGCGACCTCGAGCGGGTGCGGGCATCGCTGGGTGCCGACGCGCTGGTCTACCAGTCGCTGGACGCGCTGCAGGAGCTCTACCGGGATCTTCCCTGCTGCTACGCGTGCTTCGACGGTCGGTACCCGACGGGACACACGCGGGAGACGTTGTCCGAGCTCGCGAGGGAGAAGGACCGATCGCAACGGAGCTAGGTTCCGGCGTCGGGATCGAAGCTTCCCATGTACACCGTTATCGTCTGGAGCGCAAAATGCGAGGCGGGATGGCGACGGACTCCCCAAAGGAAGGGAAGAGCCGGCGAGAGGAGTCGAACCTCCGACCGATGGTTTACGAAACCATTGCTCTACCACTGAGCTACGCCGGCGATACAATCGCGATTATACCCGGCCTGCGGGGGGCATCAAACGGGAGGTAGGATGGACGGACTGGCGATCGCGGCGTCTCTGGGAGAAGTCCGGCCGGCCGTCCAGGGCGGGCGGGTTCGGGCGGTCTACCGGCCCGCGAAGGACGTGCTCGTGATCCACGTCGCCCGCGGCGAGGGAACGGCACGCGTCCTGATCTCTCCACGGCGAGCGGAGCTCCATCTGACGCGCCTCGATCTTCCGAACCCGCCGCATCCGGGCGCGTTCGCCATGCTCCTCCGCCGGCACCTGCGCGGCAGCCGCATCGCACGCGTCCGCCAGCGGGGGTGGGATCGGGTCGTCACGCTCGACATCGAGCGCGACGCAGGGCGAACCGCTCGCGCGTACGAGCTCGTAGCCGAGCTCGTGGGAGTCCGCGGGAACCTGTTCCTGCTCCAGGACGGGCTCGTTCTCGGGTCGGCCCACCCGGACGCGAGGAACCGGCCGGGCGGACGGTACTCCTCACTCCCATCCCAGGCCAAGCTCGATCCGGAGGGGCCCTCGGCGGAAGCGCTGGCCGGCGTCCTGTCGTTGGATCGCCCCGCCGACGCACTGATGCGATCGATCGACGGGATCGGGCGAGCGACCGCCGCCGACCTGGTCCACGGGCTGGGAGAGAGCCCCGATGCGGCCGCATCGGCCGAACGGCTGCGCGAGCGGCTGCGGCAGCTCCTCGCGTGCGTCGGGAACCCGTCCTCCCGGATCGTCCCGGCGGAAGGCCGCGCGACCTTCTATCCTCTCCCCCCACCGGCGGTGCCCGCGACGTCGTTCGCGGAGGCACTGGATGCCGTGTCGGAGGCCGTGATGGAGGGCGGGAGCCGCGAGGAGGAGAGCGTTCGAGCGGAGATCCGCCGCGCCATCTCGCGCCGCCAGCGCACGGCGGAGAAGCTGCGGGAGTGGCTCGACGACGCGGACGAAGCGGAGCGACTTCGCTGGCTGGCGGACCTGTTGATGATCCATCACGCGGAGATCGAGCCGAAGGCGGATCGGGCCGTCGTGCGCGATCCGGCCACGGACCAAGAAGAGACGATCCGGCTCGATCCGTCGCTGAACGCGATCGAGAACGCGCAGCGCCTGTACGAGCGCGCCAAGCGGCTCAAGCGAGGGCGCCCGCACGTGACGTCGCGACTGGGTCGACTGGAGGGGGAGGTCCTCCGGCTCGAACGAGCGCTCGCCGATTACAACGCAGGACGGCCGATCCACCCGGACGCGCTGAACCTCCTTCCCGCCGTCCCCCCGTCGAAGGGGAAGCGCGATCGACCTCTCGACGGACCGAGCGTCGAGATGGACGGGTTCACGATTCGGATCGGGCGGAACGCGCGCGAGAACGACCGGCTTCTTCGGGAGGCCGCTCCGGACGACGTGTGGCTGCATGCGAAGGGGTGTGCCGGCTCGCACGTGATCATCCATCGGGGCGGTCGTCGGGAGATCCCGGACGCAGTGGTCCGCCACGCGGCGCGGCTCGCAGCGGCGCACTCCAAGGCGCGTACCGAGGGCCGGGTCGAGGTCGTGATGGCGCAAGCGAAACACGTACGCAAGCCGAAGGGAGCGCCGGCCGGCCTGGTAAACGTGACCCAGGGAGATACACTGACGGTCGAGCCGTGAGGAGGGGGTATGGACTTCGAGCTCATCTTGGAGGTCATCCTATCGCTGCTCGCCGTGTTCATGGCGATCGTGCTGCACGAGGTCGCGCATGGGTACATGGCGCTTCGGCTCGGCGATCCGACCGCGAAGAGCCGCGGCCGGCTGACGTTGAACCCGCTGGCGCACGTCGATCCGGTGGGAACGATCCTCCTTCCGCTGATGATCGCGTTGTTCCGGTTCCTGTTCGGCTGGAACCTGCTGCTGTTCGGCTGGGCCAAGCCGGTGCCGATCAACCCTGCCTACTTCCGCAATCCGCTCCGAGGAATGCTCTACGTCGCGCTCGCAGGACCGGGGACGAACATCGTCCTCGCGCTGATCACCGCCGGGCTCGGTCGGTTGTTGGTGTGGCTCATCCCCACGGGGCTGCTGTTCGGCAGCGGCGGGCTCGGGGTGAACCTGATCCACTGGCTGTTCTACCTGCTGAGCGCGTTCGTCCTCTACAACCTGTTCCTCGCGCTGTTCAATCTGATCCCGATTCCCCCACTGGATGGATCGAGGATCCTGATGTATTTCCTGCCCGCGCCGTGGCGCCGTCTCCTCCTGTCGGTCGAGCGCTACGGCTTCTTCATCATCGTGGCGATCTTCTACCTCGGCGGGATCCATCTGATCTTCAACGGGGTGAGCAGCTTCTGGCGACTGCTGCTCGGGACGCGGTGGCTGGTCGTGGTCTTCACCTAATGGCGTAGGCGAGCGGCTTTCCTTGTTGTCGCTCCACGCGGAGCGTATAATCCGCCCATCCACACCACGGTTCGGAGACCCGCAGGAATGAGCGACAAAGCGCAGTACGAGATCACCGAGCGAAACGCCACCGAAGCGACGGTACAAGTCACCATCCCGCCGGAAGAGGTCCAGCGGGGGCTTGACTCGGTGTACCGGCGGTACGCCCGAGAGGTCCGGGTCCCGGGATTCCGAAGGGGGCACACGCCCCGCCATCTGCTCGAATCCCGGTTCGGAAAGGACGCGTTCGTCGCCGAGGCGAAGGAAGACCTCCAGCGTCGATACGTCCCCGAGGCGTTGACCACGCTCGACTTGCGGCCGGTCTCGACGCCGCGGATCGAGGAGATCTCCCACGGTGAATCCGCGCCGTTCGTCTTCCGTGTGACGTTCGCGGTGCTTCCGGAGGTGACGCTCCCCAAGCTTGAGGACGTGGAGGTCACCGTTCCGCCCATCACGCCGGTTTCCGACGAGGACGTCTCGGAGGCGCTCCAGGAGGTCCAGTCCCGCTTCTCCAACCTGGCGGAGAAGGAGGGGGACGTGGTCGAAGACGGGGACATCGTGCGGGTCAAGGAGAGCGATCGGGAGTGGGACACGCGCGCTGACGCCGACAACCCGGTCACCCATCATCTGATCGGCGCGGAGGTCGGAGGCGAGGTGGCGATCGACACCGAACTCCCGGACGGCCGACCCCTGCAGACGGTGCTCTCCGTGGTCGGGCTGAAGCAGATTGTGCGGCCGGAGATCGACGACGAGCTGGCGAAGGACGCGGGGTTCGACGACCTTGCGTCGCTTAGGTCCGACATCGAGACGAAGCTGAAAGAGCAGCGGGACGAGCACCGGCTTCGCCGGACGAACGCCGCCCTCCTCGACGCGGTGGTCGAGAAGACGGAGATCCCGCTGCCCGAGGCGTTCGTCGCCGAGTTGGTCGACGAGGAACTTGAGCGGGTGAAGGACTCGTTCGATGACCCCGAGTCGACGTTCGACGAGTATCTCGAGCGCCGCGAGCTCACCGAGGAGGCGTTCGTCGCCGAGATCCGGGATGCGATCGTCCATCGCGTCCGGCGGGAGCTCGTCCTTCGCCAGTTGAGTCGGGATCTCGGGATCTCGATCGACGACGACGAGCTGTCCGAGCTGGCCAAGGCCGAGGCGGAGGAACGGGGCGAGGAGCCGCTCCGGTTCGTGGCTGGACTGAAGGCGAACGAGCGATGGGACGACTACCGCGCCCGCAAGGTCCACGAGCGCGTGTCCGCGGCGCTGCGCGATGCGGCGACCGTGCGAGAAGAGGAGGAGGCATCATGACGGCCCAGATCCCATTCGTCATCGACCACACCGGACATGCCGAACGCACGTATGACATCTACTCCCGCCTGTTGGAGGATCGAATCATCTTCCTTCGAGACGCGATCGACGACGACGTCGCAAACGTGGTCATCGCGCAAGTGCTGTTCCTCGCCGCGAAGGATCCGGCGAAGGACCTCCGGCTGTACATCAACTCCCCCGGTGGCTCGGTCACGGCGGGGCTGGCCGTCTACGACACGTTGCGGTTCGTCAAGTGCGATGTGGAGACGATCTGCATCGGCCAGGCGGCGAGCATGGCCGCGGTCCTGCTCGCTGCGGGGACGCCGGGGAAGCGGGGCGCGCTGCCGAACTCGCGGATCCTGCTTCATCAGGTCTTCGGTGGTTCGCAAGGGATGGCGGCGGACGTGAAGATCCAGACCGACGAGCTCCTCCGGATGCGCGACCTGCTGATCGATATCCTGTCGGAGCACACCGGCAAGACGAAGAAGAAGGTCGCCAAGGACACCGACCGCGACTACTACATGTCGGCGAAAGAGGCGCTCGACTACGGGGTGATCGATCGGATCATCCCCCCACGGCCGTAACGAGACGAGCCATAAGCCGGTGGCGCGAGATCGACACGCACGTGCACGTCGTCCTTCATCAGCGCGAGAACACCGACCTGACCTTCCATCCTCCTGAGGCGATGCGGCGGACGATGGACGCGCACAACGTCGAGCGCGCCGTCGTGCTCCCGATCAACCATCCCGACGACTTCCCGCTCAAGCGCAAGGATCCGGTCGACGCCGATCCGCACGAGGAGTCGACGCCCGACGGATCGATCGGGTAGAGTCGGTTCATGAAACGCGGAACCGCCGATCTACCGCTCCATCGGGGGCGAGCGCCGCATTGGCTCTTCGCGCGGATGAAGCGGCTCGCCGGGGAGGTGGCCGAGCTCGTCGTCCTCGAACACGGGACGGCGGGGCTCCTCGCGCGGATCAGCGACCCGTTCTGGTTCCAGGCGTTCGGCTGCATCCTCGGCTTCGACTGGCACTCCTCCGGTCTGACGACGACCACCTGCGGTGCGATCAAGGAGGGGATCGCGGGCCGCGAGGAGGACCTGGGGGTGTTCGTTGCCGGCGGGAAGGGCGCGGCGTCCCGGAAGACGCCCGAGGAGATCGCGACGTGGGCCGACCGAACCGGGATCGACGCCGATCCGTTGATCGACGCCAGTCGGACGTCGGCGAAGGTCGACAGTGCCGCGGTCCAAGACGGGTATCAGATCTACCACCACGCGTTCCTGTTCGACCGCGCCGGCGACTGGGCGGTCGTGCAACAGGGGATGAACGAGTCCAACGGGATGGCGCGACGCTACCACTGGCTGTCCCGCACCGTGGAGGACTTCGTCTGTGAACCGCACGCGGCCGTCTGCTGCGACCGTCGCGGGGAGACATTGAACCTCGTCGCCGAGGCGAGCGGACCGACGCGTCGCACGAGCGCCGAGCTGGCGACCCGGTCGCCGGTCGAGATCAGCGGCGAGCTGCGCCGGATCAAGTCGCTCACGCTGCCGCCAAGACACGCGATCGTCCTCGCGGACATCGCCCCCGGTCGACTGGAGCGGATCTTCGCGAAGACGTACGAAGCGCAGCCCGAGTCGTTTCGGGATCTGCTCTGTCTGCCGGGGGTGGGTGCGAAGACGTTGCGAGCGCTGTCGCTGGTCGCCGAACTCGTGTACGGCGACGCGCCCAGCACCGAGGACCCGGCGCGGTTCTCCTTCGCGCACGGCGGAAAGGACGGGATCCCCTACCCGGTCGATCGCCCGCTGTACGACGGGACGATCGAGCTTCTCGGCCGGGCCATCCGAAAGGCGAAGATCGGGCAGAAGGTCGAACTCGAGGCACTCCGGCGGCTCGAGCGTCACTTCGGCTCCGGCGCCCCGGCGCCGAGCCAGGGGGCGCACGGATGAATCGCGTGGTGCTCGTCCACTGGAACGCGGAAGAAGCGGAGGAACGCGCAACGTCCCTTCGACAGAGAGGGTATGAGGTGTCCTGTTTCACCGACGCGCGGGGAAATCCGCGCGGACTGCGCGACGATCCGCCGGACGCGTTCGTGATCGACCTGGGACGGATGCCGTCGCAGGGGCGAGAAACCGGCGCGTGGCTGCGCCGACAGGCGGCGACGCGGTACGTCCCGCTTGCCTTCATCGAGGGAGATCCGGCGAAGACCGCCCGGGTTCGCGCTCTTCTTCCGGATGCGGTCTTCACCACCTGGGGGGACATCGGCGCTCGTCTCGCCGAAGCGATCGGCCATCCGCAAGCGGAGCCGGTGGTTCCGGGCGCGATGGACGCGTACGCCGGCGTCTCCTTGGCGGTGAAGCTGGGCATCGCGGACGGGAAGTCGGTCGCGCTCCTCAACGCGCCGAAGGGGTTCACGAAGAGGCTGGGGGATCTCCCGAAAGGGAGGGTCCTGCGCAGTGAAACGACGGAATCGGCCGACGTGATCCTCCTGTTCGAGACGTCGATCGCCGACCTCGAGCGGGACTTCACCCCGGCGGCCCGGTGGTTGCAGGAAGGCGGCCGCCTGTGGCTGGCGTGGCCGAAGAAGGCGTCCGGCGTGAAGTCGGACCTTTCGCAGACGGGCGTCCGCGCGTTCGGACTGGAGCATGGCTTCGTCGACTACAAGGTCGCCTCGATCGACGCGACGTGGTCGGGCCTGTGTTTCGCCCGCCGGGAAGAGGACGGAAAGGACTCGGAATGAGCGAGACGAGGGCCCTTTTGGTGATCGACGTGCAGCGTGCCTACATGGAGCCGGAGCCGATGGTGACGTCAGACGGCGACGATCTGATCGAGAAGTGCGGGGAACTGATCGACAAGGCGAGATCCGTCGGCGTCCCGATCGTCTACGTCCAGCACCGAAGCGACGACCAGCCGGACGATCCCGACCTGATCGGCGTCCATCCAAAACTTGGCCGCAGGCCGGACGAACCGATCGTCCAGAAGCGGTTCGGCAGCGCGTTCTTCAAGACCGAGCTGGAGCGGACGCTCGCGGACCTCGGCGCGAAGACGCTCTACATGTGCGGCCTCGCCACGTTCGGCTGCGTCAACGCGACGGTGATGTGCTCCGTTTGCAAGGGCTACGAAACGATCGTGGTGAAGGACGCCCACGGCGCGCGGGGCTTCACGGATTCCACCGCGGCCCAGGTGATCGAGCACTTCAACGCCGCGTGGGAGCGGGCCGGAGCGCGGCTGATCGCGTCGCAGGACGTGGCGTTCTGACTGATGCTATTGCCAAGATGGCTACAAGAGCACTTCGAACTACCTCGACCTAGATGTGCCGTGGCCTGATCTCGATTCCTGGAGCTTGTGAGATGTGCCGCACGCACTCTGTCTTGGGCAGCGTAGCAATGGCTGCTCGTATTGGCCGTCAGACGCGCAAGTGGCCAGAACGTACTACGCTACGATCATCGCGATCGAGCTGCCGGAGCGAGCCGGCGCTCAGAACCGTAAGAATTAAGATCTGACCCCCGAAGTCCCCTCTTGCCGGTGAACACGGCATGACGGCGTATGTTCGGAGCAGGACGCGCAAGCGGCGGGCCAAGGACTTCGCCTACGATCCTGCCACGGAACAGCTGGTGTGTGTGCGCGGAGAACGGACGCTG
>Ga0180433_10005164_pt1 | contig 17819 bp, 11 predicted proteins | sample SS_ome_8_FD_132980 | JGI IMG/M metagenome (GOLD analysis project Ga0180433, IMG submission 132980) | Hypersaline lake sediment archaeal communities from the Salton Sea, California, USA - SS_1_D_1 metaG | ecosystem: Environmental > Aquatic > Non-marine Saline and Alkaline > Hypersaline >... | reverse complement strand
TAAAAAGGAGGAACACAATATTTTCCTTCTAATAAACTTTTTAATCTTTCAAAAGTAAAAGAACCAGTTAATTCACCTTTCACATTCGGATGAGGAATGACATTCATAATAGCAGCTATTAAATTATTTCTTACTATAAAATGATAAACAATTTTATCACAAATTTGTTTTTTAGTTAAATGACAAGGTTGATTCATATCCAAACAAAGTTCTGTATTAGGTCTTTCAAATTTGGGTTTTTCAAATTTGGGTTTTTCAAATTTAGGTTTTTCAAATTTGGGTTTTTCAAATTTAGGTTTTTCAAATTTAGGTTTTTCATTTTTAGGTTTTTCATTTTTAGGTTTTTCGTTTTCAAGTTTTTCATTAATCACTGCGATTGGTTCATTCATAAAAACATTTTCTTTATTAACTTTTTTAAATTTTTCTTCAAGTTTTTTATTAATATTATTTATTGGTTTTTCTTCTTTGAGGAGATTATTTTTTTGAGAATTATTTTCTTTCTTGAGTAAATTAGTTTTTTGAAAATTATTTTCTTCTTTGAGAAGATTAGTTTTTTGAGAGTTATTTTCAGAGATAAATTTATTTTCGTTAAAGTTGAAGATAGGATCATTTAAATTTATTAAATTATTATTTTTTTTATTATTATTTTTGTTATTATTTTTGTTATTATTTTCTTTTTTGTTATTATTTTCTTTTTTGTTATTATTTTCTTTTTTATTATTAGATTCAATGACTTTATTAATGTTTTCTTGAATAGATTTGATAAAATTTTTATTATCTTTTTTTTCTTCATTTTTACTAAAAGGTTTTTTAAAGGGTTTTTTACCACCTGTTAAGAAAAACCCACCATTTTGAACAATCATTTTTTTTCTTTGTTCAGTTTTAATCATATTACTTAATAAACTAGAGGTTTTATTAGAGATATATTGAATATCAGGGAAGGTTAAATGAATTCCTTTTTCTAATTTAGATTGAGGGATTTTTTGATTTTTAAAGTGGTCAATTAAACGACCACTTAATTCATTAACTAAAAATTTTTCATCAACTAATGGGTCATAAGCCACAGTCATTTCTAAAGAAACAGGTAAATTTTCTTCATCACTAGAGTAAAGTTTATTATGAATATGAGTTAAGGATTGAAGAGGTAATTGATAAAGTTTTTTAGAATAAGTAATCGCCCATTTATTACAAAAATCAGGATTTAAAAAATCGGATGAATTTTTTTGATAAAGAGAAGATGCTTTTTTAAATATTTTTTCAAATAAATGTTTATCTTCTAAAATATTTTTAGATATTAAGTTTTTTGATTCAACACTAGAAGTATTTCCCATATCTTAAAAAAGAAAATTTTACTTGGTAAAATTAAGACATTCAGTTTCTATTTTTAATAAACAATCTTTAAAAAGATGAATTTCCAATTTTTTAACTGGATATTTAATTCTTAAAAGTTTCATGGCATTTTTTAAATTTACATTCATATATTTCATGATAAAACATAAAATAATAGTTGAAGCTCTAAAATGACCTCTTTTATCATGAACTAATATTGTTTTACCTTTTTCCAAATTAGATTTAATAAAACATAATATTTTATTAATTTGATAAGAAAATTCTAAATTCTCTTTTTTTTTAATTTCATCATTCTGAAACTTATTATTAATATTTATTCTTATTTTTTTTATTTCATCAAAACCCTTAATAAAAGGAACATCTGGAGTTATATTAAAAATAATATTGATATTTCGACTTTTTAAAAAGTTAACATCAAATGCACTATTTCTATTTCCTAAATAAAGTCCAGGTATTATTTCAACAAACATAATTTAACTTACAAACTTATATACTAAACCCAACGATAATAAAATAGAAATAATTAATATTGTTAAAAAGACATAAATAATTTTAATATTTCTGGAATTCATCTCACTTTCTTTTTGTTCATTGGGTCTATTAAGTTTTTCATTTATAGACTTATCATCCATTCCTAATAATGTTTTACAACTCTTCATATTAATACTTCTTTTCATTTCATCTTTAGGTTTAATAAAATATTGAACTCCAAAAAATCCAAATAATACACTAACAGAAACAAATAAAAATGTATATAAATAATTTAAATGATAATTATAAATCGTATTAGATGATAAAAATAATAATGGATATAAATAAAGCCCTAAAGTAAAATTAATCTGATAACTATTATTCCTAATATAAGGTATTGAACATAAAAACATATACAAACCAACTGCAAAAATATAAATTAAAACCATTTTCCAATTTTCTCCATCAAAAACTAATTTACTTGTATAAACAATAAGAAAAACAATAGCTATTAATCCATAAAAAATTAAACTTATCCAATTAATAATCTGATGTTTCTTATTTATTTCATTGACCTTTTCTCTTTCTGTCTCCTCCTCTAAAGTAATTTTTGTTATTGAATACATCATTGCTATAATAAATGCTCCCAAACCTATAACTAATGACCATTTTTCTAAAACTATCTGTGGATTGGAAATATAAAAAACTAAACACATCAAAACCAATGAATTAACAAAATTATTTACATAATTCCTCTCAAACGGTAAAACCCCCTTAAATTCTATTAACCATTGGGCTATCCACTGGGAAAAGAGATATAAAATTAAATAATAAATAATACTTGCACTGACTTTCTCTGTCATATTTTATAAAATAAATAATTTTGAAATAAAAAGAAAAATTGATTTAAAGAAAACTTATTTAAAATCATTTTAATTTAAATTTCATATGTTTCACATGAACAACATATCAATAAATTTAGATGAATTAAAAAGGTCTTTTTCGGATGACGAGGAGTTGAATAGTTCTCGTCAAACGCCTATATTAAATTCTTTAGGGAGTGAACAAGATATACTAAAAAAAACAGGAACATGTTCTTTTTGTAAAAGTTTTAATGTAATTTTGGATCAGGATGAGGGGGTTTATGTTTGTACTAGTTGTGGGAAGATGTGTGGGGAGTTTTTTGACCAGGGTCAGGAGTGGAGGAATATGTCCAATGATGATAATAGGAAATTTAGTGATCCATCGAGGATTGGAATGCCGGTGAATGAGCATTATAAAAAGTCAGCCTTATGTTTGGTAATTAGTGGTTATGGGTATGATGGATATCGGAGGTTTCAGAGGTATAATTCAATGGAGTATGATGAAAGGAGTACTTTAAAAAATTTTCAATATATAGATAGTAGTAGTGAGGATATTGCATCAGAGGCGGTGAAGGAGCAGGCTAAAAATTTATTTAAGAGGATTAGTGAGGATGAGAGTAGGAGGGGGAGTATTAAGCATAGTAATATGGCGGCTTGTGTTTTTTTTGCATCACAAAATAGGAATATTAGGCAGGATAAGAATAAGATTTCGGAGAGTTTTAATATTAAGAAGAAGAAGTTCACTAAAGGATGTAATTATTATAAGGAGGTAATATTTGAGAAAGAACCAGAACAATATGCGAGGATGATTCCATTAAATTCTTATAATGAGATAGAAAGGATTGGAAATATGATAAATTTAAAGGAAAACCATATAAATTTAGCGTTAATGATTGCTTGTAAAGCACAAAAATTAGGGATTGTAATGAAAAATACACCTATTTCAATTGCAGTTGGAAGTATTACTATGATAGGTAGTATTTGTAATTTAGATTTGGATAAGAAGGAGTTGGCGAGTAAATGTGAAATTTCGGATGTGACTATTAATAAAGCTTTTAATTTATTAAATAGTTATAAGGATTTATTTATTCCAACTAAAAAAGAATTTGATGAATTTGTAAAGAATAAGGATCAATATCTTTCTTCTTGAGGGGTAGGTGTTAAAAATTTAGAAGTTGCTTGAGTGAGAGAAATCCAGGCGAAGAAGATAAATGAATTGGTAATTGAATTTTTGAAATTAAAGTTATCAAAGAGGAAAAGTGGTGCCAAAATACCAAAGATGATACCGAAAGAGATAGTAAAACTAATTATTTGAATTCTTTCATTACTATCTAGGCGGTTGTTGGTTAAATAAGTGAAGATAATAGAAATAAAGAGGAAGATAGAGATAGGAAGATAAGAATAATTAAGGCAAAAGATTAAAGTTATAAAAATAACTATTAAAATTACAGGATAAAAATATTTTAAGGTATCTTTCGGTTTATTTTCAATAGTTACTTTTTGTTCTTTAAAATTATCAAGTTCATCTTGTTTAGAATTTACAACATTTTCTTTTGAAATCAGACCAGATGTTAATTTAGTGCAGAAAAACCAAAGAAGATAAGAACCAATTAATATAAGTGTCATATTAAAATCATTTTCTTTGTTGTTAAGGGAATTTTTAAGAGTACCGAAGAAGGTTCCAAAAAGTATAGAACCAACTAATAAATTAACCCAATATTTTGGAATATAAGCGAAAGAAGCATATGTAAATCCAAATAAAACAAAGACAGTTATAATTGTATAAATAATAATATATTTGGTATCCATATATATTATTTTAAGAGATATTTTATTTTTGATTAAATAAAGGATTAGGTTTGTTAATAATAATGGTCTCATTTTTTTGTTCTTTTAAATCTTTAATGATAAAAAAGATTTGTTGAAAGAGATTGCCTAAAATAAAGAAGAGGATAATGAAAACAATTATTAAAAATAAATTTAAGAAATTATTTTTCATAAAAATTTCATTATCACTTAAGAAACTATAATAAACAATTACAAATATAATAATTGAAAAACATGTTCCTAACATTAATTCTAAATTATCTGAAATAAACATATTGTTATATTAATAAAATATATTTTATTATAAATATTAATGATTAATAATTATTTTAATTTACCAGGAATACCATGTCAAAATAGAAAAGAAATTAATAATCAGTCTGGTTTTAGTATCAATAAATTAAAATGTAATGGTCTTAATCCTAATAATGTTTATCAAACTCTTTATCCTGCAGATGCTGATCCATTAGGACAATTTATTCAATATAATAATGTTGAAATACCAGAAGCAGAAGACACAATAGAAGGTAAAACAATAAAAGAATGTTCTAAAATAGCGATTGAGAATGATGATAATTATTTTGTTTTTAATAAGAAAGAAAACCAATGTTTATTTTATAATGTTAATGATGTTTCTAAAAAAAATTTTAATTTAGATGGACATACTTTAGAAACTTATCGTAAAAATAATTTAGTAGTATCTGATTCAAGTTGTGGTTCTAGTGATAATTTTATTTCAATGCCTAAAGGTTTTTATCCAGATGTTCAATCAATAAATAATTTTAGTCAAAAAACATCAGGAGAAAATTTAACTAAAGAAGAATGTTTCGTGACTTGTGGTAATGATAAAAATTGTGAAAGTTTTATTTTTGCGGAAGGAAAAAAAACTTGTTCTTTTGGAAAAGGAACTCCCGATGTTAACAATGCCAGTAATTCTAAATTAGGTTATACTACCTACGTAAAAAATAAAGATTTACCTAATCCTATTATTGAACCAAATGAAGATTTAAGTCAATATTATAAAAAATATAATAAAAAAGGTAAAGTTGGAGATTATTTTTGTGCCTGGTCTGAAGGTGCTAATCAATGTTTAACATCTTACCGCGTAGGTCCTAATGGTAAAGAAATTACTAAAGATAATATAGAAAAAACTAAAGAAATACCTGCACAAACTGTTTGTTTACCTCCATATTGCATTCCTAAAAAAAATCAGGGGAATTTAAGAGGAAAATTAAAAGTTAATAATGATGTTGAATTAATGTGTGCACCTGGAGATACTAATTGTGAAAAAAAAGTTTTTTCCAAAGGATTAAATTATCAAGATGAACTGGGTTTACCATCTATTTATAGTCCAGCCAATCCCGTAAATCCTTATCCTTATTATGAAAACAGTTTTAAAACCTATCAAAATTTAATTCCACAAACTCAAACATTATCAAATGCACCTGGAGTAGATGCTTATGAATTTAAAGAAGGATGTATGCAATGGTGTCAAGCTGATGAAAATTGTGGGGGGTTTTCTTATCAACATGGTATGGATGGAGCAGCTAAATGTTCCTATTATAGTAATAAAGGAGAAGAAATAATAAGGGATAGTTTAAAATATGAAAGTGGAACAAATACCCAAATTAAAAGACAAAATCCTTATGAACAAAAAGTTCCAAAAGGATTAGAAAAGAAACCTTATTTTAATAATCAAGAAGTTCCATTTGATTTACCAATGCAAAATGTTTGTGAAGGTTTCAGTGCACCAAAAATTAACAAACCAAAAATAAATAAACCAAATTTTTCAGAAAAAACACCTTTTTTAACTACTCCTATTTTTAATATGACAACAAAAGATTTCACCGGATATTATCTTTATTTAATTCAAGAAGGAGAAAAATTTAATTTTTATATTTTAAGTAAAGAATGTCCAGATAATAATTGTGATAAAAAAACTATTGATAATCAAGAATTATTTGTTATCAAAAAAGCAGAAGAAAGAAATAATGAACAAGAAGAAGAACTTAATAAATTTTTAATGGAAAAAATGGATTTAACAGACAAAAATAAAACTTTTGAAAATTTGTTTTACAATAATAAAGAATTAAAACCTTGTAATATAGATTTTGGTTTTAGATTAAATGAAAAAGATGATAAATTTTATTCTTCTCTTTATTTCCCTTGGTTTTTTATAGATGATAATAAATTAATAATACCCAAAAAAGAAGAAGCAATTTATTATGAAGGTATTTGGTATTATCAAACTTCATTAAAAAAGAAGGATGTAAAATGTGTTGATAAAGGAACTTATTTTTATCCTAATCCTATTGAAACTAAAAAACCTGAAATTCCAAAACCAACACCTAAAATCAATACTTCCAAATTATCAAATAAACTTACTAAAAAAACACCTTTTATGACAACTCCAATCTTTAATGTTGAACAAAATTATTTTACTGGTTATTATGCTTATACTACTTTATCTGATAAATTGGAAGATTCTAATATTTATATTTTAAGTAGAAATTGTTATGATAATCCACCATGTAAAACCTTAACATTAGAAGGAGAAACATTTTTTGTTGTTTATGATTATTTACAGGAGAAAGATAATCAAGAAAAAAAGAATTTAATGGAAAAAATTATTGGTAAAAATATTTCATCCTTACTTTATTGTAATTCTAAATTTAAAGATTGTCAAGGATGGTTTCCTTTTTGTCTATATCAAGATAATTATTATTTAAGTTTTGTCTTTTCTTGGTTTTTTTATAATAATGAAAACAAAAAAGCATTACCTCCTAATAAATCTGAATGCTTATATCTCGATAATATTTGGTATTATAAATTACCTCAATTAATACAAGAAAAATTAAAAAAAGATATAGAAAATAATAAAGATTTATGTAAAAAAAATCCTGATGCTTTCCATCCGCCAAATCCTTATGAAACCCAATTTGTTAAATATCAAGTTCCTTTTTGTGAATTAAAACCTTATGGATGTTGTTTATCTTTTTCACAAGAAACCCTTAAAAAATACTCTGAAAAACCTAATCATAATACCTATTGGGATAACAGTTTTGATAATATTAAAAGTTCTTTTTGTGTTACCCAAGAAAATTGCTCTAAAATGGGTGTTACTAACGCCACAACTCTTTGGAATGAAAATGTTAATAAAACCGCGATTGTTTCTTTAATTAAAAATAAAAAGGCAGAAGAACCTTTTGCAACTGATAAATATGACCGTCAAGTTTTCCTTTTAGATGTTGTGACTGAAAGTTCTTTACCGAAATTAAACGCGAGTTCCACTGCAAAACCTCAAGAAAATACTCAACCTCCAATTGAAGAAGAAAATAATCTTGTTCAAGTAGGTTCTCAAAACATAAGAGAAAGAAGAGATATTTCAACAGAAAGTAGAAACTTAGAAGCGACTGGTTCTATCAGTACTGAAAATTATGGAATGTGTCCTTTTGGAAATATAGCTAAAACTGATTTAGCCGGTTCTAATTGTCCAATGGTTGAAGGTTTTAGTATGAATTGTCAAAATTCTACTTATGGATGTTGTTCAGATGATGAAACAGCGAAAATAGATAATTTAGGTTCTAATTGTCCCATTATTGATAGAAATATTTGTTTAGAATCACAATATGGATGTTGTCCAGGAACTATTATACCAAAAAGATTACTTTGTGATTGTCTTGAAGATGATACTACTCAAAAAGTAGGAACGGATTGTTCAAATAAAAATTGTGGGAGTGCCAGAATATGTTTAAATAATAAATGTTTTAAAACACCAAGTTGTGATTCTCAATTTTGTAAAACTAATAAAAAACTTTTTAATTGTGAATTAAATGAAAATCAAATTGGTGACCCTTATGCTTATAGTTTAGATAGTGGAAGTAAATGTCAAAATAATAATCAATGTTCTCAAGGTCAAATGTGCGTTGAAGGTCTTTGTCGTGAATATGATAAAAATTTCGTTAATACCATTAATAATGTAGAAAAAGTATCAACTAATAAGAATAGTGGACAAGCTTACGGAGATTATATGGATACTGTTTCAGCGTGTGGTTGTTTAAATAATGATTTTCAAACCAACAAAGTTTGCAGTGAAGAATATGAACCAGTTTGTGGTTCAGATAATAAAACTTATCAAAATGCTTGTCATTTAAATGGACAAGAATTAAAACATTATGGAAGTTGTGAACAAACCATTGAAACATTTAAAAATAAAAAATCTTGTTTAATGTGGTTAGGTATTTTTATTATTTTTGTTTTATTAATCATGACTTTTGTCTTTTTGAAATAATTATCTCCTAAAACATAAAATTTTATGTTTTAAGTTTTATCCAAAAATTTTAATTAGGATTTGCACATAAAGGTCCTACTGGAGCAAATGAAACCATTAAATCTTTACTAACAGAAGCAATTCCATTAACAGCATCTTTTAACCATTGATATTGTTCGGAACTCCATTGGGTTCCTAACATTGCACCTTCTAAATCTAAATCAACTCCATCTAAATTATTATCAACTGCATATTGTGCTAAAGCTTTTCCCCAATCTGTTCCTGAAACACCTGAATTAGGACCAACATTTCCATAAGCACCACCTGCACTAACTAAAACTTTACAATTTGGGTTTTGAGCATGAATATCATCCATTAATTGTTTTTGTGCATCTTTATTAATAGAAGTCCAATCAATTATCCAATCACTATTGGCGGTATAATTCCAGAAAGCTAATATTAATTCTGTATATCCAGTTTCAGCATAAGACATTAAAACTTTTCTAGCAGCTGAACCATCTGGGTCAGAACCTTGAGCATAAACAGTAGAACCATCGGCAGTGTGAACTTGACCAGTTGGACCTGCACCGATATACATTACTTTGTGTGGTCCTTGTAAAGAAGAAAAGGTTTCAGTGAAAAGTTTATCAGAAGGATAATCATCATCATAAAATCCGGCTGACCAAAACATTAAACCACCAACATTAATATTAGAACTTTGAGCCATGTTAATCCAATCTTTTAAAGTTCCTAAATCTACAAAACCATTTGAAGCGGCATCTTCAGTTAAAGGTTTACCAATCACAACACTGTTTTTAACAATTTCGGGAACATTACCATATTTAGAAGAAAAGAAATTTTGGATAGCTTTAACAGATGAAGCTTGGGTCATTCCATAAGGACCACCGGTTTCATCAGATACTAAATGTTCGTAAGTGGTATAAAAATTACCTTGGTTATAATATTGGATATTAAGTGAGAAATCCTTGAATAAAGACACACCATTAGGAGGATATAAAACATCAGGGATGATTTGAAGGTAAGGACCAATCACAGGAGAAGAAGAAATAACAGGAGGAATAACAGGAGATGAATGCTCAGTTTTTTTCTTACATTTAACATTTGCTAAAGCTTTTAAGAGACAGGAAGGTATTGGTTTTCCAGATGCTTCGGTTTGTCTTATTAAACATATAATCTGACAATATTTACATTTCTTTTTCATAATTTATATAAAAAAAATAATTTAAAGATATAAAAATAAATATAAATATGGCCGGTAATCAACATGGAGGTAAAAATTATAAACGTAATAAAAAAGGTTCAAGTCAGCCTAAAGAATTAATGAAAAAAACCGATGAACAAGAATATGGACGCATAATTAAAAAACTAGGTGACAGAAGGTTTTTATTAATTCCACATAATAAAAAAGAAAAAATAATGGGAAAAGCTCGTAAAAGTTTACGGGCTGGACACTTAATAACTGAAGGAAGTATTGTTTTATTTTCAATTAGAGATTTTCAGGATAACATGGTTGATATTATTGCTAATTATAGTAATGATGATGTTAGAAAATTAAGAAGAGAAAAAGAAATAACTGACCCTAAATTTACAGATGTGGAATATGATGAGACCATACAACCTGAAACTGAAGAAATTGAAATTGCGGAACAACCTCAAAGAAATTATGATTTAAGTTCTGATGAAGAAGATGTGGATATTGATGATTTATAATCTTTTTTTAATTTATGTGTTTTAATAAAAATGTTTCAATCATAACATTTAGTGTTATGATTGCTTCAAGTATTATTTTAATTTTAAGAAATTTTCCAAATGATAGATGGTTTAGTATTTTATTTATTTTTGCTGGTTTAATGCAATTTGCAGAATATTTGATGTGGGTTGACCAAAAATGCGGAAAAATTAATCATTATGCAACATTAATTGCTTATTTAATATTATTATTACAACCTCTCAGTATTTTAATAGGAGGATATTTATTTGGAGAATTAACTTTTAATAAAAAGAAATTAATACCAATTATTATAATTTATGCAATTATTTTTGGTCTCTTATTTATTAAGGGAATTTATAGTTCTACAAGAGTAAAACTTTGTACTAAACCTGATGGAAGACATTTATCATGGAATATTAATAAACTTTATCCTTCATATATTTTAACAGTTATAGCATATTTACTTTATTATGTGGCAATAATTTTAATATTTTTTAGTAAAAATAAACGTTCAGGAATATTTTTAGCAATTTTATATATTGGAACATTGTTATTCTCAATATTTTTTGTAAAAAATCCAAGTTGGAAATCTTTTTGGTGTTGGATAGTTAATATGATACCCGTTATTTATTTAATAATAACTTCCATTTTCAAAAAATATTTTTTCAAAGATACATATTATGAATAATATTAGCTTTCTCCTTTCCTTTTCTATTTGCAATTTCTTCATTAGTCATCATCATCTCTAAACCAGTTTTGAGATCATCTAACGTTAATTTCTTCTTAATATCTTTTTCCAAAGTAAAAACTCTCCTTGAATGTGTAATCTTACTACATTGAAACAAATTTTCTAAATCACCTCCATTAAATTCAAATATTTTTCTATTTTTCTCAAAAAAATCATCTAATTTTTTGACTTCACAATTTATCATCCATTTTGCATCTCCAACTAATTTTTCAAAAATCTTTTTTAAATCATCTGCCGTATATTCATCAATAGTATATCTAAATGGAAACCGACGCTCTAATCCCGCATTATATGAAAAAAAACTTTCCTTTAATGAATCCTTATATCCAACAATAATACATATAAAATCTGTTTTACCCTCACTTAAATTTTGATTAATGGTATCAATACATTCCTTACTATAACTATCCCGACCCTCCGGATTTCCCAAAGAATAAGCTTCATCAATCAATAAAACTCCACCTTTAGCACTATCTATAACTTTTTGTGTTTTAATAGCAGTTTGACCTAAATATTGTCCAACTAAATCACTACGTCTAACTGATTTAACTTGCTCAGTTTTTAAAAATCCCATTCTTGCGTAAATTTTAGCCAAAATTTTAGAAACATCAGTTTTACCACTTCCAGGGGGTCCTTCAATGATAGTGTGCATCATATGAGAATTTTTTTCTTCAAAGTCTTGCATAAAATAAATGATTTGGTCTAAAATAGATTTTTTAAGTTTAGGCATACCAATCATATTTTTTAATTCAGTTAAGGGTTCAATCAATTTATTAAGGGTTTTAACATTAATATTATATTTTTTTCTTTCTTTTGGTTGATAAAGTTTTCCTAATTCAATTAAATCATCAATATTTTCAATCTCTTTTCTAATAGTAACTTCTTCCATTTCTTCTGGTTCTTCCTCCACTTCTTCTAAAGTTCTCCGATGTTTATGGTAAGTTCCGACAATAAAATCAAAAAATTCATCATCACTCGGGTCATCCCCACCACCATTAGGATTTCTTCTAATCCTATTAGTTTTAGTGTAAGAATTTCTTCCAGTTCTTTGATTTTTAGAGGAATTAACTAAATCATTATCACTATTTCTTTTATTAGGATTAGGATTTTTAGTGACCATTATATTATTTTTTCTTGTAGAAATTTCTTTAAATGAAAATAATTTAAAATAAAAAAAAATTGATGTTTTTAAATTTAAAAGATAAGTTTATATAATATATAATATGAGCAAGACACTCATTTCAAGTTTAGAGAAAGGAGATAATATCGGTAAAAATATTATAAATTCTTATTTTTTAGATCAAAAAAATTTAGTAAGACACCAAATAGAATCTTATGACAACTTTTTAGACAATAAAATTTATGAAATCTTTCATGAATATAATTCTAATCCCAAAAATATTATTTATTCGGACTTTGATAGAGATTTAGGAAAGAATAAATATGAATATCATATTAAATTTGATAATGTTACCATTTCTAAACCCATTATTCAAGATAATCAAAATATTAAAAGACAAATGTTCCCTAATGACGCCAGATTACAAAATTTACCTTATAGTGTTGTTGTTAAAGTTGATGTTTATCATAAACTGGTTGAGATTCAATCAGATGGTTCAGAGCAATGTAAAGAGTTTGAGCCATTAAAACAACATACTATTGGAAAAATTCCGTTAATGTTACAGTCTAAGTATTGTGTTTTATCAGAACAAACAGGAAAGACTAGGTCAGAAATGGGAGAGTGTGAATATGATTATGGAGGGTATTTTATTGTTAATGGAAATGAAAAGGTAGTTATTTTTCAGGAGAGAAAAGCAGAAAATCAAGTTTTTTGTTTTGCACAAGGAAAGGGACAAACAAAGTTTTCTCATAAGTGTGAGATTTCTAGTTCAGATGAGGCAAATCCTTATAATGTTAAGAATGTTGAGGTTAAATTGACAGCAAAAGAGGGTAATTTAGGGAAAACTGTTAAGGTAAAAATACAGGGAATGAGACAAGAATTACCTTTGTTTGTTATTTTTAGATGTTTAGGTATTGTGAGTGATAAGCAGATTATGGAGTATATATTTTATAATTTAGATTTAGAGGATAATGTGACATTAATGGAGATGTTAAGACCTTCAATTAGAGAAGCAGAACCAATTCAAGATGAACAAACTGCATTAGAATATGCCTCAAAATATATCACATTAAGTCCAAGTGTTAAACCTACAAACTTTCAGAAAGATGAATATAAGTTATGGTATGTTAAAAATATGATTTTGGATGAGTTATTGCCACATTTAGGTAAAGATGCTAAAAAGAAGGCATATTTCTTAGGATATATGGTTTATCGTTTACTTTATTCTGTGGTAACTGATGTTTATTCTGAGAGAGATAGTTTTTTGAATAAGAGAGTTGATACAACAGGAGATTTAATGTCGTATTTATTTAGGACGAATTTTAAAAGAATGATGAAAGATGTTGAGCAAGATTGTAGGAAAGAATTAGGTAAGAAGCGGTTTGATGATTTAGCATCAGGATTGTCTAAAAAAATTAAGAAAAATCAGATTGAGAGTGGTATGAAATATGCTTTATCAACTGGTAATTGGGGATTACAAAATAAAGAAACTAAGAAAGGTATTGCTCAAGTTTTAAGTAGATTAAGTTATTTATCATTTATTTCTCATTTAAGGAGGATGAGTGCACCAATGTCAAAAACTTTAAAGAGTGTAGACCCACGTGTTTTACATGGAACGCAATGGGGAGTTGTTTGTCCATTTGAGACTCCAGAGGGACAGCCTATTGGTTTATCAAAAAATTTAGCCTTAATGTCTCAAGTAACTATTGGACATTCTACAGAACCTATTAGGTATTTTTTAAGAAAATTAGGAATGTATAATTTAGAGGATACAACACCTGCCAATGTTTATGGACAATGTAAAGTTTTTATTAATGGTGATTGGATAGGAATTCATTTACAACCGCAATCATTAGTTAAGGAATTAAAAATTTGTCGTCGTAAAGGTTTAATTAATATTTATACAAGTATTTCTTGGGATGTTGAAACAAATGAACTTTATATTCATACAGATGCCGGTCGTTTATGTCGTCCGTTATTGATAGTGGAAGATAATAAATTGAAGATTACTCCAGATGTGATTAAGAAACTCAAAGAAGGAGTTATTAGTTTTGATGATTTATTTATTAGTGAAGATGGAAATTCATATTTAGAGTATATAGATACTAATGAGGCTAATCGTTGTATGATTTCTTTAAAGAGAGAAGATTTAGAAAAAAATTCTTTGAAGAATGAGGTTTATTACAATTATACTCATTGTGAAATTAGTCAGGATAGTATTTTTGGGGTTGTTGCTCAAACAATTCCTTTATGTGATCATCAGCAAGCACCTAGGGTTCTTTTTTATTCTGCTCAAGCCAAACAAGCAATTGGAATTTATGCAACTAATTTTGAAGACAGATTTGATGTAATGGGTAATTCTTTATATTATCCACATCGGAGGTTATTATCAACTGATAACTCTGAGTATGTTAATGTTAATAAAATTCCTAATGGTCAAAATGTGATAGTTGCTATTGCTATGTATGGAGGATGGAACCAAGAAGATTCTTTAATTGTTAATAAGTCATCCTTAGAGCGTGGAATGTTTATTACTTCATATTTCCGTACTTATATTGGAAAGGAACAAAAGAATTCTAATACTTTAGAGGAAGAGAAATTCCAAAAACCAGTTTTATATAATCCTAATGGAACACCTTTAACTGCAGGAATGAGAGAAGGAGCTAGTTATGGAAAATTACAAGAAAATGGATTTGTAAAAGAAGGAACTAAAGTAGATGGAGGAGATGCTATTATTGGTAAAGTTATTCCATTAAAAACTCAAACCGATGATGATATTAAATATAGGGATGCATCTACTTTTGTGAAATCTACTGAGAAGGGAACTGTTGATAAAGTTTATGTTAACAAAGATGGAGAAGGATTTAAGTTTGCTAAAGTTAGAGTTAGAAGTGAAAGAATTCCTGAGATAGGAGATAAATACTGTAGCAGCTATGGTCAAAAAGGAACTTGTGGTATTGTTTATACACAAGAAGATATGCCTTTTACTAAAAATGGTATGACACCCGATTTAATTATTACTCCTTTAGCCATTCCTACTAGGATGACAATTGGACAATTAATTGAATGTGTTATGTTAAAAGTTTCAGCGAGAAAAGCACATGCTATTGATGGAACTCCCTTTACCAATTTAAATCCAAATGATATTGCTGATATGTTAGAAAAATGTGGTCTTGAAAGAAATGGAACTGAAATCATGTATAATGGAAAAACTGGTGAACAAATGGAAGCCGCCATTTTTGTTGGTCCAACTTATTACCATAGATTGAAACATATGGTTCAAGATAAATTGCATAGTCGTAGTTCAGGACCTTATCAACTTTTGACCAGACAGCCTGCTGAAGGAAGAGCCAAGGACGGAGGGCTCCGACTTGGGGAGATGGAGCGTGATGCGGAATTATCACATGGAGCAGTCCAGTTTTTAAAGGAAAGAATGTTTGATGTTTCAGATAAATACTTTGTAACTATTGATAAAAAGAGTGGAATGATTGCACCAGTTAATAAAGAAAGAGGAATTTATAAGAGTTTATATTCCGATAATACAACTGATTTTGTCAGAGTGCAAATTCCTTATGCAACAAAGTTGTTCATTCAAGAACTTTATACCATGGCTGTCACAGTTAAACTTTATACTGGTTCTCAAGAAAAATAAAAAGTTTGGGATAAATGGAGATAATTAAAAGTTTAGGATAAACGAAATAAATAGAATAAAAAATTGAATTATAATATAAAATATTTAATAAAAAATATTTTATAATCTTTTAAATCCAGTTCCCTAATTTTTCATCTAATTTTTTTTTAATATCTAAAGGACAAACACAATCTGAATTTCCTTTAATACTTTGACGCAAGTGATTTAGTTTGATATTATCTTTTGTTTCTTGTTTTTCTTTTTCATTTTTGGGTTTATACCTGTTAATAGGTAATAAATTTTTACCATTTCTCTTTCTTTCAATTGCTCTTTTAATTATATCATCAACCATAAAACTTAAATTATCTTTTCTAGTTATATTCCACCCAATTAAATTTTTATCCAAATAATCTTTTAATTCATTTTCTAAACAATTTTTATTAAACTTTATTCTATAATTAATTAATTTCATTGCGTCCTTTTTTTCAATTATTTCTTCATCATTTATGGGTTTTTTAAAACATATTGGTAAAAAATTTGATCCATTTTCTTTTCTTTTTATACATCTTAAATAAATATTCTTGACATTTTCTAAGTTTATATTCAAATAATTTCTTTCTTTATCCCAGTTTTTTAAATTTTTATCTAAATATTTTTTTTCTTCAATATTTAAACAACATTTTCCTTTTCCTTTTAGAGTTTTTTTTAATTCAACTAATTTATGATAGTCTTTATTTTCTAATTCTTCTTCAATATTTTTAGGGTTTTTATTTAATTTAGGTAATAAATTTAGTCCTCTTTCATTTCTATTAATTGCTCTTTTAACTAATTTAATTATATGTTCTATTCTAATCTTTGACAAAGTATAATCCCAACCTTTTAAATTTTTATCAAGATAATTTCTAACACTTTCTTTAATATTTAATTTCCATTTTTTTAAACAAGCATTATCATTTGTTTCAATTCTATTTTCCGGATTTGTATTATCCTTATGTCTCTTTGGTATTTTATTTAACCCTTTGTTCTCTCTTAAAATTCCTCTTTCAACAATTCCCTTTGCCCTTTCCAATTGTATTTCTTCAAAACTCATACTTTTAATTTTCACAGTATCTACAACTGTTTTTTCATAATCAGTTACTTTTTTAACATCTTGTTCCCCACTTTTTCTTTCATAATTTCCATTTCTACATTTTATTTTATTAAAGAATTGTGTTTCATCATTATCCCTTAAATATTGAAGCATATTAACTGTTTTATTCATATCATCTGACCAAATGAAACAATTAGCGATTTTATTAGGATTTTCTTTATCCAATCTATTAGCCCGGCACATTCTTTGAACAGCAGTAATTTCATTTTTATTTACTTTGGTGATAAAAACACTATCACATTTAACAATATTAATACCTTCATTTAAAATTCTAACTGAAGTTAAAACACTCAGTTTCATTTCATTTTCTTGGAAATCTTTTAAAATATCATCTCTTTTTTTCTTACTAATATCAGAATTAATTCTATTTATCCAACATTCTATTCCGTGATAAGTAAAACAAACTTTTTCAAAAATTTCATTAAATTTTTTACATTCTTCAATATCTCCACAATAAATAATACATTTTCTACTCCCAGTTTCTAACATCCCACTAATTAAAAATAAACTTTTCATTGTTAAATCTTCATCTAAGTCTTTTAGTTCAACTGGAATATCAATATCAACTTTATCATTTATTATAATAGGTAAATTTATTAAATAATCTGTAACATATCCATTATTAATAGCTTCTCTCATCGGATAATCATAAATAAC
>Ga0180433_10005163_pt1 | contig 17821 bp, 15 predicted proteins | sample SS_ome_8_FD_132980 | JGI IMG/M metagenome (GOLD analysis project Ga0180433, IMG submission 132980) | Hypersaline lake sediment archaeal communities from the Salton Sea, California, USA - SS_1_D_1 metaG | ecosystem: Environmental > Aquatic > Non-marine Saline and Alkaline > Hypersaline >... | reverse complement strand
TCCCGACCGTCTCCACTGACATTCTACCCGGATCTGCTCTGCTATGCCACCCTTTTCAGGCGCTTGCACACAGACTATTTAAACAGGATGCTCGTCTTGTTGATGGCGTTCCTCACACCGGCTGTCCGCACAGCAGCATTGTAAGCAGCTTGCCGCTCAACGTAACCCACAACAGTTCCGGTGAGTGTGACGACACCGTTCTCAACTTTGACCTCCACGTCACCCGGCGTAGCCAGTGATCGTTCCAACTCATCACGGATGTCTTTGGCAATCAGCTCGTCGCTGATCCTCTCGGTGGGAACGATGTCGATCTGATTGTCGACGAGAAGTACGCCGGACAAATCTGACACGAGGTCCTCAGCTTTGTCTTTCTGCCAGTAATGAGGGACGGTTCCCTTGAGCGTAACGACACCGTCCTTGACGTTCACCTCGATCTCGGTGGCGTCGATGTCCGCGTTCCAGGTCAACACACTCTCAGCGTTCGCCTTGATGGCTGAATCCAACGGCACCACCGTGCTCGGCGGATACACAACCTTGACCCCGTTGTCCACGCTGGTGACGCCGGAGGTATACAGTGCCGCATCTGAAGCCGCGCGTCGTGCACCATACCTGGACACACTGCCTGAAAGAGTTACTATGCCGTCGTTGACCTCGACGAGTACATCGGAAGCGTCAACGCGGCTATCCCAATTCAGGCGGTTCACTATGTCAGTCTTTATCTGTTCGTCTGTCCGAACCATTCTAGGCTCCTTTCGAACTAGCTTTCTTGCACGGGGCAAAAGGCTTAAGGCCGGCCTTACTCCCTGTGCACCTTGCTCACCTGCTCCAAACTCGATGCAGATGTCAAACCATACCTATTCACTCCCTCCGCCAAGAAAAGGACCTACCAGCGCAAACACTCCTTACATCGTGGCGACGACCGAGCGCATATCGGTGCGCCGCCACGTGGTCATTCTGGAACCGGTATCTTGCTAACCGGACTCGGGCCCCTGCTTCTTAAACTCGGCAGCCGCCTGCCGGTATGCAGCACCAAGCTCGTTCCAGGCAGCTTCCAACCCTTGTTTCATCTCTTTCCACGCGTTTGCGCTCGCGCCTCTCAAACCGTCCATCTTCGCCTTAAACGCTTGGCGTTTATTCTTGATCTGCTCCAGCCGCTCTTCCAACTGAGCTTTCCTGGCATCGCTTGACAGCGACGCAATGTCGCTTTTAAGTTTCGCGATGTCCTGGTTCAGATCCTCCAGTCGTTCCTCAAACGTCTTCGTATATTCCTGTTTCTCGTCCACGTACGATCCTCCTTGTCCCTCGTATCATCTGTTATCTTGCTGCCGCTTGCTCATCCACTCATCCGCTCTCATCACCAGCAGTCGCGGCCGCATACGTGCCAACAGCAAGAACATCCCGGCCAGTGCCGGCAACCACAAAATCAGCCACAGCACGACCTTCATTTAAGCTCACCTCCTCGAATCACACCTTTACGACTGTCGCGAAACCAGCTCTACAACGCGTAATGCGCGACAATGCTTATCAGCAAGACTATCACCAGCACCCAGAAAAACGCGCTGAACGCCGCGTCGATAGCCGCCTCGGTGCGAGCTTCCTCTATCGCTTCCTGCGCAGTGCGCGGTCGCCGTGGCGGTATGATGGCGGCGAACACAAGCGCCAGCACGATTCCCACAATCAAGAAGGGGAGAAAGTATCCGCCCCAAAGCGTCGGACCGAATGGGCTCACCCAGACACCGCCTGCCCAGACAAACAGGAACAGCAAGACAAACAACAACGCTATCCCCGCCCAGGTACCCTCGCGAGCCGGTCTCTGCCATCCGAGAACCGAGACCAGCAGCCAACTCAGCACCAGCGCGAACACCAGCGCGAACACCAGATCAACGAAAGCCATCGGAACCTCCTCCTTTCTCGCTCTGAAAGGGCCCTCTCAAAAGGTTCGGGCACTCGGTCTCTTCCGTACGATCGGTCCCCAGGCTCTCGCGAGGTGTTGTCGTCGCTCTCTGTTTCGCTCTTTGAGCTACTTTCGGCGTTCTCGACAACGTCGCGAGCGTCTGAGGTACCATTTTCACTCATCGCCTGCTACGGGTAATACATATATGGATAACCGTACGTTGGTTCATAGTACGGCCCATATGACGGGCCATAGTACGGCGGCGTGTAACCAGGGGGGGCGTACTCGATGTCCAGTTCGCTGATCACGCGTTTGGCGCCGCCCTCATATGCGTTGGCGATCGCAGCGTCCTGTTCGCTCCATGTGCTGACTTCCCCTTTGAGGGTTGCAACGCCGTCGTCTACCGTAACATTGATGTCGTCGCTGTCCACGAACAGGCTCCAGAACAACTGGCTCTCGATGTCCTGTTCGATCTCCCAGTCAGGCTTCCATTTCCAGTCGCCGATGATAAGCCTGTTCTCGACATCGATGACACCTACCTGGCGAGCGGCAACATCTTGTGCGTGTTGCCTCTCGTACTGGGAATCAACACGGCCGTAAAGATAAACGCGACCATTTCTCAAATCAATATGCACGTCGGCTCGTTCGATCAGAGGGTCGACCCTGAATGCGTGCCGCACATCGCCTGCAACGGTCGCGTCCGTTTTGGTAAGCGTCGGCCGCACCTTCACGAGGTTCGTCACACGGTATACCCCGACCGTATTCTTCGCATCACGTTCGGCCGCCTTCTTCGCCATCAGGTTGTCGACATTGCCGGTCAAGGTGACGCTCCCGCCGACCGCGTCTACTCCCACGTCGAAAGAGAGTACGCGCGGGTCATACTTGAGCGCATCTTTGACGGATTTCTCGATTTGCTCGGCCGATTTCGATGCGTACTTGCTCTCGCGTCGCATAGAATCGCGCGCCCACCATTCGACTTTCAGGCCGCTGTCGTCGACCGAGCGGACGCCCGCAACCCACGCTTTCGAGTATGCCCGGCGTTTCTCGGCGCTGCTGCCGACCGTGCCGGTGAGTTTCACGTTGCCGTCGTTCACCGAGATATCGATCAGGGCGTCGTCTATCCAGACGCTGGATTCGAGAGCACGCTCGATCTCCGACTCGATTTCGGTGTCCAGACGATCTCTTACATAATCCCAGGTGATCTTGTTCTCGACACCGCGGACACCGGCGACTCCTTTTGCAACCTGCCCAGCAAGCTCTTTCTCCTGCCAGGAATCGACTTCGCCTGTCAGAGTCACCGTGCCGGCATCAACATTCACGGTGATCTCATACAACTCGGTCGCCGGATCGTTCGCCAACGCCCAGACCAGGTCGTTGCGGATATCCTGATCGCTCTTACCGGTAGGTCGCACGTTGAGCCTGTCGATTACGGCGCGTACTCCCTTGATAGTCTCCGCAATCTTGACGGCGCGTTCCTTGGCAAGCATGTTATCCACAGTCCCCGAGAGTGTGACGATGCCATCAACCGTATTCACGTCGACGGCGTCTGACGTTACTGTGGGATCTATCATCAGATCAGACTCGATAGCCCACGTAATGTCGTTATCGTCGATATCTTGGGCTGCTGCCCGAACAGGCTGACCGCCACATAACGCGACGATCAACAGCACGCCCGCGACCAAACCGCGCGACAGCGCGCGCAGCGCCTGTCCGTATGTGTGTGGTTGCATCGTTATTCGCTTCCTTTCCTTTTGTAGCCCCATGTACCATTCAAGCTATGCGTGGTCCCGCGACCACCGAATGCGACCGATTATCAAACAACATCAACAGCTGCTGCCCGTGTCGTGCCCGATGCGACGCTGTCTGCATACGGGACGTAGTCCGCAGAACCCGCTACCCAGTTACGTAGCAACAAGCGTGCCACCTGCTCCGCTGTTGACCGAAGGGGCGCGGAATCGTCCCTGCCTAAATTATCGCCGCTTTTAGCTCCCGCTATACCGACGATCGCCCACAATGCGGCTACACCTCGCGGTAGCGGGTAAAAATGTTACAAGATGGGTATATGTTATACATATGGGAAGAATTGAAACGGAGCTGTTATTGAGTTATCGGGCCTCAAAGACAGGAACGAACCCCTTAAGACAACCAGCACAAGGACGCGCAAGACAGGCGCGGCTCGCATAGCCGATCGCGCTGTAACGCGTGCCCCCAAGCGTACCTTCGATAAGACGCACGTCACCCCTGGTTCTCAGACGCGTAGCCGAGCGGATCCTACACTATGCCGACTGCCTGGTACTCACGGTCCTCGCACCTGAAGACAAAGAGGAGTGATGGTCATAGGAACGTAACCGCCCGTCGGCATCCTGCACTGAAGTCTCCGTTACGCGGGTGCCGAGCGCTCCTTTCGGTCGATCAACGTTTCGGTTTGATGCCGAGCTCCTGGCTAATCTGCAGGTACCGAATGATATCCGCCCGGCTCAGCAGTCCTTGCAACCGTCCGTTTTCCAGCACGGGAACCTGATTGAGGCCGTGCTCCGCCAAGAGTTTCAATGCTGAACTAAGATCCTGATCCGGTGCAACAGTATGGAGTGGGTGGCGAGTCATAACCCTCTCCACAGGCGTAGCTGACCACTCCTCGCGAGCCAGTTCTCTCACGTCGCTAAGGGTGACAATTCCCAGCAGCTCGTCATTGCTGACGACCGGAACCGCACGATGCCCACCATGAAGGAAAACGTCCCGGACCACCTCTTCAACGGACATCTGAGAGCTAATAGTCGCCGCGTTCGGGTTCATGACGTCCCGCACGCTCATCCCACGCAAATGCTCACGGAGGGTAACCTGGCTGCGGCTTGCTTCCGCTGCGCCATTGAGAAACCAGCCTATGAAACCGATCCATATCCCGCCAAGCAGGTTGCCGCCCAGAATGTTCAAGACGCCCCAGCCAATCAACAACCAGGCAAACACGTGTCCGACCGACGTAGCGATGTTGGTGGCTTTCACCAGGCTTCCGGTACTCTGCCAGAGAACCGATCGCAAGATGCGGCCGCCGTCAAGAGGGAATCCGGGCAAGAGATTGAACCCCGCCAAAAGGGCGTTGATCAACGCCAGGTAGCCGAGCATTGCCGCCAGCGGTGTGTCGGTTTCCCCAAGCAGACGGCGCAAACCCCAGAAGGCTCCGGCCAGCACCAGGCTGGTGAGCGGTCCGACCACGGTCATCGCGAACTCATCTCGAGGTCTCTCGGCTTCGCCACTGACGTTGCTCACGCCGCCGAATATGAAAAGGGTGATGCCGCGCACCGGCATCCCTCGAGCTTGAGCAACAAGAGAATGTGCCAACTCGTGCGCCAGCACGGAAACAAACAAGAGCAACGCCGCCAGAATGCCCGTGATCCAGTACGTCGCCCTGTTCCAGTCCGGAAACTCGTGTGGGAAAAAGCCCGCTGCAAGCGACAACGAGATGAGGATGAACGCCAGTATCCACGTATAGTGAATCCCCACCTCGATTCCTGCAATCCGTCCGAGACGAAACGACCCGACAAGCATGGTCGGCCGTTTCGTCGCGGCCGACGGCGATTGCTCAGCTTGACCGTTCATGTTGTTGGCCTCCCTCTTTCTCTCTGTATCGACTCATGGGAATAAAGTGTCATGCCACGGTTTCTCGCCCCCGATCGCAAACTGCATATTCTCCACTGCCATATCATCCGTGTCCACCAAACAGAGTGCGAGTGCCGACTGACCCCTCTTCTGTCGCCCTCGTGGCTTAAGCACGCTTCCGATCTTCCTCCGCCGCACTCAATGTCTCGAGAGGAAACTCCAGTTTGAACATGACAGCTTCCCCTTCTCTGTTATCAAGCTTGATAGCCCCAATTTGGTCGCCGCGCATCAGTATCGACCCATGCACGACCCGCTCGCTCTCGCCCCGCCTCGCGACGATCTCTCTAAACTCATTCGTGTCCGGGAAATCCGCTTCCGAAACGCTCGCTCCGCTCAAACGTATTCCCACATACACGTTAGTCTCGTCGTCCCACGTACTGATGGCGATCTCACCGGATTCCTCCACGGCCTCGGCGAGCTTCGTGAGAACCGTCGACAAGATTTCGATCAACTTCTCCTGCTCACACTTAATCGCCGGAACGGTACGATAGTCCTTCTTCACGGTTGCTTTCGCTCCGAGCTGGCCGCGCACTGTTTCCAGGCTCTTATCAAGCGCTTCGTTTATGTCGACATCTGCCATATCTCGGTCCTCCCAATCCTGCCCGCAAAGCCAACCCGGGGCGACACGCTTCTGACCGCTGCAGAAGCGCGTGTTCGAACCTGCTGTGTCGGACAGTGACTACCTGTTAGGTTAATATGCAATCCGCGTGCCAACAAACTGCAAACGGACGAGGTCATAGGTGCTGAGACCTTCCGGCTGGATGACACGCGAACAGTTCTTGTCGTCATCGCGGATGGTCACGGCGAGCCTTACACGCATTCCTGACCGTCCCTAGGTCGATTCGGACTCCTCGTCGCTTTCGCCCTGCGATTCCGAAACGCCCGCCGTCAACACAAACCGGAACGCCTCATCCACCGGCATATCTATCTGTTCGATCATCGATCTCGGCACCATAAGGGTGTAACCCCCCAGCTGGTAGCTCATCTGGAGATAGACGGCCACCGTATCCTCGTCGCCTATCCCCTTCGGAACGTCGCTGAACTCGTCGCGTGTGACCAGCCCCACCAGACGAACCGGCGGATCCCCGAACTTCACCACAACAACCCGCTGGGCCTGCCCCAGCTTTGACTTGTCGAAGAAACCGAGCAGATCCTTCAGCCCACCATACAGGTCTCGCAGTAAAGGAATGCGCTTAACCAGCGCCTCAAGGGCGTTCTGTATTTTCTGTGCGAGCCATGTCCGTAACAACATCCCGACAACCAGCACCAGTCCGAAACCGACGGCCAGTCCCATACCCGGCACATACCACTTCTCCGGCAGGAAGGTGCGTACGAGCGTGCCGATTGCCGATTCGGCGGACTTAGCGAGCCACACAATCAGGTAGATCGTGAGCGCCAGCGGAAGTATCCCCGCCAACCCTCTCAAGGACGTCCGGTAAATGAATCTCACAATTCGCGACCAAACGTTGCCTGTCTTCTCGGCTGCCATCGGTCTCCTCTCTCTTCCGCCCCTGCCAAACGTGGGGCGAGATAGTCGCGAATACTAACAAGCTTGTTAGACGCTCTCAGTGCCCGACATTCGGATCTGAACCACATGCCAGAAAACCACATTGTGGCGCGCCGCCATGTACCCCGGTCGCACCGAGCGGACATGAGCGCCACGTTGATCTTATGCCACCGAATAGATCGAAGTCAACGAGGCCCCGGCTCTGCAACATCCATGGAAGGGCGAGACCAGCCAGCGCAACACATACTGGGCTCGGCGTACTCGCCTGGCGATCCAGACTTCTTCCAACCCCGAAATCTTTCCTTTTCACGACGGATCCAGCCGCTTCCCGTCACATTCCGCCTTTAATGAAAGCCACGCCACTATACAAATCTTCCGGCCTGAATCGGAGAAGCACGAGTTAGGAGAGGTGGGAAAATCAGATATCAAAAGGTTCGGTTGAGCCACGATCTAGCAATCACGCAAAGGAGTAGGAGAGACTGGCCAGGCCTACATCGGTCTGTCTCAGTTGGCCAGGACAGCTCTTGCACGCTCGACCTCTTTCTTCACGTTCTCCCCTTCATAAAACCAGAGGCGGCCCGTGACGGAGACACGTTCTCCCGCCGGGACGTCGGGCAGGACGGGATCGGAGTGAATACAAGGGACGCGGGAGTTGCCCCAGATCCGGCCGCACCGCTCGAAGGCGACGAGTATCCATCGATCGCGCTCTCTGTGCTTGACGGCTGCGACAGGAGGTTCGAACAGTCTGCGTTCGTCAGTCTGCTCGTTGAAACCAGACGCACCTTTCAGCATAAGACAGATTTGGGTACGCAGGTCTGTGAGCGTCTGTCGGGTGCCGTTCTCAAGCCAGAGTTCGAGCGAAACGTGATCAATTCGCGGTTTTACAACAGCACCGAACTTCATGCCGTTAGGCAGCGTGCGCGCCATTCGCAACGTGCCGACCTCGTCGAGTGTCCAGTCGACGTTCTCGATCACCATATTCGCCTCATCCCAGATGGTGGGAATGTGCGTATGAGCGAGGAAGGTAAGCCCAAGATTGCTGAAGATCGCTTCCGGCAGATCGAGAACCACGTAGCCTCCTTCCTCCCACGGTGAGAAGATGCTGATCTTGGTGCCGCGTTGCGGGTTGATGGCGCCGTCAAGGAAGCCGATGCGCGGATGGCGCCCGCCGGGATACGGGAGAACTTTCACCCGCTCCTCTTTGTCCCGCGGTGAAACGGCGGCTTGCGACAGGCGCAACTCCGCGACCCGCTCCTCGACCTCGTGCACCGGCAAGCCGCATACTCCTGCCGCCTCAACCACGGTGTAACCGTGATGAACGATCATGTTCTCGAGCCAGAAGTCGAGGTTCTGCCGCGTCTGCGTGACCTCGGCAGGCAGCCACGCGGGATAATGCGTTCGCGCCAGAGGATCGTCGTCCACGCCTTCTTCAGGCACATAGGCTCCTACATCCCTTAGTGCGATCACCGTGAACCCCCCTTCGTCCAGGTACGCCATGTACTCTCGAAACCGATCAACGGGTGTATGCACCCACGGATGAGCGACGTCGGGCACGCCGTGAAACTGAACCACCGCAATCTTGCCGTCGCGGGCACGGTCCACAACCTTCCTGAAATGGTCGAGGTTCCAGTCCGGATAGGCGTCGCCGGCCGAAGGTATCAGCAACGAATGGTGCTTCGCTGGATCGAACATCGGGCCTAATTGAATCTGACCGTACAGCACTTCCGGCTGCATTCCACGACGTGCATAACGGTAGCCCGCCTTCTTCAGCACGTCCAGGGCCGCCAGACCAAAGGAGTTTCCGGGCCACGCGAAACTCACCGGTTTCGGCACCCCGACCTTAGTCAACTCGTTCTCCACCAGCGCCAACTCCCCCTCGAGGCGCGAAGCTGCCGCAGGACTGTTGAATCCGCGATGGGTCCACGAATGGTTACCTATCTCAAACCCCATGCGATGGAGCTTTGCCACGTCTTTCCATGTCATGAAGTGCTCGGTATCGCCCATCCATCGGTGGGTAATGAAGAACGTGGCGCCAAATCTATGCTCCTTCAGAATAGGTGCCACGACGGTCAGGTGAGATTTCACCGCATCATCGAAGGTGAGCACGACCGTCTTGTCCGGCACAGGTGCTGCTGTCGCCGGCGCACCGACCGCGAGCACCGCCGCAGCCAGCACAATACATGACGCAATCATTCTCATAGCCATCCTTTCCCGCTCGTGGACATCGGGAGCCTAGCGCTTCCCGCTAACGCTCACGCCTGCCGCGGCAGTTCATATGGCGGCCATCCTAATGAACGACCTTCGTGAACTCATTTCGCTCATAGCTCAATCCCTTGAACGGCACCCGGTTATGTAAGAGCCTCTTGACGCCCAAACACGAGAGAATACGCCATCTTCAAATGTGAAGATTCCCGGCTCGAGTAGTGTACAGAGTCGCCGGCACGTGATCAAGTCGACAAAGGGTTCGGTCGGCTGAAGGTTCCGCTCGCTCAATCGCGACTCGTCAGAATGCGGCTGTGAATCTGGACGGTCTCGCGGTCGGTAGGTCCTATTGGGGTTGCAGAACTGTGTTGCCCCCCCTTCTGCCGCGCAAGGCCATTGCGAGCGCCCTTACGTTGTTATTGCGAGCGCAAGCGTGCCAATCTCGGTTTGCGTCCGCTCCGTGCCACAAAACCAGATTGCCACGTTCCCTCCGGTCGCTCGCAATGACGAGGGAATGGTATGGGTCACTCTGCGGCAGCGCCCTGGCAAATTCGCGCTAGAACGGCAGAGGTATCGCGGGTGGCGGCGTCTTGAGCCATGCCAGGTTAAAGGTATAGTGGTTCTTGCTGCTGATTAAGTGCACAAGCCCGTCTGGTGTCTGGCAGACGGAGAGGTACCCCCACGGTTCCGCGCTGCTCATGCTCATCGTGAACCTGTACCGGTCGGTCGAGTACATCTCGCGACCGGGTCCATCGTCGCTGATCAGCCGCCGCGTGGGCCACGTCTCACCTTCGTCGAACGAGAGCGCTGCATAGATTCCCGATACCGGTCGCTTCCTGCCTGATATGTCTGTGATGAGCATATCCTGTTTGACAGGCTGTGTACGTTTCCCGCAGAACGAGACAAGTAAGAGAGGGCCTTCATTGAGCCGGAACAGGACCGGCCGCTGCATACTTCGGACCGGTTGAAACGGTGTCGGGCTGTACGTCCAGGTCTTTCCCATATCGGTGGAGATGCTTTTGGGCATTGTCCCGTCGATATTGTTCCCGCGTCCGAGCGCCATGAGTCGGCCGTCCTCGAGTTGAACGACGCCCGCGTGTATGCCGGCGATCCTGCCGCCGGGATCCTCCCACGTCCGCCCGTTGTCCTTGCTGACAATGACGGTGGAGCCGTTGCTGATGTCTGAGACCAGCACAATATACCCTTCACTCGTGCGGAACACGGATTCGGCGGGCATATGCCGATCCTGGTGTCCCGGACCGACGATCGTGGCTTTCGACCAGGTAGCGCCGCTGTCTTTCGAGGACCTCATGATAAGCGCCAGATTGCTACTGTACGTGGCTGCAGCCGAAAGACCGCAGAAGTGGTAGATGGTGTCTTTCCCGTCATACCACAAGGCGGGGGCGTGGTCGTTCCGGTCGGGAGCATCCCAGAACGGCGACGCTTCGTCCCACTCGTCCTTGCCGTACCGCAACCGACTTGCGAGGAGGCACAGTTCACGACCCGGCTCATCGACGCAGCTATACCAGATGGCCAACAGGTCGCCGTTCGGACATTCGACGACCGCCGGATCGTGGTTGTGATGGTCGAACATCGGACCGTAAGAGTCGGGCGGGATCTTGACGTATGTGCGCGGGCCGGAAAAGTAAGGTTTCTCTGGGTCCGGACCATCGGCAATGTCCGGCGGAACTTGCTGGCTTACGTTCTGCTGGTTCAGCGGAGGCGGCGGCACCGGGAGTGGTTCTGTTTCGGGCATCTCGCCGCACACGACGCGGAACCCGATCAGCCCGTGCTTGTCCTCCGGCAACGTACCGCTGCGGTTTTCCGAGCGTAAATAGAAAACCTGCGTGGAGTGACTACCCCCGCGCGTGACGCGGAAATCGCCGTCGATGCGCCCGACCGGATCAATCTGATGGCCGGACTCATACGGGCCGTACCAATCATAGCACCATTCCTCGACGTTGCCGTGCATGTCGTAGAGACCCCACGAGTTGGGCGGCGTTGCGCCGGCAACGGTGGACGGCATATCGGGCGGAGGGTAGCGGCTCTGGGTAGCATTCTTGAGGTAGACACCCGGCAGCGTGTCTCCCGTATGAAAGTGGGTAATCGTTCCCGCACGGCACACATATTCCCACTCCGCCTCGGTCGGCAGCCGGTACGCTCGCCCCTCCTTCTCGGACAGCCACCGGCAGAACCGCGTTGCATCATGCCAGTCGACGAATACTACCGCCTCGTCGTCACCGCTGGAAAAACCGAGCCTGCCACGTAATTTGCGGTGGTCGGGATCGAACTGTTCGTATTGCTCGTTCGTCACCTCGAACGCGCCCATGTAAAATGGCTTGCTGATCGTAACGCTGTGTGCCGGCCGTTCGTCGAAATCGAGCTGCTGTCGCCAGCGTCGTCCAGCTACTTCCTCGGGCAGTGGTGTCTCCCCTTTACCCATCATGTAGGTGCCCGGTTCGACCTGCACCAGGCGCATCCCTATCGAGTTCGTGAATTCCTTTCTCGATCTGCGAAACTTCTGGATCCGCATTCCGTAATGGACGTCCCCCACGTAGACGCTCCCGTCCATTCCCACAGCTACATCATGAGCCCAATCGAACTGTCCATCATACTGTCCAAATGAGCCCCACTTGGTGACGATGTTGCCGTTCAGGTCGAGTTTCATAGCGCAACTGCGTTGTACCGGCGCCCCCTCAAGGTCGCCGCCATCGACAACGTAAAGATAGCCGTCTGGGCCGAAATGCACATCCCACGGTCGGCCGAGTTCTGCGCTCTTCCACTCGGCGACGAACGACCCGTTCGGGTCGAAAACCTGGATGCGAGCGTTCCCTCGGTCCGCAACGTACACCAGACAGTTGGAGTCAATCGTAACGGCGTGGGGGGTATTAAACTCTCCCGGCTTTCGTCCCCTCTTGCCCCAGTCAAGAAGAAACTTCCCATCCGCGGAGAACTTTGCAATTCGACTGTTCCGATACCCGTCAGCAACGTAAAAATCGCCGTCCGACGTCACTGCAACATCCGTCGGCTGGTTGAAGTGATTCGCATCGCACCCGGCCACACCTTCTTCCCCCACCGTCAGCAGAAGCGTACCGTCGTTGCTGAACTTGAGAACCTGATGCCGTCCAAGATCCGTTACCCAGATGTTGTCCTCGTGATCTACAGTAAGCCCATGTGGGACAAAGAACATATTGTCGCCCCACGCGGATACGAGCTCGCCGGTCGTGCCGTCGATGCAGAGAATAGTCTTCGGACGAACCGGCTTGTCGGGTATCCCGCTTGACCAGGCAAGATCTGCCCGGTGGAAAACGAACACGCGGTTCTGGGAGTCCACATCGACACCGGTGACCTGCCCCAAAACGAAGGCGTCCGGCAAGCGGGGCCACCCGTGTACCACCGTGTATTCATCCAACGCTGCTGAACCAAGATGCCATGAGGAAATCCCTGCTAAAACTGCGAGTATGACGACGACCTTTGTTGATCTCATTCGTATTCTCCCGGATTCTTGAGGTTATCCTGCGCGCAAGACCTTCCGATCCCCTTTCTTCGCCGCCGGAACGGGCGGTGCTCATAGAATCCTGTCGTTTGCTGGTCTTTCTAACACAACTCCGCTGGCGCGTCAAGTTGCCGTCTGAAGATGTCCAGACATCAATGAGGTCTGAAACGTGCGGGCCGGCCTACGCTGCTTCTAAAGGTGCCCGGCAATGAACGCAACCGCATCCCGAACATAGTCCACCGGCAAACGGTGCCCGGCATCATACAACAGCAGCTTTGTCTCCGGCCCTTCGACCAACACATACACCTCGCGTGCCTCCGCTTCGTTGCACATGTCGTCCGCGCGACCCATCAGCATGCAGAAAGGCCTGTCGCCGATCCCACGTGCGTAATTCGCGGGAGCAAGCACGACGTCCTCGCGCCAGGACACGGGCACGACGCAGCCCGCGGCGAGCTTAATACGCGGCTCAACGGCTGTCAGCGCAAATGTCTGGAATCCACCCATGCTGTAGCCCAGCAGGCCGATGCGCTCCATCTCGATATCGCCGCGTGTCGCTAGGTAATCTATGCCGCGACGGTAATCGATGACCGTCTGCGTGATAATCTCGCGGAGCGTAAAGTAGTTCTTCCGCGGCGGCGCTCCCGGCTCGTTGTAGAGGTTCACGACGTGATAGTCATTCTCGGCGATACGGTCGCCATGGCCCTGCGCGTCGAGCGCGAACACAGCGTACCCCTTTACCAAAAGCGCCTTGCGTGCGTTGCCACCGCTGACATAGTTGCCGTCTTCCCACCAGTCTTCTTTCGACCCCGACCAACCGTGCAAGAGCAGCACGCACGGATACGGCGGCTCGACCGCCTTCGGGCATTCAAGATAGCCCGGCACGAGGAAGCTCCGCGCGCTGCGGAACACGATCTTCCTGCGCACGCTCGTGCGGGTCTCTTTCAACGCCACCACGCGCGCCTCGAGCGGGATCTCGGAATCGTAATCGTAAAACGCCATCAGGACCTCGAATGCCTCTTCGCCGATCGGTGCAGGAACGCCTTGCGCACACAAAATACTGACTGAGACGAGCCCCGTAACGGTCAACGCGAGAAAGACAAGGCAAACATTGGATTTTCTCTTGTTCATCACAGATCTCCAATCATACAGTCAAGGCGATTAGCAAATCGGCCACGTGAGCATTGTACAGCAAACAGCGGGATCAGACAATCGCTGCTTGCCGCCAGCTGCGTCCTTAAGGTTCGGGGACATATTCATAGTGCTTGGCAAAGCAACGTGACCGGCGCTGACACTCGCAAGCATGAGGGCGTGCCCATGGTTGACGACGGACGCGTGCACCTTTACAATACAATAACGAAAGCCTCGTTGGGGCTTCCATCAATCCACATGCTGGTATCGGTTAACTGCTGGAGAAATGGAATGAAACTGCAGAAACGACCCCATGTTCTCAAAGTTGTCACATCCGCATTGCTTCTCTGTGCCGGCGCAAGCGCCGAGAACAATATCCGTCTCGTGGACGGCGGGAGCAGTCACTATGCGATTGTGTTAAACGCGTCGGCGAGCCCCTCCGAGCGGTTCGCGGCAGAGGAGTTCCAGGAGCATTTCAAAGCGTGTACCGGGACCGAGCTTGCGGTCGTCGAGCAAGTGCCGGAGGACACGCCCATGATCGTCCTGGGTTGCGGCTCCGTCGCCCAGTCTCTCGGCGTCGATCCGAAACCGGACGAGCTTGGCGAACAGGGGTATGTCATTCGCACGGTAACGCCACACCTGGTGATTGCTGGCACACCGATGGCGGGAACACTGTACGGTATCTACGATTTTCTCGAAAACCACCTCGGCGTCCGGTGGTACGCCCCGGGGGTCACCAAAACGCCCTCTATCGAGACGCTCGACTTGCCGCGGATAGATAAAACCGTCGTACCGCAGTTCGCCTGGCGCCACACGAGCTACGCGTGGCCGGGAGGCGATGCCGTTTTCCGTGCGCGGCAGCGCGACAATTCCGGAGCAGGCGGACCGGACAAGCGCGAAGGGGTCCAGTATGCCTTCGACGGCACCTGCCACTCGTACTTCCGGTTCGTCAGCCCCGACGAGTTTTTCGATGAACACCCTGAGTACTTCTCCGAGATCGGCGGGATCCGGCGGCGTGAGGAAACACAGCTCTGCCTGACGAATCCTGACGTGCTCGAAATTGTGACGGAGCGGATGTTGGAGCGCATGGCCAGGATGCCGGGCGTCCGTCAACACAATTTCTCCCAGATGGACTGGTACGGGTACTGCCAGTGCCCGAACTGCACGGCGATGAACGAGCGGTATGGGTCGTTGGGCGGCACACAGTTCTGGTTCGTGAATCAGCTTGCCGAGCGTACCTCCAAGAAGTTTCCCGACAAGCTTATCGGTACGCTTGCATATACGTACACCGAAGAACCGCTGACCGGCATGCAGATGCACCCCAAAGTGGCCGTATGGCTCTGCCACATGTTTCCGTCGTGCGACAGCCACCCGATTGCCACCTGCCCGCTCGACGCGGCATACAAACGGCGTGCGCTGGCCTGGTCCAAGCAATGCTCGCATCTATACATCTGGCACTACATCGTCGACTTCGCCCACTACTACAACCCATTCCCGAACTTCCGGGCGATGGCCGCCGACATGCGCTTCTACAATGACATCGGCGCGGAGGGAATCTATTTGCAGGGTATGAGCGCGGGTGGCGGCGGCGGCGAGTTCAGCTTGCTTCGACCGTACTACGGTATGAAGCTGCTCTGGAACCCTCATCAGGATGCGGATGCCATCCTGCGCGACTTCCTGCAGGGGTATTACGGCGCCGCGTGGGAGCCGATCTCGCAGTACATCACCATGCTCCACGATAAGGTCGAGAACGAGAACATCCACATGCACCTGTATACCAATCCTGCGCAAGGCTACCTGACCGACGTCGTCGTCGCAGGAGCGGCGGAACTGTTCGATCGGGCGGAACGGGCGGTTGCAGGCAACGAAACGTTGCTCGAGCGCATACGGGTTGCGCGTATGCCGTTGACATACGCCGAGTTTTTCCCACGGAACGGGTACAGGATCGAAAATGGCAGGCTAATATTCACGGGGAAACTCGCGCAGCTACCCGAGATACGAGCCTTTCTTGACAGGATGAAGCGACACGGTTTCACCACAATTCGCGAGTCGAGCGGCGATCCCGAGCAACTCAGCGTGTATTCTATGGCGATGAATGCAGGGATCGATGTTGTGACTATCGCGAACGACCATCTCACGGTGGAGGTTGTACCATTTTTAGGCGGGCGGGCGTTGCGCATCATCGACCGCGCCTCCGGCAAGTGCGTTACGGCTTACAACACCACCCGCAACCTCTACTTCCCCTTCTCCGGCGGTGAAGAAACGCGCACAAGCGGGACTGTCTACGCTGAAGCAAGCGGTCCTATGAAACTGTTCGCCGTCACCGAGAAGACCGATCGGTCCGTCACGCTCGAGAGCAAGCTCTCCGGGTTAAGACTGCGTCGCATCTTGACGCTTGCCGAGGACGCGCCGGTCTTGGCCGTCACGAATGCGTTGACAAATACCACGGATAATGTCAGCGAAGCCCGCGTGCGGAGCCATCTCGAGCTGGATCTCGGCGAGCTCCGGCAAACGCGTGTCTCCTTCACCAACCGTGCCGGCGATACCGTGCTGCGCGACATGGAACCTATTATCGCAGGGCTGCGGGAGGGCGAACACTACTATAGGGAGAACATGCCGAACGGCGCCTGGACGTTCGCCGGCAGCAAGGGGCTGCAGATGACACAGAGCTTCGACCCTGAACAGGTCGATTTCACCTGGCTCTATGCCTACCCCGAAGACCTCAACGAACTGGAAGTTGAAGTCTGGCCGAAACCCGTCCTGCTCGGTCCAGGCGAGAGCATGACGTTTCGCCACGAACTGAATGTGCGACATGCCTCGGGCGCGCATACGCAGTGAGGAATGGTGACTCTTGCGACACTGAATGATGTATACTCTTTGAGAAAGGAGGCAACACCGAAGCGAGAAGGAAGCTGAAGGCGGAAACGTTGGCACGAAGCAAGGCTGCCTAACGGGGGCTACGAATCGCGTCCGCGGCGCACCGCAGCCACCAAGGAGTGAACTCATGGGATTCAAGATTATACTGGTAGGATGCATCGCATTTCTCCTCGCGTCCATCCGAGTCTACGCCGACGTTCTTGAGCCGGGCGCGAAGCTCGAGAAGCTGTCCGGTGAGTTCGAGTTTACGGAAGGGCCGGCGTCGGACGCGGAGGGGAATGTGTTTTTCACGGACCAGCCGAACGATCGCATCATGAAATGGAGTGTTAAGGGGGAGCTCTCAACCTACATGCAGCCCTGCGGGAGATCCAACGGTCTGTGCTTCGATAGCCAGGGATTCCTCTGGGCCTGCGCGGATGAGAAGAACCAGCTCTGGCGTATCGATCCTGAAAAGAATGTGACCGTGCTCGTACAGGAGTATGAGGGGAAACTGCTCAACGGACCTAACGATATCTGGATCGCGCCGGATGGAGGCGCCTACTTCACGGATCCTTTCTATAAGAGAAACTACTGGAATCGGGGTCCTATGGAACAGGACCGCCAGGGCGTCTATTATCTCGCGCCGGATCATAAGAGACTTCTTCGTGTGATCGACGATCTCGCGCAACCGAACGGCATTATCGGCACGCCGGACGGTAAAACTCTCTATGTCGCCGACATCCGCGCTCGAAAAACCTATTCGTACACGATACAGGACGACGGCACGCTGGCTGACAAGACGTTGTTCTGCAAGATGGGTTCCGATGGGATGACGATCGACAACGAAGGAAATATCTATCTCACCGGAAAAGGAGTCATGGTGTTCGATAAGTCCGGGAACCAGGTAGCGCATATTGCTGTAGATGAGCCATGGACGGCGAACGTCTGTTTTGGCGGCAAAGACCGACGAGCCTTGTTCATCACTGCGAGCAAAGCGCTTTACATGATCCGGACCCGGGTTCACGGCGTGGGAAGTCAGTAGAAACGGCACGGGAGAAGTGGGCTAGCCTATGCAAAGAATGCG
>Ga0180433_10005162_pt1 | contig 17825 bp, 15 predicted proteins | sample SS_ome_8_FD_132980 | JGI IMG/M metagenome (GOLD analysis project Ga0180433, IMG submission 132980) | Hypersaline lake sediment archaeal communities from the Salton Sea, California, USA - SS_1_D_1 metaG | ecosystem: Environmental > Aquatic > Non-marine Saline and Alkaline > Hypersaline >... | reverse complement strand
GGGATATTAATGTGTATTTTCTTTCAGTAAATGAATCGGTATCCTTTTGGGTTGAACATAATAATTGTAACCCCATTCCCGAGATTGAAACAAGTCCAAGTGGAAATATCATTAAACAAACATATGCGAATGGTACTGATGGTTCAGAGGTTGTTTTATATACTGTTGTAAATGGTGGTCACGAGTGGTTTGGCGGTCCAGAGGCTTTTTGGCCACCTTGCGAGATTTCAGCTACTGATCTAATGTGGGATTTCTTTGAACAACATCCCAAACAATAAATAATCTTTTCTTTAATTTTTTTTTAAAATTCTTAAAACAATTCTTTTTTTTGTTTTATTTAAAATTAACTACGCTGCATATGAAATTAACTCTGTCTTCCCCTGTTGTTTTTGAATTTTTGTGCAGAATTGATTATTTGTGCAAAGCCGATTGATGCAAAAAAGGTAAATATAAAGATATGAACGGAATGATTTATTTTTATATATTACAGTTAATTCGTTCAATTTTTATTTAGAATATATTTATATATTGTATTTTTAGTTATAACAATATATTGGAGGAATTTAATGAAAAAAGCAATCACTATTTTTTTAGTATTACAGTTAGTTTTAATTTTATTTGCACCCTCCGTGTTTGGTATTGACGATGATGCCAAATATATTTGCTATACATCAACAGATGACACATTTAAGTCAATAATTTATGTGGATGATGATGGAGGAGCAAATTATACTAAAATACAAGATGCTATAGACAATGCAACATCGGGAGACACAATAATCGTATACAATGGAACATACAATGAAAATATTGTTGTAAATAGAAAACTGGATATATTTGGAAGTGGAGATTCAACTATTATTGGAATAGATGAAACTGAAGGAAAACCCGTAGTATTTATCGAAGTAACTGGAGTCATATTTAGCAAATTCAAAATTCAGGGATTTTTTGATGGCATATATTTGTCTGGAGTAAACGACTGTCAGATTACTTATAATCATATTGATAATAATGAAAGAGGGATTTATTTAATAGAATCCTTTGATAATGTCATATCTAATAATACAATCGTCCATAATACCAAATATGGAATCATGCTTCAAAGATGTGCTCATGATTACATTCAGAGCAATGAATTTACATTAAATGAGGGCATTGCACTTTTTATTTCTGATGCTGCTAATAATGAAATTAAATACAATAATTTTCGAGATAATCAAATAAATGCATTTTTTATAAACGCTCCAATCAATTATTATGTAGAGAATTATTGGGATAGATCTAGAGCCTTTCCTAAAATTATTTTTGGTCTTAGATCAATATTACCCTGGGTAAATTTCGACTGGCATCCTGCAAAAGAACCATATGATATAACTTAATTTATAATGCCACTATCAGCAGTAACAAAACTTATCTTCTTTGCTTCATAACAACTTAAGCTTTAAAATTATACAGTAACTCTTCCATATTCTTTGCTGCTATATATTCATTACTCTCACTTTTTAATTTTAGCAACTAAAATAATAACACTAATGAGGAAAGGAAAGGGGGTTTACTTTAAGGGAGGTAAAACCTTAAAATAATCGGTGTTCTTCTCGAGGAGAAAAGAAATGACTGCCCTTGCTAATTCTACAATTCGATCATATTTTTTTGATGCTGTGAATGAAGGGCGTTTGAAACGTCATGAAATATTGTATTCAATAAATGAGAAAAATAGGAACAAATTTGAATCATATATTTCAAAATACCAATCACCAGATATTTATAAAATTAAAGCACGGTTGGGTTTAGAACGTGAATCTGTTGATGCTCTTGAATTACAATTATATTTTGATTTTAGAGATGCTCGAATTGGACTTGGAGAAATGTATGAAAATATAAGATTCATAGAAACCAAACTTCATAGTTCAATTAAAAATTTTTTAGTTGATAAATTTGGAGAAAATGACAATGGATGGTGGAGAAAAGGAATACCAACAAAAATAAGAACAGAATTATCAAAAAGATTTGAAGAAGACGACAATCCAGCAACTCATCAATATTGCTATACTAATTTAATACATCTTAAGGATATAATTGAAAATAATTGGAATGATTTAAAATCCATTATACCAAAAAATATTAGTAATGATAGAAAAAATCTATCTAAGAAACTTGTTGAATTAAATAAAATTCGTAACTATGTGATGCATCCAGTGAAAGGTATTGACCCAACACTTGATGATTATCAATTTGTTATTAATTTAATGAAATATCTAAAATTAGATAAATGGTATTAAATTTATATCAAACCTAAAAATATTCCTTTGTTTATTGATGCAATAAAGGATACTTATGATGAATATTTGGAAGAATTTGGTAAAAAAAAGAATAATAAAAAGAAAAAATGATCATGTTAAACATTAACAAAACTGATTAAGTTACTTTTTTAAATAAGGAGAATTTCAATTTTGTGACAATTGTTCCATTTAATAATAGTTAAATTTAAATCTTATTATAATATAACAATTGTTATACTTTATGGGAGGAATAAAATTGAAAAATAAAATAATTGGTATTTTAGTATGTATGCTGATGATTGCAACTGCTTTACCAGTAATAGGGACAATGAATGAAATAACAGCGGTTGATAAACTAAGTTTTAACATTTCAATGGTTGAGGAATGGAACAATACATATGGAGGAACAAATTGGGAAATTCCACTTGCAGGAGTTCAACAGATTGACAGTGGTTATTATTTATCTGGAATGACTGAATCGTATGGGGCAGGTAGTCGAGATGTTTGGATTATCAAAACCGGTGATGATGGGGAAGAAGTATGGAATAGAACATTTGGAAGAGACCATTGTGACTGCGGATGGGTTTTGTTTCCAACTTCAGATGGTGGATGTATTAGCGCATCACACGGACGTTGGTCACCAAGTTGGGATGCGGATGGTTGGTTAATTAAAATAGATACTGATGGCAACGATGAATGGACTGAAAAGTTCGGTGGTTCAGGAGAAGAATACTTTTTCAGTTTTCAAGAAATTTCTGATGGTTATATTCTAACAGGAGGTACAGAATCATATAGTGCTGGTAATTGGGACTTATGGTTAATGAAAACAGATAATTACGGCAACGAAATCTGGAATAAAACATATGGAGGAACCGGTTTGGATGCTGGTTATTCAATCCAGCAGACATCCGACGATGGATTCATTATTGTGGGATCGACAAATTCACAAGGTGCTGGAAATAGTGATATTTGGTTGTTAAAAACAGATAATGAAGGTAATAAAAACTGGGAAAAAGTATATGGCGGAGCAGAAGAAGATAGGGGGAAAACAGTTTATCAAACCGTAGATGGCGGATATATCCTCGCAGGAAATACAAAATCTTTTGGAGGCGATGGTGAAACATGGCTGATAAAGTTAGATTCCAATGGCGAAGAAGAGTGGGACACCCTGTTAGGAGGATGTCGGTCTGTATTTGGTGAAGTATGGGATGTTTGGGGTGGTACGGCCTCACTTGATCTAACTGTTGACGATGGATATATCGTAACAGGAACTGAAAAACTTACATCTAACAATTATGATATTTGGATAGCAAAAGTAGATTCGAATGGAAACGTGGAATGGCGTGATTCGTTTGGTGGTTCATCAGTAGATGAAGCATGGGGAGTTCAACAAACTGCAGATGATGGATACATTGTAGTTGGCGCTACGAAATCGTATGGTACAGGAAATTACGATATTTGGTTAGTTAAACTTGGAGCATTTCAAAACGATAGACCAAACAAGCCAGATAAACCAATTGGCAAAGAAAAAGGCAAACCTGAAACAGAATATACCTATAAAAGTAATACAATTGATTCTGATGGTGACCAGGTATTCTATTTTTGGGATTGGGGAGATGGCAACTTCAGTAAATGGTTTGGACCTTATAATTCTGGTGACATCTGTGAAGCATCATATTCTTGGACAGCGAAAGGTGAATATGATATTAGGGTTATGGCAAAAGATGTGAATAATGGAGAAAGTGATTGGTCAGATACGTTTACAGTTAGTATGCCAAAGACCAAACCAGTACACCTAAATCAAAATCTTTTGAATTGGTTGTTTAACCGCTTTCCAAATGCATTTACAATACTGAGATATATAATGGGATAAAACATCAACAATCTCTTTTTCTTTTTTTTATAAATTGAGTTAATTTTATATTCTTGAGTTAGATATTAACCTTTAAGGAGGTCAATCACCATTTTTGTATGAGGAAAAGCATATTATATTAATGCGGCCTTCCCCCTCCCGATCAGACCTCCTTCACTCTATTTTTAATTCTTAAAAATATAATTAATTTTAATTACTATCAATAAGTTTACGATTTGAAGGGGTCATAAGATTAGCATCCTATATATTAAATTTAAACATGAGTTTTGATTAGATTTTCATCCTAAAATATTGACTCCTTCCTCCCGTTTTTATTATCAAACAACGGTTAATTTTATAAGTCTACTAAATATATTAATATGCAAGGAGGTCAATCTCTAATTTTTCCATAATGGATGCTTCAAATTATATTGATGGAAATTTTACTCTCCCTAAAAGACCTCCTTTCCTTTCCTCATTGTCTTATAGCAGAATTTAAGTTTATTTTAAAAAAAGGAAGAAAGAAAAGATCAATTACTATTACATATGTTGTTAAAAGAATCTCCAGTTAGTTAAGAAGATTAAAATAGATCAATGTGAGAAAAGAATCGAAAACCTCCCTTTTTAAACAGTAATTGCAGAAAGAATATCATGGATAATCTTCCTAATAAAGGATTTCGTTCATTTTGCCTATCTCCATTAGAAAAATAAATCGCCCCAATTTTTTCAGATGGAATATAAACCATCCAAGTAGAAACACCATAAGTATCTCCACTAAAACCTGAGATAGTGACATTAAAAAACAATGGATCCTTAAAAATAATCCATGCCAAACCATAATATTGAAGACCTTCCTCCATATTTCCAGGTGGTTGTATTCGATGCATTTCTTCTATAGTATCCTCTTCAAGGATGCGAACGCCATTGTACATACCACCATTCATATGTGCAATTAAGAAATGTGAAAAATCTGAAACTGTTGTATATAGACCACCCACAGGGTACATGTGTACTCTCCAATACTTATCTGGAGGAGCAAATTCTTCCAATATGTATGATAATTCATTGATTTTAAGGTATCCATAATTATGGTAATGATAAGGAATAGCAACATTATCAATATCTAGTTCCGAAAGATTAAAACTTGTTCTATACATCTCTAGTGGTTGAAAAATATGATTACTGCAGTAATCTAAAAATGGTTCATTTGAAATTAATTCAACAAGGTATGCAATAATATCAAAATTCACATTCGAATAAACTGAAAGTTCACCAGGTTTATATGTACCGCTCCATCTATTTGAATAATACCATTGCCCTCCAGGAATAAGATGTTCTTCCAACCAGGGATATGGATATCCTTCAAACGGAGGATCTGAGGAAAAATTTATCCAACCATAATACTTCACACCATCAATCCCAGATTCATAATTTAGACTTGATGAATGAGAAAGAAGCATCCTAAAAGTGATTGGATTATCAGGAAAATTAGGATTACGTAGACTAAATGGTAAATAGTTGTTTACATCTTCATCAAGATCAAAAAATCCTTGTTCCCAGAGTTGCATTAATGCTGTACCAGTTATTGTTTTTGTGATAGATCCCATATTATAGATTGTGTTTTCTGTTGCAGATTTTCTATTTTCAAGATCGTAAAAACCATATCCTTTTGACCATTTTACTTCATCATCTTCAATAATACATGCTAATAATGATGGGAATTTTGCACGTTTCATAAGAAATGACATTTTCAAATTAAAGAATATACCTCTTAAACCTGATGTTTGTTCATTTGATATATCAGGTTTTATATGGCGATTTGCTATTAACCCTACTGATAACGATGAAAAACTTGTTATTATTAGTAAAAATATAACTCCAATTACCAATTCTTTTATACAAACATTTTTTTTCATATTTTTCAGTACCATTTATCTATATCCCCCAATTTTGAGGCTAGGATCACCCAAAAGAATAAACATTTGCAGTGTCGCATAATCCTTCCAAGATTCATCAATATATGAAATAACTGCATTTTTGTACATATCTGAAAGTACAATATTTGGTTCATACGATTCGAAGACTTTAGTAATTAACAATCCACCAAATCCAGATGCAGGGTCATTCGGAACTAAATTACCCTTTCGAGTACTACTAAAGGTAGCAATCGAACCACCATTCTCATGTTTCAGAAATTCCCATGCGATACACGTTTGTAACTTTTTAGTATTTATATGTAGAAATTGCAGCAAACGGTCAAGTTTCAATACACCAAACTCCTTTAAGAGTTCATGTAATGAAGCATCCAACTGTCCAGTTAAACAACCCGCTATAAAAGCAACAGGAAGTTTATCTCCATTGTGAAGTCCTTTAATGAACAATTTATGATAATTAGCAATAGCCATATGTCTACCATGAGCAAAAAACAAAAATAAACCTGCACCATTATTAATCTCTCTATTAACAAGACGCGCTTTGAGAGTATTCAATGATTCATAGAGTTTAATAGGCGTAAAATCTGGTAGTGCTTCTCCAACCAAATCCGTTATCATTTCACATTGATATCCTGGTTCAGGAAATCCATCCTCAGCTGCAAGAATCACCCGTTGGAACCAATCACCAAAAGACTGCGTTTCATACGAAATAATTTTGTTAATAACATTTTCTAACTCATCAACATTGGAACAGGGAATTCTCCCAACACCAACATCAGGATATAAATCAACCTCATCAATAACCTCAATTTCGCCAGGTTTTTCACAAAAATTATACGAATAAAACTCAGAAAAAACACCATCATTATTAGAATCCCAGCTACTAAAACTTCCATTAGCATCATAGATGTCTGCATAATATAAATCGGTAATAATATCATCAACTAGTATTGAACCAGAACCCGTCCAAATATGGTTCACCTCAGTTTTTCTAATAGGCATGGTATCCACATCGCCAACCAATAAGACATATCTAATATTCAGATTTTCAGCTGATTCATAAATAAAATATTTGATTTGCTCAGCTTCATCCCTGCCCTCATATTCAGTATAAATTTCCTCTGTTGTCTTCAAAAATGTTTGAATTCCAACCGAGTTCTTATGGTTAATCAATTGTTGAAGAGTTTCAGAAAATATTTCTGGTGCAATAATTACCATGTCATATTCCTCTAAAATTACTGGTTGCTTTGAAACTAACTTTGGAATATTAGATGCTTCAACTCCTAAACCACTTATAATTATGATAGATATTATTAATATAACAAATATTTTTTTTGTCATATTTTTCCTTCTCTTTTTATAAAAAACTGATTTTGCCATATAAAATTTTATTATTCTAAATTGAACAATTTAAAACTTACAACGATAAATAATAACATAAAGTACAAATAGATAATAAAAATAATAATGATAAAGCATTTTTTTTGCAAAATAAATGTTTATTGTACTACACCAATGAACAAGCCATTCAACCTACAATATAGCCTGTTCAATTGGTTAGTCAATCGATTTCCAAATGCATTTCCAATAATAAGATATTTGCTTGGATAAAAAACTAAAACAATTTCTTTTTTCTTTCTTTTAAGTTACTTTTTTAAATAAGGAGAAGTTATATTATATTCTTGTTACAATTGTTCCATTTAACAATAGTTAAATTTATATCTTATTATAATATTACAATTGTTACACTTTATGGGAGGAATAAAATTGAAAAAGAAAATAATAGCAATTATTTTAATGCTGGTTTTAGCGACTTCTGTACCTGTAGTACAGTCAAATTTAAATGAAGATTTAGAAGAACAATCAAGTCAAGCATCATTTGATATTGTTATTCCAGATAATAAAATAAAGGTATTCCCAAGTGCACCCTGGCAAATAGGAGAGATTATCGACCTTACCTTTTCGGTTGAAAATCTGGGTTCTACTGATTATCACGATTTAATATTAAATGTTGATTTAGCACTTATAGGGGCCCAAGGGGTAATGGGCAAACATTTTTTTGGTCAAAGCGTTGTTGATGATGAGCCATTTTCTCTTCGTGCAAATCAAATAAGAACATTTCATTTTAAACACGAGGTTCATAGTTATGGATACCTTTTTTCAAAAACCTGCATAATTATTAATGTATCATACGAAGGAGAATGGATAGAAAATTGGATCAACAATTTTGTTGTTAATAAACTTGATCCGGAAGAACCTTTTAGAGGAGTTATTCCGTTCATAAATCCAATAGATGTGATAAGTACAATAACTTTTGAAATGGAGAAGATGGAAGGATTTCCAGTTGAATGGGATGTCGAACTTGACTATTCTGAAATAGAAGATGTTGAATCCGGTATTTCAGAGGTTGAAAACCAAATAACAGTATTCCATAATGGTTATCTTGAACAAGGTATGATGGGCGAGGTTTTTATTGAATTACATGCTCGACCGCAGGGTGAAAATGTTTCTTATTTCATTGGAGATCTGTTATTTAGGGCTATCGCCGATGATATTGAACCTACACTTGAAGTAAACCATCCAACAAATTCAATTTATTTTATGGGTTCTAAGTTATTACCTTATTTACATCCACTAATTATTGGTAATGGTTTTGAAGGTGAATTTCAAATTACAGATGATACCTATGATTTTGCTAGAGTGCTTTTAAATAATAATCTTATCCATTATGAGACTATATCTGATCATCCTCACTGGGAACTTCCACCTGGTCCAATGTTCGGATTTAATCGCTTAACTGTTGAAACATATGACAAGGCATTACAAAAGTCAAGTAGAGATTTTAATGTTTTAATCTTAAAACTATCCTAAAAATTATCTTTTCATCTTTAGGTTTATGTTTAAAAAATCTTATATTATACAATCTACTAATATTCTAGAAGGGGAGGTAAAAAAATGAAGGTAAAAATAATCGGGATATTTTTAGTAAATATGTTACTAATAAGTGGCTTAGGGGCAGGAATTGATACTAATGTAGAAAATCCAGATATATCATTAACTTCATTTGCTAATGATGAAGAATTTCTAATTGGAAAACCTGTAGATTCTGTAGCAAAAGTTCCTGGATATATTGAAACATATGACAATAATGGACAGAAAATCCATACATGCACGTATGGTAGGCAAGTGTTATATTTTACTTTTCCCATATATTGGGAACATCTGACATGTGGTTATTTTTCAAATCATGGAATGCAAGATTCAGAAAGAATAATAATTTCTTATTCATGGGAAAATACAATTTTTAAAACGGGCAGGATTTATCCCTATAGGATAAAAGGAGTCAGCGCGCGTCCAGATTCATTAATTAGAATTCCTTGGAGACCATTTGACCAACTTGCTTGTGGTGATGTTGATGGGGATGATATTGATGAGTTAATACATGTTATAGATGCAAATAATTTTTTATATATTTATAAAAAATTTTCTCATCCAATCTTAATTCTGTTACCAATTATTCACTATTTACTTTCATATTATAGCCTTAAAAAAATTTCATTAGGAATTTTTGAAAAGGGAGACGAACTTGCATGTGGTGATGTCGATGGAGATGGAAAAGATGAGATTTGTATTGCAAGAACAAATGGTCAATTGGAAATATATAAAATAAATGGATATTACACCGGTTTTGATGTATCTTTTGAAGAAAATGATGACTTAGCTTGTGGTGATGTTGATGGTGATGGAGAGGATGAAATTCTTATTGCGGATGTAAACGAGGCAGAAGTTAGGATATATAATCAAGAGAACCAGATAGAATATTCTTGGCCTGTTAATCTTGATGAATATGGTGGATTTGATTGCGGATACGTATTTGGTTCAATAAACGAACAATTTATTGTGGCTCGATATTCTGATTCTCACGTTCTTGTGTTTAATGGTATGACCGGGGATGTTATAAAAGCCTTCCCTGTAGATTACAAAGAAGGTTATCTATTCTCTGTTGGAGATGTTATTCGTCCTTAAACGTATAGGTTAAACAATTTTAAAAAATATTCTCAAATTTGAAAATGAAAGGTTAAAAAATGTATAAAGAACACCCTGAATTTGAAGAGCCTGATGATAGGACAATAATTTGGCGATATGTGGATTTCACAAAGTTCATATCTTACTTGGATAAAAATGCATTATTTTTTGTTCGAAGCGATAAATTATTTGACAGATATGAAGGGAAATATACCGAGGTAGATGTAAAACTATGGACGGAAATATTAAAACCTAAGATAAAAATGAAACAAACAGAAATATACGACGAGTTTAGAAAAATTGTTAATTTAAGTAGTTGGCATATGAATGAAAATGAATCAGCGGCAATGTGGGAAATATGCCTCCAAAGTAATGAAGGTGTTGCCATACAATCAACCTTTAAACGATTGAAAGATAGTTTTATTCCTCATAAAGAAGACGAAATTCATGTAGGTAAAGTGAAATACATTGATTATAAAAAGGACAGTATAACTAAAGGAAATATATTCAATCCATTTCTTTATAAACGCAATGCATTCGTACATGAAAGAGAGTTGAGAGCAGTAGTTATGAAATTTGCTCTACCAGAGGAAACCGTTGGAAATCATGCTTTGTATGTTGATCCGAAATGGTTTGGAATCCATGTTAATACGGATTTAAATGTCTTAATCGATAAAATAGTTGTTTCTCCAAATGTTCCAGATTGGTTTATAGATTTAGTCAAATCTGTCGTAAAAAAATATGAACTAAATAAAAAGGTAGAGCCATCTGAATTATCTAAAGGTCCGCCATATTAAAATTATTTTTTATTGGGCAGTTTGAACATTAGCACGGATTATTGTGCATAGCCAATAATGAAAAAGGAATTAAATAATATTAGGGAAATTGAAAGAATCTAGTTTGGAAGTAAAGATAAGATGTTAAATAAAAAAAGAAATTTTATTAAGGAATATTGGCTTAGCATTATTGGCATTGTTTTAGTTATAACAGGATTCATATTAGCATATATATATTGCTCTTCTTTTATATGGTGTGAATTTGGAAACTTACTTATTACTATAGGTCTTGGATTAATTGCTATTGGAATTTCACTAATATCAGTCAACTTAGGGAAAAAAGCACTTTTTTTAGGTAAACAATCAGATCAAAAGATGGAGGAGGTTGAACACCTTAATTTTCTTAGAATAAAAGGGGATTATGAAGATAGAAGATTAACTCTTAGAGAAAAAAGATTAAAAATAGATGCAGAGATAAAAGAAAATATTAGATTTTATAGTTCTGTAGTTTTAAACGATTCTTCAAAAGTTAAAAATAAAAAAGAAATGTATTATTTAAACAGGAATCTGCGAGAATTTGAAATTTATTTTTCTTTTAGTATATGGAAATCTTTAACATATCTAAACCAAATTAAAATGATAAAAGAACGATTAAATAAACGAGAACAAATGTCAATAATTAATCTCACAACTAATCTTTTTATGGAGTTGTTAGAAGGGAGGGAGTTGATACATTTTTACAATAAAAGATACAAAATTGATGGCGATTACCCTTCCCATATTAATCAAATGTATAATATAATTTCAGATTTTAAATATTTTGAAAAAGTAAAAGGAACAAATCTTGATGAAATATTAAAAGAATTAAGAGATATATTATCTAATAATATTACAGCAAAAAAGCGTTTACAAGATGTAAAAAATAATTACAGAAAATATTTACAAAATAAAAAAACAAAAAAATAACCATGTTACACATTAACAAAAATGATTAAGTTACTTTTTTAAAAAAGGAGAGGTTACATTTCTCTGTCTTGGGGGAGGCAAGGAATGAAAAAACAAGTAATATACCAATTTTTTAAAATTTTAAATCTTTCTTTAAAAATTCAGAAATATAATTTGATTATAAAAATAATTTAGCAAGATTTAAAAATGAAATTTGGTTTACATTATTCTAACTATAATTTGGGAGGTATGTTAGGACATGGAAAAAATTATTTTGAAGAAGTATTTAGTAATAGGACTATTTGTTTTATTGCTTGGCGCTAGTGCTACATCTGGTATATTAGTAATGACTGTACAAGCTGACATTAATGATGGTCTAATTGGATATTGGAGCTTTGATGATGAAAACAATCCTGCAATAGATGACTCTGTAAATGGTCATGATGGCACATTACATAATGGTGCTTATTGGGTCGAGCAGGGATTTTTTGGCGGGGCTGTCCATTTTGATGGTTTAGATGACTACATATCAGTACCCGATCATTCTGATTTGGATTTACATTATTGGACAATTTCGGCATTTATCTATAAATACACGGGGGAATCTGAAGCGACAGTTGTTTCAAAAGGTGAGGATCCAACTACTGATAGATTCAATTATTGGATACCTATTACTGAGGAGGGATCTACCAATTATATATGGGGCGCTTTTGAAGATGTCGTATATGATGATCCAAATAAAGGATTTGCAAGTGAGCCTGTCTATGATCTTCAGAATCAGTGGCATCATATCGTTTTTACAAGAGGTGAAGATAAGTATTCAAGATTATATTATGACGGAGAATTTGTAGGGGAGCAATATTATGATTTCACTCCGGCATATGCAGATTCCTCACTGTATTTTGGTGTTTTTTACAATAAACCAAGTGGGTTAGAAAGATACTTCAATGGCGTTATCGATGAGATTCGTATATATGATCATGCATTATCTGAGGATGAAATTCAAGATCTTATTGATTTAGATGTGGATATTGATATCAAACCTGGAGATTATCCCAATAGTATAAATCCTAATTCCAAGGGTAAATTGCCTGTAGCAATATTGACAGATGATGATTTTGATGCAAGTAATGTTGACCCAAACTCAATTGATTTTCTAAGTGCTTCTCCCCTGATGTGGGCGGAAGAGGATGTTGATGATGATGGCGATATTGACATGATTCTCCATTTTAAAATAAAAGAACTTGACTTCAGTATGCTTGTTGATGAGGGCGATGAATACCCCTATGCATACTTGTTTGGGGAAACTATTGATGGTCTAGAAATAAAAGGTAAGGACACAGTTAGGCTTGTTGGTCAATGGACTTTATTGTTTGAAAATATTTACATCAAGATTGTAGAGATAATACAATGGATTATCAAGATGTCAACTAGCTAACTCACTATAAATACACAAATTTTTTCTTTTTTATGACAATTCAACACCTAGCATGAGGGTTTATTATTATATTATTATTTCAATAAATGTGCTGTTCTCCTTATAATAAAAAATTATAGAAATTCAATTAATGTTGGGGAATTGAATAATATATCATATTCCCCCCAGCGGTTAAATATTTTATTATATTAAATATTAATAAAAAGATGGATTAACTGATTTTTCTTAATCTCAATTCGCCAATTCCAATCGGTTCAATACTCATTATATCCCCAGGTTTCATATTATAAAGATCACATATTTGTTTAGGAATTGTTATTATATAAGATCCATTAATTTCACGTAATTTTCTTTCCATATTGAAAACTATATAGAAAATCTATATAAAAATGCTATGTATTAATTATAAAATTGAAAATAGATATTTGTAATATTTGCTCTATTTTATAGATAATATGCCTTAATAATGTTACTAATAAAATAGCGCCGTCTGCCGGACTCGAACCGGCGACCGCTCGGTTAACAGCCGAGTGCTCCACCAACTGAGCTAAGACGGCAAATCAAAGTGGTGACAACGGAATTAAAGTTTTGTATTAAAAGATTTTGTTATAATAATTAATATTAACTATAATTTAATTTCTATCCAAAACTCATTTATTATAAAAATTTAAGTAGGAATGACTAATTTTCATGATTATGCATTATAAAAAATTTAATAATAAAGTCATGGTAAGAATAGATAGCGGAGAAGAAATTGTTGAATCATTAAAAAAAATTTGTAAAAAACTAAATATTAATCTCGGGACAATTACAGGCATAGGAGCTACAAATAAAGCTACAATAGGGCTTTATGATGTAAATTCTAAAAAATATAATTCAAAAAATATAACAGGGGATCATGAGATTGCACCATTAATTGGAAATATAACATCAATGAATGATGAAATATATGTACATTTACATGTAAATCTATGTGATATAGAAAATAAATCATACGGGGGTCATCTTGATTTTGCTATTGTAAGTGCCACTTTTGAAGGTATAATTGATATTATTGAAGGAAAAATTGATAGGACATATGATGAAAAAATTGGTTTAAATCTTTTAGACATTTAAATTAAATATTTATTGATTTTTTTCGAGTTTTTAAAAAAGGATTTAAATGTTATTAATAATACAATTTTGATTTGGTGATAGAATGAACATAAGTAAAAAAGTATTATTGTCCACTCTTGTTTTATCCATTATCTTATCCGTACTTTTCACTGGTTGTGAGGAAGTAACAAATAATGATAATGATGATTCCAAGATTTATATAAAAGAGTTAAATGATGATGGGATGATAGCACAAGAAGAAAATCTTGTGGAAGGGATTATATTATCAGAAGATAATAAACCTATACAAGTTGGTTTGTTTACCTCTTCAGATTATTCATCATCCGAATTAAATTATTTATCTAGAGGAATACTACGTTTTGACATCTCGGATTGGGAGAAAACAGATATTACATTTAATATCAAATGTATAAATGTACAAGGAAATCCTGAGGGGCTAGAAGTATATTTGATGGACGATCCGGGTCAATTAACTAATTACAATCAACTTCAGGATGTTTCATCTATTTGGTTATTGACTGAATCATCAGCGAGGTTTATTGGTGAATTCTATCCTAGTAAAAATGAGTGGCTGAAAGTTAATATCCAAAAAGATATGGTTGAAAGTATTATTAATGAAAAATATTCAAAAGGAGAGTACTTTACTATTTTATTAAAACTTTTTTTTGATTTTACTTTAGATGAATATGGCAATTACTTTGAATTTGCATCAAGCAACTATTCACCCGATGATAAATCTGATAGACCTTATATTGAATATAAATGATAATTTATTTCAAATTTATTTTTAATAATATACTATCATTTTTTTATAATTAAATCTAGCAATTCTTCATGAACATGTAGAGCTGTTGAATCATATAGAACAAATCGAACCAACTCTATCTTCGGTGTTTTTTTTAATTCATCTATTGTTGTTTCAATAGCAATTCTTGCAGCTTCTTTTATAGGATAACCAAAATAACCAGTGCTTAATGCAGGAAATGAAATGCTTTTTATATTATATTTATTAGCAAGTTTTAAACATTCTTTATAACATGATGAAAGTTTCTTAGGATCTTCTGATGAGCCAGAATAAACTGGACCAACTGTATGAATAATGTAAGGTGCAGGAAGATTATATCCTTTTGTTATCTTTGCCTCACCAGTTTTGCAACCTCCTAATTTACTACATTCCTCCCATAACCTTTTACCTGCAGCTTTATGAATTGCTCCCGCAACTCCCCCACCTGGTGCAAGTTGTTTATTTGCAGCATTTACTACAGCATCAGTATTTTGTTTTGTGATATCACCTATAATTAATTCTAAAAAAGAATTTCCAATATTTGCCCCCTTCATACGATCAAAACAATAAATAAAAAAATAATATTAAAAAATTGTTATTGAATAAGAAAAAATATATCTTTAAAATATAATTGGTTGTATACTAGTGTATGCAGTTAATCTTCCAAAACTAAAACAATGAGGTCTTGAAAATGTTGAATGACCAATTCCAAAAATCGTTAATCTATGAGTTCCACGTTCAAAATTTACTAGTCTAAGTCTTGAGTTATTTTTTTGAAAAACAAGTGTTAATGCGAAATTTGATCTGTACCATATTTCTACAAAAAACACCATGCCTCGTTGAGTAAAAAATCTAGGTAATTTTACAAAATAACTACTTGCCCTTATCCCCAACGATAATGTTAGATATCTACCAGAGCTATTATTATTTAATACACTTGTAACTTCTACTTTTAGATCATTATTTTTGACATTTTTATTTATATATTTTTCTATTGAAATATTATTTTCTTTATCAATATCTACTAAGGATTTTTCAGCTGATACTGATATTGATACTAGTACTAATAAAAGAACAATAATTATTGATACATTTTTCTTAAGTACACTTATCTTCATGTTTGGCCTCCTTATATTTAAATATTTATTACAAATATAAATTTTTCTACATTATATATTTTATATAAATGTTAACTTTTAAAAAAATATTTTTTTTGGAAAAAACTTACAATTTTTCTAATTTAAACGTCTAGCAGGAAACCAATCAATATTAATCCATGTGATTTCATTTATTAAAGTAATCTTACCAAATATTAATTTTGGAAGTATTTTCCCTCTATTCCAATAATTTCTAAACCATTTGTTTTTACAATCTTTAAAAGATGCATCTTCAGTATTTTTAATGAAATTATTTTTTTTTATTAGATTATTTGAGGAGTTATAAAAGTAAACGCCGTTGTTATTTTCATCTATATCATTAGATGTAAAATTGCACTCATTAGAATCTATTATGTGAATACCATAATCCATATTAGATCTTAATTTGTTCCCTGATATATCATCTCTGTTGGATTTTTCAACAATTATTCCCAGTTTATTATTACTTATATTATTATTTAAAATAAAATTTCTTCCTGATTTATAAAAATAAAATCCATGCTCTTCATTTAATACAACAGTATTATTTATGAAATCATTTTTTTCGGAAGAAGAAACAGTAAACCCGCCGAGATTATTTTGAAATAATCTGTTTAATTGAAGATCAAGATTAGCAAACCAAAAATGTGTATTTTCACCTGCTTTAATTATAGATGAAAGTGGATTTTGAATATTGCTTTTATGTAAAATATTATCAGAAAATATATTATTATTAGAGAAATACAAATAAATACCCCATCTATCGTAATTAGATATGTCATTTTTAGTAATAAGATTATTATCGGAGTAAATTAACCATGAACCATAAAAATTATTTGAAATATTATTTATTAAAAATTGACAACCATTAGACCACCAAAGTTGAAAGCCAATTATCGTTGATGAAAGATCTTGATTCTTAACTTTAATATTTTTACAATTGACTAATATAACCTGACCTGCTTTTTGTATATCTATATCAGATTTATTATCTAGATATTCAAGTGGTTTTTTATTAATCAGATTTAAATAAGCAACATTATCAAATGAATAGTAAACAAAAAAACCGCCTTTTTCCATGCCATTATCGTAAATAATATTTCTATTTGAATAAGCAACTTCTATAGAGCAAGTACAATTATTTATCAAATTGTAAGAAATTACATTTCCACTTGAGTTGTACAACCATATTCCATCATAATCACTATTTTCGATTGTATTATTTGAAATTTTGTTAGACTCTGCATAATACAACCATATCCCATCACGACAGTTTTTAAGATAATTGGATGATATAGTAGTATTTAAACAATCAAACCATAAGCATATTCCATAATGGTCCTTTGAAAAATTATTATTCAAAATATAAGTGTCACTTGTGTTATATACATGAACCCCATATGCATTATTTGAAAATTCATTTTTCGATATTATTGTATTATTGCTATAGTCCCACAAATCTATACCAGAAAATTCATCTGTATTGGAAATTTTATTTTTAAAAATCTTATTGTTCTTTGAGTTAGATAAATAAATACT
>Ga0180433_10005159_pt1 | contig 17831 bp, 15 predicted proteins | sample SS_ome_8_FD_132980 | JGI IMG/M metagenome (GOLD analysis project Ga0180433, IMG submission 132980) | Hypersaline lake sediment archaeal communities from the Salton Sea, California, USA - SS_1_D_1 metaG | ecosystem: Environmental > Aquatic > Non-marine Saline and Alkaline > Hypersaline >... | reverse complement strand
TTTGAGGCATAAGATGTTTCCGATCGTGAACTTTTCTTCGGGAGTGGCGCCGTTTTTGTTTATCGGCGGAATGCTGCTCGGAAGCCTGAATCTGATCGGACTCGGCATCATTTTGTTTTCGGCGGCCGTATTCTTTCAGCTTGTGACACTGCCAGTTGAATTTAACGCAAGCTCCCGGGCAAAAAGGATCATCGTTTCAGAAGGAATGATCCGTAACACGGAAGAAAGAGGCGTCAGCAAGGTGCTGGATGCCGCGGCTTTGACATATGTTGCTGCAGCGCTTGTTTCGCTGTTTGAGCTGCTGCGCTTCGTCGCAATTTTCCTGTCCGGTCGTAATGACTAACCATTCGTCTTAAGGAGGTGGCCCCTTACCATATTTGGTAAGGGCTTTTTTTGAATATCCTGAATCTCATACTCGTCATACTTTTAATTGCAGCTACGGCTTTTTTCGTTGTCGCCGAATTTGCGATCGTCAAAATCCGCGGCACAAAAATCGATCAGCTTGTTGAAAGCGGGGATAAGCGGGCGATTGCGGCCAAAAGAGTGGTGACAAATCTTGATGAATATTTGTCTGCCTGCCAGCTCGGCATTACCATCACCGCATTAGGGCTCGGCTGGCTCGGAGAATCGACATTCGAAAGGATCATCCATCCGCTTTTTGAACTATTTGGCCTGCCTGAATCCGTTTTAAGAGTGGCTTCGATTGTTACCGCCTTTGTCATCATTACATTTTTGCACGTTGTGGTCGGCGAGCTTGCGCCAAAAACGATTGCGATTCAAAAAGCGGAAGCCGTCAGCTTATGGACGGCGAAGCCGCTCATTTTATTTTATAAAATCATGTTCCCGTTTATCAAACTGCTGAATGGCTCGGCCCGGCTGTTAACGAAGCTGTTCGGGTTCCATTCGGTTAAAGAGCATGAAGTGGCAATCAGTGAGGAAGAGCTGCGGCTTATGCTGTCTGAAAGCTATAAAAAAGGAGAAATCAACCAGTCTGAGTATAAATACGTCAACAAAATTTTTGAATTTGACAACAGACTGGCCCGGGAAATCATGGTGCCGAGAACGGAGATGGCTACCTTGTTGGCCGATCAATCCATAAAAGAAGCGATTGAAACCGTCATTAATGAACGCTATACGAGATATCCGGTCATTAAGGATGATAAAGATCATATTATCGGAATTGTCAACAGCAAGGATTTGTTTAAATCGTATTTTCTCGACGAGACGATTCCTTTAACGGACTTAATGAGGCCTGTCATCAGGGTGATTGAGAACATACCGATCCAGGAGCTCTTGATTCGCATGCAGAAGGAACGGATTCATATGGCCATTCTTGTTGATGAGTACGGCGGAACCGCAGGACTGGTTACGGTTGAAGACATATTGGAGGAAATCGTCGGGGAAATCCGGGATGAGTTTGATCAGGACGAAATGCCGCACATTATAAAAAAAGGCGAACACCATTATATTATGGACGGAAAGGCTTTAATCGACGAAGTGAATGACCTCCTTCATATCGCGATTGAAAACGAAGAAGTCGATACGATTGCCGGCTGGCTTCTGACGCAAAAGATGGAGCTGAAAAACGGTGACATCCTCAAAACTGAGGGATGCGAATTTAAAATTCTTGATGCTGAAGATCATCATATCCGTTTCATTGAAGTGAAAAAAACGGAATTTTAAAAAGACAGCTGCGGGCGACCGCGGCTGTTTTTTAGTTCGATGGCCGTTCTTTATTTCAATAAAATGGATATCTTTTCAAAGATAAGAGGATATATCTATGGAAATTCATGACTTTTTACGAATGTACTCCGTTTCGTTCTTTTTTATAATAGGGTGTATAAATATGAGGAGGTTTTCAATACGTGAGAAACAACCATTTGCTAAAAGCTATCCTGCTATGGGGAGCTGTATGTATCATGCTGCTGACGGGGCCGCTCTCAGCGCTTGCTGCTTCGTCATCAAACCCGTCGGATAAATTGTATTTTAAAAACAAAAAATACTACATATTCAACAATGTTTGGGGAGCCGACCAGGTCAGCGGCTGGTGGCAGACCATTTATCATAACAATGATTCAGACATGGGCTGGGTATGGAATTGGCCGAGCAATACAAGCACAGTAAAAGCTTATCCGTCGATCGTCAGCGGCTGGCATTGGACTGAAGGCTATACTGCGGGCAGCGGCTTCCCGACCCGATTGTCAGATCAAAAAAACATCAACACGAAAGTCAGCTATTCGATCAGTGCGAACGGCACGTACAATGCCGCATATGACATTTGGCTCCACAATACAAACAAGGCAAGCTGGGGTTCGGCTCCAACCGATGAGATTATGATCTGGCTCAATAACACAAATGCCGGACCTGCCGGTTCTTATGTCGAAACTGTTTCGATCGGCGGGCACAATTGGAAAGTATATAAAGGCTATATTGATGCTGGAAGCGGCAAAGGATGGAACGTGTTTTCATTTGTCAGAACGGCAAACACCCAACGTGCGAACCTGAATGTTCGGGATTTCACGAATTATCTTGCCGACTCCAAACATTGGCTTTCCAAAACAAAGTATGTCAGCAGTGTGGAATTCGGGACGGAAGTTTTCGGAGGCACAGGACAAATTAATATTTCCAATTGGGACGTAACAGTCCGCTGATGGATTCACACCGCTCTTTCACAAAAAGAGCGGTGTTTAATTTATTCCAAATGTTCTTTTTTAGGCGTTTGCAACTGAAATATTACGATACCATCCTTACGTATTGCCGTTTATCTTCATCCTGTATAACCACTCCAAGCTTTGCCAGGTCTTTGCGCAGAATTTTTGCTTCTTCATGTTTATTATCCAGTAAAGCTCGTTCTCTGGCTAAAAGTAGCGTATTGATATGCGAGGGAAAATCGGGGTGATCCGCAACCCAGCGTTGATACTCATTCTTAAAAGGATCTTCGTCTGCCCATTTATAGCCGTGATGTTTAAAAGCACTTTCTGCAAGGGCTCTCTTTGATTCAAGTTGTTCACGGTACAATTCAGTACCCTTATGATCAAGAACAACAAGATCCTTATTCTCAAGATAAACTGCAGAAATGTCTTTTTTCTCAATCACTTCTTCTTTCTCTTTAAACAACAGCTTCACATTTTGATCAGAGATGAACACCTGAAGAATTTCAGTGAAAATATATTGTGAAAAAAATAGGCCGGCAACGATTCCGATAACTGCAGCGATAATTGAAACCCAGAAATTGTTTAGTGATGTGATAAATTCCAAAGGCCCTTTAAAAGGAACGATTGGAATGGTCAATACCCAATCGGCTATAACAGGCAAAAACCATCCAAGAACAGCTCCTAAAACCGGTGGAATGATCCAATACAAGGTTTTCTCTATTTTAGATAATCCAATAATCGTTTCCTGATTCAAAATCTTTCACTGCCTTTCATCACATGACTGACTGCTGTTTCCCATATTTTTTTATAATCCATCTCGATTCCTAAAATCATAAAGTTACCCAAATTATCAATGATCAGGGCAAGGGAGTGTGCATTCACTTTGGTGTTTTTAGAAGAGATGACACCGAGTTCGACACCGTAAGAAAGCAATGCTTCAAAACCTTCTAAGAATTGTTCCATGATAGATTTAAGCTTTTTCTCATACCTTGGTTTTTGTGCTGCACTTAAAACAAACTCGTGTACCACTTTTAAAGCAGGAGAGTTATGTTTATACTCTTCAAAATAGCGTATGCCGTCTGTTATTAATCGTTTTTTAAAGTTTTCCTTCGTGTACTCATTGATTGAAAAAAATTCAGAGAAATTGTGATCATCAAATACAATGTGAAATAGATAATCCACCAGCTCTTCTTTAGAAGGGAAATAATAGTAAATAGCCGGTTTAGAAATGCCGACTTCCGATGCAATCATTGAAAGGCTCGTGCCTTTTAGGCCGTGTTGGGCAATAAGAGTAAATGCTGCTTCAACAATCGCATCTTGGGTGTTCATTTTCTTTTTCATTGAAATCATCCTTAGCATAATCTGTATATTTATTTTACTTACCGATAGGTAAAAAAGCAACTGTAATTTATGCTTTACATATTCTGTATTAACAGATGCTCCGTTTCAAAAGGATTAAAGCTTCTTTCACCTACTCTTGCCATCACCCTTGCTGCCTTCAAAGGATTTATAAGCCGCAAAGCATATTTAGTATTGAGAAACGTATAATCGTTGGTATATCAAAGTTTATAGGATGTTTATGTTCGGAGTCTAAAAATATTTTATTCATATATCATAATGTCTTCACAACAAGGGGTGTTTGAATGACAAGGGCATGGTGGAAAGAGGCTGTCATATATCAAGTGTATCCGCGCAGTTTTATGGATTCGAACGGGGATGGCATCGGAGATATCAACGGGATCAGAGAGAAGCTTCCGTATATCAGGGAGCTCGGGGCAGATGCCATTTGGATTTGTCCGGTCTTTGATTCTCCCAATGCCGATAACGGTTATGACATCAGGGATTATCAAAGCATTATGCCGGAATTTGGCACGATGGACGACTTTGACGCTCTGCTGACTGAAGCGCATCAGCTCGGAATGAAACTGATCATCGATCTCGTCATCAATCATACGAGCGATGAACATCCATGGTTTATCGAATCAAGGGCAGAGCGGAATTCCGGGAAGCGGGACTGGTATATTTGGCAAGACGGAAAGGACGGGAGCGAACCGAACAACTGGGAAAGCATATTCGGCGGCTCAGCCTGGACTTATGACGAAAAAACAGAGCAATATTATCTGCACCTGTTTCACGAAAAGCAACCGGATCTGAATTGGGAAAACAGTGACATGCGAAGCGCTCTTTATGACATGATCAACTGGTGGCTTCAAAAAGGAATCGACGGGTTCAGGGTTGACGCGATTTCACACATTAAGAAAAAAGAAGGACTTCCGGATCTGCCGAATCCGGAAGGGCTCTCTTTTGTGCCTTCATTTGCTTATCATATGAATGTCGACGGGATTATAGCGTTATTGCAGGAACTAAAAGAAAATACGTTCGCCGGGTATCCCCATATCATGACAGTCGGCGAAGCAAACGGTGTCAGCGCTGAAGAAGCGGAGGACTGGGTTGGAGAATCAAACGGGATATTCAGCATGATTTTCCAATTTGAACACCTCGGTCTTTGGGGGATTGAAGGCGGAGAACTCGATCTCCCCGAACTCAAGCGGATATTGTCAAACTGGCAATCGGCTCTTGAGGGGAAAGGGTGGAACGCGCTTTTTATCGAAAATCATGATCAACCCCGGGCCGTTTCAGTCTGGGGAGATGACGGGAAATACAGAGTAGACAGCGCCAAGGCCTTAGCTGCGATGTATTTTTTGATGAAAGGCACCCCGTTTATTTATCAAGGGCAGGAAATCGGAATGACAAACGCGATTTTCTTCGATATAGATGATTATGATGACGTATCGATTAAAAATGATTACCGGATTCAAAAAGAAAAGGGCCGCTCACACGAAGACATCATGAAGGCGGTTTGGAAAAAGAGCAGGGATCACGCCCGCACGCCGATGCAATGGACGGATCGGCCAAATGCCGGCTTTACTAAAGGAGAACCGTGGCTCTGCATGAACGAAAATTACAAGCTGATCAATACGGTTCATCAGCAGCATGACCCCCGGTCAGTCTATCATTTTTATAAACGGTTGATCGCGATCAGAAAGCGGTATGACGTCTTCATCGACGGATCATATGAACTGCTCTTCCCTGAGGACCGGCAGATTTTCGCATACTTGCGAAAGCTTCGGGAAGAAACGGCCATCGTGATCGTCAACCTTAGCGCGCGCCAGGCGTTTTACCATCATCCCGCATACCCGTTATGTACGGACGGACTGCTGCTGTCAAATGCTGATATCAACGCGCACAAGCACCTTACATCTTTTGTGATGAAGCCTTATGAGGCGCGCGTTTACATGATCAGACAGGAAATCGGCGATTTATAACGAATAGAGAAAGGGTGCCAGGAAAGGAGCGGATTCGTATGTTGAAAAAAATACAGATTCAAACAAACCGGCGCGATGAAATGCTTGATATTACAAATGACGTCCAAAGATTCATTTCAGAAAATGGCGTTTCCAGCGGCACTGTTATTGTCTACTGTCCGCATACAACGGCAGGCATTACGATTAATGAAAATGCCGACCCCGATGTTAAACGCGATATGCTGAGACGGTTCGATGAAGTGTATCCGTGGGAACATGAGCTTGACCGCCATATGGAAGGGAATACCGCGGCGCATTTGAAAGCGAGCACGGTCGGGGCATCGCAACATATGATCATTGAAGGGGGCAGGCTTGTCCTCGGGACTTGGCAGGGCATATATTTTTGCGAGTTCGACGGCCCGAGGCACCGGACATGCTATTTTAAAATCACAGCCGATTGAAAGGAGAAAATAAAATGAATCAGTTCATGGAACGTCTCTCTTTATCAAAGCCTGTGATCCAGGCGCCGATGGCGGGTGGACCGACAACACCAAGGCTCGCCGCCGCCGTATCAGATTGCGGCGGCTTAGGCAGCCTTGCATCCGGCTATTTGACGCCGGAAGTTCTTCAACAACAGATTCTGGAGACTAAAAAGCTGACATCAGCCGGGTTTCAAGTCAACCTCTTCATTCCGGAAAAACGGGAAAACGTCAGACGGGAAGAATATGAAGGGTGGAAAGAGAAGATACCTTATGCGCGTTCGGCTTCACCTGTGCCAGAAGAGAAACACGATTGGGACGATTTTTACGAGAAAATCGAAATCATTTTAAGGGAAGGGGTCAGCGCCGTTTCATTTACGTTTGGCCCGCCGCCGGCCGATGCCGTCAAAGAACTGAAAGACCGAAACTGCTGTTTAATGGGCACCGCCGTTTCGGTTGAAGAAGCCTTGATGCTTGAAGAATTGGGGATGGATGTCATCGTTGTTCAAGGAAGTGAAGCTGGCGGCCACAGGGGTGCCTTTTTGAAAACGAAGGGAGAACCCGCTGTCGGCTCGATGGCTTTAATTCCCCAAGCGGCAGATCATGTGTCGGTTCCGATTATTGCAGCGGGCGGCATTTTTGACAAAAGAGGTGTTGCGGCAGCTTTTGCCCTCGGCGCACAGGGCGTTCAAATCGGCACCGCTTTTTTGACGTGCGAAGAAAGCGGAACACACCCTGCATACAAACAAAAATTGCTCGAAGCGGTTGAAACAGACACAAGGCTGACCCGTTTGTTCTCAGGGAAGCCGGCAAGAGGCATCGTCAATCAATGGATGGAAGACAGGCGCCCGGACGAAGCTGAAGCGCTGCCTTATCCTCTGCAAAATACGCTGACGCAGCCGATGAGAAAACAGGCGAAGCTTGAAGGGAATCCGGACGGCATGTCATTGTGGTCCGGGCAGGGCGTGCGGGCCTCCGTCCGGCTAACGACGGTGAAGGAGCTGATGGATCAGCTTGCGCCTGCCGATGTGCTATCTGATCATTTGTATTAATGCAGGAATATCAACCCGTGTCACTTGAGAAAGCAGATAGGCGGACGTCTGTGCATGAGGCTTTCTCAGCCCGTTCAGTTTTTCAATGATCGTTTCGCCGCTTAAGATCCCCAGACCGTGTGCCGCATAGAGATTATTTTCAAGTAAAATAGCGTTTTCTCCGCGCCACTGCGGTCTTTCGGGATCGAATTCAGGGTTCTTGAAATACAGGCAGTCTCCCGGAAGGTAGTCGTTCCCCTTATCCGTATAGATCGGCAGCCGCTCATAATGCCAATCGTATAAAATGATTCTTTGATAATTCCGGTCAAATGTCTGATCGCCGATCGTTTTGAGGAGCGCCATATAAAAAATGATGACAATCGCAGTTGCGCACTCAAAAGCATAAAGAGAGCCGCTTTCAAAAATATTTCGAATCGCCTTTGAAGCCGGCGCTCTGTACTTCAACTCCAAAGCCCCCTCAGGCGTCACCCTCCAAAACTCTTCATTCCCGTATGTCTTTGAAAAGGTGGCAAACTTTGCTCCGCTGTTGATCAGCTCTCTGGCTGATTCGACGGTATGCACTCTGAATCTCAGCTCAAATAACAGTTCTGAGATTGAACCGTATCTATATCTGGACGGCATGGCCAGCATCCGGTTGGCAATGTCTCTCTGCGTCTGACTGACATTCAGTTTTTCGATATCCTCAGGACGGAGCCAGTAGCCCGAAACACTTATCATAGGATACACCCTTTTCCCTTTTTTATTAGCGTATGCCTGATGCTTGGGCAGGAAAACGGTCTAATTTTCCGCTTTTTTTACTTAAAAAATAGACCCCGTCTCCGATAAAAGTAGAGAAAGGGGAATCACATATGAAAAAGCTTTTAAATTGGATGAAACGTCCTTCTATTTCTAAAAAATTAATTTTTTCATTTATATTCATTTTAACAATTCCGATCTTGGTTCTTTCGGCTACTTCATATTTTACGGCCAGCAGCACGCTTGAGGATGAGATTTTGAGAAGTGCGAAAGACAATATCGATGAACTGAACGACATCATTCAGCAAGATATCGGCAGCAAGGAGACTTCTATTGCGTATTTCAGCGAATGGATTGATCAAAAAGCGTACAAAGAGAAAGGGCAGACCGCCATTAAACAGCGGTTTGAGCAATTTGCAAAACAAAATCCCGACGTCGAACTCGTATTCACCGGTTCGGAGGATAGCGTTTACGCACAATATCCGAATGCTCCATTGCCTGACGGGTATGACCCGGTAGAACGCGACTGGTACAAACAGGCTGTCCAGGAAAAAGGGAAAACGATTGTAACTGAACCTTATGAGTCTGCATCAACAGGCCATATGGTCGTCACGATCGCCAAGCAGAACAAAGACGGATCAGGCGTAGTCGCCCTTGACTTAAACATTGACAAGCTGATCAAATCGGCAAACAGCATCAGCATCGGAAAAACCGGCTATGCATTCATCATCGGCGAAGGGAAAACGTATGTCGCCCATCCGAAAATGAAAGCCGGCACAGAAGCAGAAGCCGATCTGACAGAGCAGATGTTCAGCAAAGAGAGCGGCTTGTTCACATTTAATGAAAAAGGCAAAGAAAAGAAAACGGTCTTCACGACCAATAAACTAACAGGCTGGAAAATCGGCGGAGAGATGAATACAGCAGAGATTAAAGACGCTGCACAGCCTGTGCTTCACATGGCAGTCATGACATTGGCAGGCGCGATTATTCTGGGCGGCATTCTTGTTTACTTTATCGTCCGCGCGATCAGCAAGCCTTTAAATCAACTCGTCTCTTCTGCAAAAAGCATCAGTGAAGGAGATCTGACACAAAAAATCGATGTCCGCTCCAGAGACGAATTCGGACAGCTGGGCGCAAGCTTCAACGAAATGGCTGACTCATTGCGTTCGCTGATCAGCACAATTCAGGAATCGGTCGACAATGTGGCATCTTCATCAGAGCAGCTGACGGCAAGCGCCGACCAGACAAGTAAAGCGACGGAGCACATTACATTAGCCATCGAGCGATTCTCAAGCGGCGCTGAAAGTCAAAATGAAAAAGTCGAAGCGAGCTCACAGCGGCTCAGCCAAATGAATGACAAGCTGAATGAAATCGCAGGCGTATCGGAATCGATTACAGAATCCTCGGGTAAATCGACGGAAATTGCCGAAACAGGCGGAGAGCTCGTCCAACAAACCGTCGGGCAGATGAATTCGATCAACAAGTCCGTCAGACAGGCCGAACAGGTTGTCAAAGGGCTAGAAGCGAAATCGAAAGATATCACCGCGATCCTGCGCGTCATAAACGGAATCGCTGATCAAACGAATTTACTGGCGCTGAACGCCGCCATCGAGGCAGCGCGGGCCGGCGAATCAGGCAGAGGATTCTCGGTTGTCGCTGAAGAAGTCAGAAAGCTTGCGGCCCAATCAGCAGAATCGGCAAAAGAAATCGAAGAGCTGATTCAGGATATCGTCAAGGAAATCGAACATTCGCTCAACATGTTCAAATCGGTCAACCAAGAAGTACAGTCAGGGCTCGAAATTACGGAAGAAACGGAAACGAGTTTTAAACATATTTACGACATGACGAACGAAATCGCAGGCAAGCTGCAGACGATGAACGCCGCAGTAGAGCATTTGTCAACAGGTTCTCACGAAATATCCGACGCGGTCGAAGAGATCGCCGACGTATCGCGTGAAAGCTCTGCCGGCATTCAAGACATCGCTGCTTCAGCGGAAGAACAGCTGGCTTCAATGGAAGAAATCAGCTCATCCGCTGCGACGCTCGAACAAATGGCTGAAGAACTGCGCGACTTAACGAAAAAGTTTACAATTTGATGAAAAGAGGCTGCTGGTCAGCCTCTTTTTTAAGCTCTTTTTTAAGAATCTTCAGAAATACTTTTTAAAGTTTTTTAATATGCAAAAGTAAATGAAAGCTCCGATATTAGTTTCATAATCTAGAAGCTAAAGGAGTTATATCAAATGAAAAAGGTATTGGACTGGCTTAAACGTCCGTCTATCTCAAAAAGGCTGTTTTTCAGCTTTATATTGGTTTTAACTTTGCCGATTTTGGCCTTATCCTATAGTGCGTACCAAACGGCGGGAAGCTCTCTTGAAACGGAAATCATGAGAAGCGCGCGCGATAATGTCGAACAGCTGAATGAGATCATAGACCAGAATATCGGAAAGAAAGAGCAGGCTGTTTCCTTTTTCAGCGGCTGGGTGAATGAAAAGCTTTATCAAGAAAAAGGGAACGCATCACTTGTCGAGAGATTCGAGCAGTACGCCAAGCTGAACCAGGATGTGGAAGCGATCTACACAGGTTCAAAAGACGGCAAGTTCATCCGCTATCCCGCTGAAAAAATGGCGAAAGATTATAACCCGGCGGATAGGGACTGGTATAAGCAAGCCGTTGAAAATAAAGGAAAAGCGATTATCACAAACCCTTATAAAACGGCGTCAACCGGAACGATGGTCGTTACGATTGCAAAGCAGACGGAGGACGGCTCAGGGGTTGTTGCCGTTAACATGAAAATCGATGAACTTATCAAAGCGACAGAACGCGTCAACATCGGAAAAAGCGGCTTTGCGTTTATCTCAAGCAATGATAAAAAATATGTCGCTCATCCGAAGATCGAAGCCGGAACCGAAGGCAAAGGCGACTGGGTTACAAAAATGTACGGCAGTGAAAAAGGTGATTTTCAATATACATTTGAAGGAAAAGAAAAGAGAATGGCCTTTACGACGAACAAGCTGACCGGCTGGAAAATCGGCGGAACGATGTTCACGGATGAGATATCAGAGGCTGCTCAGCCTGTCTTCCACATGGCGATCATCATTTTGGCAGCCGCGATCGTGCTCGGCGGGATTCTCATCTACTTCATTATCCGCGGAATCAGCAAGCCGTTAAGCGAGCTCGTGTCATCCGCAAAGAGCATCAGCGGCGGCGACTTGACACAAAAAATCGCAGTCCGTTCAAAAGACGAATTCGGTCAGCTCGGTACAAGCTTTAATGAAATGGCCGAATCGCTGCGCTCTTTAATCAGCGTCATTCAATCATCAGTTGACAATGTAGCTTCTTCATCTGAAGAGCTTCATGCCAGCGCAGAGCAGACAAGCAAAGCGACTGAGCATATTACAATGGCCATTGAACAGTTTTCTGACGGTAATGAAAGCCAGAAAGAAAAAGTCGAAGCAAGCTCGCATCAGCTGAATGAAATGAACGACGGGTTATATGACATGTCAAAAACTTCAGCCGCGATTACTGATGCGTCGCTGAAATCGACTGAGATTGCAGGCAAAGGGGAAGAGCTTGTTCAAAAGACGGTCGGCCAAATGAACTCGATCGATCGGTCTGTCAAGCAAGCGGAAGCGGTCGTCAAAGGGCTCGAAGCCAAATCAAAAGACATCACAAGCATTTTGCGTGTGATTAACGGAATCGCCGATCAAACGAATCTGCTCGCGCTCAATGCAGCGATCGAAGCGGCAAGGGCCGGGGAATCGGGCCGCGGCTTCTCGGTAGTGGCTGAAGAAGTCAGGAAGCTCGCCGCACAATCCGCCGGTTCGGCGAAGGAAATTGAACATTTAATTCAGGAAATCGTCAAGGAAATCGACAACTCCCTGAACATGTTCAAATCGGTCAATCATGAAGTACAGTCAGGACTTCGAATCACAGATGAAACAGAGACAAGCTTCAAAACGATTTACGATATGACCAATGATATCGCAGGCAAGCTGCAGACGATGAATGCCGCTGTCGAACAATTGACGCAAGGTTCCCGCCAAGTCGCGGGCGCGGTCGAAGAAATCGCTGATGTATCGAAAGAAAGTTCGGCAAGCATTCAGGACATCGCCGCTTCAGCCGAGGAACAGCTCGCTTCTATGGAAGAGATCAGCGCATCTTCCACCACATTGGCGGAGCTGGCTGAAGAACTGCGTGATTTGACACGGAAATTTAAGATTGAATAGCTTTAAAACATCCGGTTTTCCTCCGGATGTTTTTTTAGTTATTTTAGACTATAAAAAGTTATAAAACGCGTATAAAAACTTTTAAAAGAATCCGATATTAGAAATATAACAGAAAAGAGGAGTCAACAATTCTATGGAAAATATTATAAATTGGGTGAAACGTCCCTCCATTGCAAAGAAATTAATTCTTTCATTCTTGCTTATTTTAACCGTTCCAATCATCGTCCTCTCCTATAGCGCGTATCAAACGGCAAGCAGTACGCTTGACGGAGAAATCATGGACAATGCGCGCGAAAACGTTAATCAGCTGAACGAAATCATCAATCAGAATATCAGCCAGAAAACAAATGCCATGTCCTATTTCAGCGGGTTCATTAAAGAAAACTCTTTTAAAGGAAAAGAAAGTGACGCTTTAAAAGTGAAATTCGAACAGTTCGCCAAGCTCCATCCCGATGTGGAAGGGATCTTTACCGGATCAAAGGACGGAAAGTTCATCCGCTACCCGGATCAGGAAATGCCGAGCGGATATAATCCGGTAGAGCGGGACTGGTATAAAAAAGCCGCCGAACACAAGGGCGAAGTCATTATTACAGACCCTTACAAAACGGCGTCAACCGGAACGATGGTTATCACCATCGCCAAGATGCATGAAGACGGATCCGGCGTGGTCGCCGTCAATATGAAAATCGAAGAGCTCATTAAAGCGACAGAACGCGTGACCATCGGGAAAAAAGGCTTTGCCTTTATCACCAGCGCCGATAAAAAGTTTGTCGCCCACCCGAAACATGATGCGGGCTCAGACATCGAAGGCAGCTGGGTTGAAAAAGTATACGCCAATGACAAAGGAACAATCAAATATACGTCTGACGGCGAAAAGCAGATGGCATTCGCGACCAATAAACTGACCGGCTGGAAAATCGGCGGAACCATGTATATCACTGAACTAAAAGAAGCGTCACAGCCTGTGTTGAATGCAGCTTTGATTACGTTGGGCGTCAGCATCATCATCGGTGTGCTTCTGATGATTTTCATCATCAGATCGATCACAGGTCCGCTCCGCGAACTCGTTTCCTCTGCGAAAAGCATCAGCGGAGGCGACTTGACGCAAAAAATCACTGTCCGTTCAAAAGATGAAATCGGACAGCTCGGATCAAGCTTCAACGAAATGGCCGAATCGCTGAGCTCTTTAATCAGCGTCATTCAGACATCAGTTGAAAACGTCGCTTCTTCGTCAGAGCAGCTGACCGCGAGCGCGGATCAGACAAGCAAGGCGACAGAACATATTACATCTGCGATCGAACAATTTTCAAACGGAAACGAAAGCCAAAACGAGAAAGTGGAAGTCAGTGCGCAGCAGCTGGCTGACATGAACAGCCAATTGCATGAAATGTCCAAAGTTTCAGCATCGATTACAGAATCATCCATTCAATCGACAGACATTGCCGGTACAGGCGGAGAGCTTGTTCAAAAAACGGTCGGACAAATGAATTCCATCGATCATTCCGTTAAACAGGCAGAATCCGTCGTGAAAGGACTTGAAAGCAAGTCAAAAGACATTACGGCAATCCTGCGGGTGATCAACGGCATCGCAGATCAGACGAATTTGCTCGCGTTGAACGCTGCAATTGAAGCCGCAAGAGCCGGTGAAGCCGGGAGAGGGTTTTCAGTAGTGGCTGAAGAAGTGCGCAAACTGGCTGAGCAATCCGCCTCATCGGCAAAAGAAATCGAAGCGCTCATTCAGGAAATCGTCAATGAGATCGGAAAGTCGCTGGACATGTTCCAGGACGTCAACCGTGAAGTACAGTCGGGACTTACCATCACAGACGAAACAGATACAAGCTTTAAGCAGATTTATGACATGACAAACGAAATCGCGGGCAAGCTGCAGACGATGAATGCGGCAGTTGAAGAGCTGTCAGAAGGGTCACAGCATGTCGCGGGAGCGGTTGAAGAAATTGCAGACGTATCGCGTGAAAGCTCAGGAAGCATTCAAGACATCGCCGCTTCGGCTGAAGAACAGCTCGCTTCAATGGAAGAAATCAGTTCTTCTGCGGCTACGCTTGAACAAATGGCTGAAGAACTGCGCGATTTGACGAAAAAATTTAAGATTGACTAAACATCAGGCTGCCGGCGATCCGGTAGCCTTTTACGCGGGAAAAGCATTTTTAAAAAGGGACGGGGAAGGGGATAAATAGGTTTAAACAGACTGTCATCTATCGTACACTGGTTGTACAGGAGGGATAAATCATGCGACTGGAAGGCAAGAAAGTGATCGCGCTTGTCAGCGATGACTTCGAAGATTTAGAACTGTGGTATCCAGTTTTAAGGCTGAGGGAAGAAGGCGCGATCGTACACCTCATTGGCGAAAAAGCGGATCATGAATATAAGGGCAAATACGGCGTACCTGCTGTCTCTGATTATGAGCTGAAAAGTGTGAATATTGAGGAATACGACGCAGTTCTGGTTCCGGGAGGCTGGGCGCCTGACAAGCTCAGAAGATATCCCGAGGTACTGGAGATGATTCGGTGGTTCAACGAAAGGAAGAAGCCTATCGGGCAAATCTGCCATGCCGGCTGGGTGCTGATTTCCGCAGGAATATTGGAAGGCAGGAAGGTCACAAGCACACCTGGGATCAAAGACGATATGGAAAATGCCGGAGCGGTATGGGTAAATGAAGCAGCGGTCGTCGACGGTCATATCGTGTCAAGCCGCCGCCCGCCGGACCTGCCGATCTATGTCAAAGCCTTTGCCGATCTTTTGGCGCAATCCTAAAACAAATGAGCCGCCCGTTCATTCGAATCGAGGCGGCTCATTTTTTATTTTTGATCAGCGGGGAAAACGAGACCGATCTGTTTGCGGGCTTCATCCATGACAGCCAAGGTGTTGATAGAGCGTTCAAATGTGTTAAGCGAAGACTCGATCCGCCCTTGTTTAATTAAATGAATGAATTCCTCTGTTTCATAAAACATGGCCGGTTTGTCATCCGGCAGCGTAAGATGTTCAACCCGTCCGTCCCGATAGCGGATGTCGACTTTTTCAGGTCGGTGGATTTTATCAATGACGATAGAGCCTTCCTCCCCTTGAATTTCAGCAGGAGTGAAGGAATTGGAGATTTTCGAGTGCATCAAAACAGCTTCATGCTCCTTGTATTTTAACAGCACTGTTCCTTCACCGTCCGCCCCCGACTCAAGGATCAGCCCGTTTGCTTTTACTTCGAGGGGCTTGCCGAACAGGACGATCGCGGGATGGACGCAATAGACGCCGATATCCATCAGGGAACCGTTCGATAAAGCCGGGTTAAATGCGTTTAAGATGGTTCCGTTTCTATAGGCGTCATAGCGGGAAGAGTATTGACAGTAGCTTGCTGTAAAACGGCGGACTTTGCCGATTTTGTGCAGGTTGCGTCCGATGTTTTTAAAATTCGGAAGAAATGTCGTTTTCATCGCTTCCATAAATGTCACGCGGTGTTCCTGCGCTGTTTTTACCATTTCTTCAGCTTCTTTGACATGGGACGCAAGCGGTTTTTCGCACAGGACGTGCTTTCCGCTTTTCATGAATGTGACGGCCTGTTCTTTATGTAAAGAGTTGGGACTTGCGATATATACCGCATCAATAACATCGCTCTCAGCCATTTCGCTGATATCGGTAAAAACCGCCTCGGCCCCGTATTTTTGCGCGAATTCACGTCCGCGCTCCCCGCTCCTTGAATATACCGCGGTTAATTGAAAATCGCCGATCAAACGGGCCGCTTCAAGAAACCGGTCGGTGATCCAATTTGTTCCGACTACCCCGAACCGTATCATGCTATTTTCCCCTTTCGCTGTAGGATATGTTTATTATACAGTGTTTTCTTTTGCCGGCGAAAGACAAAAAGCCGGAAACACCGGCGTATATGTATATCATCAATAAACATTTGCAAGCGGAAAAAAAGACCAATAGCAATGGTTTTATTTTTAGTATGAGGAGTAATAGTGTACAATTTAATGTATAAAACCAATGTTAATGGAGGATCGCCATGGACTCTTTGAATATGTGGGGCGGCAGATTTAAGAAGTTTTTTTTAGACAATAAATTCGTTTTGTTTCTGCTCGTTCTGCTCTTGATCGGATTGAACATCCTTGTATTTACAAAAGCATCGTTTATTTTCACGCCTTTCATCGTCCTTGTGGAAACCATCGCTCTGCCTGTCGTACTGACAGGTGTCGTTTATTATTTGTTAAATCCGATCGTTGATTTTCTAGAGCGGAAAAATGTGAAAAGGATTTATTCGATTCTTCTTCTCTATATCGTGATCATCGGTCTGATCACGATTTTGATCGTCTCCGTTATCCCGCTGTTAAGGGAACAGATCACAAGCCTTGTCGATAATTTCCCAAGGTATGTCCACATTGTGGAAGACCAAATTAAACAGCTGATCGGAAGCCAGTTTTTTAATCAGGTTCAGCAGACGCTGAACATCAATCTGACCGATTTGGCAAGCAAATTATCCGATCAGGCCACCACTATTTTAAACAGCACATTTACCGGAGTGGGAACGTTCATAGGCGCCGTGACAGAAGTTGTGATTTCGATTGTGACCGTGCCGTTTATCCTGTTTTACTTATTGAAAGATGGTAAAAAACTGCCGCTCTTTATTTTGAAGCTCGTACCGGTCCGCTTGCGGGAACAGACGTATGTGATGATGTCCGAGATGAATCACCGGCTCAGTTCGTATATCAGGGGGCAGATCATCGTCAGCTTCTGTATCGGCTGCCTATTGTTTATCGGATATATGATCATCGGTCTTGATTACGCTTCTCTATTGGCCCTTGTGGCGGCGTGTACGAGCATCGTTCCGTATCTCGGACCGACGATTGCGATCACGCCGGCAATCATTATTGCCCTGGTTACTTCCCCGTTTATGCTTGTGAAGCTGATCATCGTTTGGACTGTGGTGCAGCTGTTTGAAGGAAAATTTATTTCGCCGCAAATTATGGGAAAAAACCTGCACATCCATCCGGTAACGATCATCTTTGTGCTGCTGACGGCAGCCAAGCTGTTCGGCGTGATCGGCGTCATTCTCGCCATCCCCGGATACGCGGTCATCAAAGTGGTGGTCACGCATTTGTTTGAATGGTTTAAACAGCGTTCACACCTTTATGAAAAAAACGAAGAAGTCTGAATCCCGCTTGCATAATCGGCTTTTAAAGGCGATATAAATAGTTTATTAGAGGACAAGTTTTATGAAGCGAAAGGAATGACATATGAACATTTGGGATATTTTTGTCGCCATCATACTCGGAATTGTTGAAGGATTAACAGAATATGCCCCTGTTTCGTCAACAGGGCATATGATCATTGTTGACGACGTCTGGCTGAAATCGAAAGAACTGCTCACGCC
>Ga0180433_10005158_pt1 | contig 17834 bp, 15 predicted proteins | sample SS_ome_8_FD_132980 | JGI IMG/M metagenome (GOLD analysis project Ga0180433, IMG submission 132980) | Hypersaline lake sediment archaeal communities from the Salton Sea, California, USA - SS_1_D_1 metaG | ecosystem: Environmental > Aquatic > Non-marine Saline and Alkaline > Hypersaline >... | reverse complement strand
ACAGAAATTTATCACCGCATACACAGAAGATGTCAAAGAACTCAATTGTTTAGAGCCAGATTTTGAACCACGGGTAACAGAAGTTATTCCAGAAATTATTCAATTTATTGAAAGTCTTATTGATGCTGGGTATGCGTACCGGGCAAACGGTGATGTGTATTTTAGTATCAAAACGTTTAAAAGTTACGCAAAACTTTCTAAGCATAATGTTGAAGATCTGCGTGCTGGTGAGCGTATAGAAGTCAGTACCATAAAAAAGGACCCCCTCGATTTTGTTTTATGGAAAGGAAACGACAAAGGTCAATTTTGGGAAAGCCCGTGGGGGTATGGCAGGCCAGGGTGGCACATTGAATGTTCTGTTATGGCGCTCAAATTTCTTGGCAAACAAATTGATATTCATGGTGGCGGCATGGATCTGATTTTTCCACATCATGACAACGAAATTGCGCAGTCGGAAGCATTGCACAAAAAACCGTTTGCAAATTACTGGATGCATAACGCATTTGTCAGAATCAACAAAGAAAAAATGTCTAAATCGCTTGGTAATTTTTTTACGCTCCGCGATGTTTTTAAAAAATTTCACCCGATGGTTTTACGATTTTATTATTTGAAGCATCAGTATCGTGCACCACTAGATTTTTCATTCGACGATATGGTTGCTGTGGAAAAAAGTTACCGTCGTCTGTGTGCATTTTTCCAAGAAAACGGGTGCGAAAAAAATATAACGCGTGCACAAATGAATGAATCACCAATTGTAAGAAAAATGATTACGTTTTTAGCCGATGATTTAAACTCACCTGGCATGCTTGGCGTTTTGTTTGAAAATTTGGGGGTGCTCAAGAAAGACGAAGTGCAGCGGTGTGCGGTAAAACTATTTTTGCAAAATGTGCTTGGTTTACCGTTGGAACCGTTACCAGAAAAACAGGTAGAAATTACACCAGAGATTCAAAAACTGATTGATGAACGCGTGCAAGCGCGGGCAGAAAAAAACTGGGCGCGTGCAGATGAGTTGCGGGACAAATTAAAAAAACTTGGTGTTGAGGTGCAAGACAAAAAACTGTAGAAAGGATTTTCTGATGAAAAAAGTAATGAAAAGACTTTTGTGCTTATTTTTGTTTGTTTGTGGCCCAACCGTTTGCTGTATGCGCGATAAAAGAGTTGAGGAAATGAAAAGATCTTTGTGTTCGATTTATTTTCTTTGTGGCACAGAAGTTTGTTGTATGATCGATAGAGATCAGAAGACGCTTAAAGAAATTAGTGAGAGTGGGGGGCTATATGCCAAGTTTATTAAACTTGAGACAAGGGATTCCATATTGAGAGATGTGATCCGTGCAAAGGAAGATGAGCTTCGTAAATTGAAGATGGAAAATAAGGTCATGCAAAATATTTTTAAATTAAATGGCGATTTTCTTGAGGCCCTCGACAATTTTGATGGAAACCTCGATAAGTTTTTTAGTTATGAAGAAAAGTTCCGTAAATTGGAGGAACGGAAAGAAAGTAGTTCGGAGGGGTTGCTTACTAATGTTCTTTTTAAAAAGAAAGAGTCTAAAAAAGCATTAATTGAGAATTACATAGTCGTTTTGCGACAATTTGAGACGTCCAAAAAATATTATCAGGAAGTACGTCAAAAGTTTCAAAAAAATAAGTGCTTTTCTGAAATTATTAGTGAAGGATTTAAACTAAAGGAAAAGGTGCTTTCTCGATATAAAAAAAGTATGAAATTGCTTTCGCAAAACGATTAGTTTTTCTGAGAGTAGTGAGAGGAGAGTTGTGAAGAACCTTATCATTATTTTATTTGGTGCAACGGGTGATCTTGCCCGGAGAAAGCTGTTTCCTGCGTTGTACAGTTTGCTCGCACGTAAAAAACTAGAAAATATTTTTGTTGTCGGTGCTGCGCGAGATGATGTGTCGGCACAGGATGTTGTCAACAAGTCAAAAGAGTTTATACAAAACCTGGACGAAACTGTTTGGCAAAAACTGGTCAACGCAACTCGGTATCACAAACTTGATTTTGCAACCGAAGCTGATTTTACTGCGTTAGAAAAAATGGTTTCGTCTTTAGAAAAAGAAAACAGTTTTGAAGGCAATCGGTTGCTGTATCTTGCAACGCCGTCAGAATTTTTTTGTCAGGTTACGCAATTGTGTGCAAATACGGGACTCATAACCCGTCTTCGCCAAGGCTCCTTCGGGTCGATGCCATGGCATCGAATTCTGTACGAAAAACCGTTTGGTAGAGATTTTGCATCGGCGCACGAAATTAACGAATGCATCCAAAAAAACTTTGACGAATCGCAAGCGTATCGAGTGGATCATTATTTGACCAAAGAAATTGTCAGCAATATTGCGATGATCAGATTTTCTAACTGTGTGTTTGAACCATTATGGAATAATCGATTTGTTGACAACGTACAGATTGTGCTCAGTGAAGATTTGTGTGTTGAGGGCAGGGGTGCGTATTACGATAACTATGGTGCGCTGCGTGATGTGGTGCAAAATCATATTTTACAACTGATTGCATTGGTTGCAATGGAAGCGCCAGATAATTTGATTGGCGATGCGGTACGGCAAAAGCGTGCGGATGTTTTAAAAAATATAAAACTGATCGATGGCATTTTGGGGCAGTACGAAAATTACACACAAGAAAATGGTGTCCAACAAAATTCAAAAACAGAAACATTTGCGTCACTGTTGTTGCGTGTTGAAAATGAACGCTGGTCAGGTGTTCCGTTTTTTATTAGAACCGGAAAATGTTTAGACAAAAAAGAGACAGTCATTTTTATAAAATTCAAACAAGTCGATTGTTTGCTCACCAAGGGTTGTCCGATGGAATCTAACCATTTAAAAATTCAGGTGGATCCAATTTCTTCGTTTGCGCTGAGTTTAAACGCAAAAAAACCGGGCACGCAAGACGAACTGTTTCCGGTGCAGATGGAATTTTGTCACAGTTGCGAGTTTGCAGCAGTCACACCACAAGAGTACGAAGTTATTTTGCAAGAAGTGATCAGTGGGCAAACGGCAGTTTCTGTTCGGTTTGATGAAATAGAATCTGCGTGGCGTGTGATTGACGAGGCGTACACAAAAAACTTTCCACTGTACCAGTACAAACGAGGAACGGTTGGTCCGGATGAACTAAAAGCGTTTGGCAAAAAACATGGAGTGAGGTGGTTGTCATGACGGTAGGAATAATCGGTTTAGGAAAAATGGGTCGTGCAATTGCGCAACGTATGGTTGGTGCAGGGCACGATGTTTTTGGATACGATTTAGGACAAGACGCAAAAGCGCAGGCAGAAAAAATTGGCGTACAGATTGTTGATTCACTGCAAGATTTGTGCAAACAGGTTAACATTTTTTGGTTAATGATTCCGTCGGGTGAGCCGGTAGACAAAACAATCGAACTGTTGACAACGCATTTGCAAGAAGGCGACATTATTGTAGATGGTGGCAACAGTAATTTTAACTACACCGTAAAACGTGCAGCGCTGTTGGCAGAAAAAAATATTTTTTTTCTCGATTGTGGAACGTCCGGTGGCCTGCATGGCAAAGAGATTGGATTTTCTTTAATGATTGGCGGCGACAAAAACGCGTACGCAAAATTGGTACCACTGTTTGAGGCAGTTGCAGCACCAAATGGGTTTGCACATCTTGGTCAATCGGGAGCAGGACATTATGTGAAAATGGTGCACAACGGCATTGAGTACGGTTTGTTGCAGGCATATGCGGAAGGATTCCATCTGCTCAAAGAAGGATCGTACAAAGAGCTTGATCTTAAAGCCGTTGCAAACGTTTGGCAAAACGGTGGTGTGATTCGCTCGTGGTTGCTCGATTTAACGCACGAAATTTTTGTAGAGCAACCTGATTTTGAAAAAATCGTTGGACAAATTCAAGAGGGGGGCACTGGCAAGTGGATGGTTAAAGAAGCAGAAAAACAAAACATTCCAGTGCCGGTGATTCAAGAAGCACGAGCAGTACGCACCCGTTCGCAAAAAGGAGAAGAAAATTTTGCAACAAAGTTGATTGTGTTGCTTAGAAATAAATTTGGAGGCCATGCAGTTAAAAAAAGGTTGTAGTTGTTTTAAAAAAAAGAGGGAAGCGAAAATGAAAAAAACGATAAAAGTAGGTTTGGTTTTGATGCTTTTTTTGTTTTGTAATCCAGTGCATTCATCTGGGTTCCTTAAAAGTTTTTGGGATATGCTTACCTCTCGAGTTGAGGAAATGTCTGATGTAGAGAACTACATTCAACAGTTGGAAGATGCGACTAAGTTGCGAGATATTATCAATCTAAGAAACAAATTTATGATCCAACTTGAAAATCGGCCAGAGGATCAAGGAAAAATAAATGATAAGGCTGCACTTAAAAACCTAGAGTTACGAATAAAGCTACGCGAGGAAGAGGTGGCAGAAGGTAGAGTGACTTCTGAAAACACCAAGGTAGAAGATTTTCTTCCCGCTCTAGCAGGCCATCATTTACGAAGAGATTATGAGCCTCTTGATCTTCGCAGCCCTTTTTCTTCACAAGAGAATTTATCTAAGCAAAAGGAATTTCTCAAAAGTATTTTTAAATCTGATAAAGATCAAATAAAAATAGAAGAGAGGTTTCAAATCGAGCAGAGAAAATTTAAACTTGAGCCAGAAATTTACTTCAGCGAGAGCGATGAAGATGAGCCGAAGAAGATGGAAAAACCTCAAAAGGAAAAAAGGAAGAAGTTTGTCCGCTACTCCTTTAGGCCAAATAAAAATCGTTTGCTTAAGACTGTGGATAAGTTTATTGAAACATGCGTAAAAAATAGGCAAGCCAACATGTGGCTAAGTGGCAGATCTGGACTTGGCAAGGGGATGTTTGCTCAGAAGTTGTTTGTTGAGAATAATGGACGAGTGATATTTTTTGGTGATCCGCACGGAGAGGCAGGAGCAATGCGAGATTTGCTTTGGCTTTTACAAGACCAAGGCTGGATCAGTCCGAAAAATCCGTTCAAATTGATCGACAAAGATGGCAGAAAACTGTATCTGATGTTTCTTGGTGATTACATTGACAGAGGGGATGAAAGCGCAGAAAATCTGTATATTGCCATGCAACTTTACATACACAATCCACAGCAGGTTGTTGTGATTCGAGGCAATCATGAGTGGATTGATATAACAGCTGATCGAGAATTTCCGAAGGAGCTGAATCTTCTGTACGGATTTAGTGATGAAATAACGGGAAATGACAATATCGAAGTTCATTCAGACCGGGCTGCTGTTTACAGACTTTTTGATTATCTTGTTGGTAGCTGCTTTTTGATTTGGAAAAATGAGGACGGAGTTCGCCGTTCTATTTTTTGTGCCCATAACGGCATCGACCCAAAACATGACTACCGAAAACTTTTAAAGGCAAAAAACAAGTATTTTGAGCTCGAGCCTCATAGAGAGTGGACTGAAAACAGGAACGTGTATTGTATTGTTTCGGCAGGGGGCGAAGCCTACGAAGACTGGATGCTTAACCGAGAAGAATATAGCAATATTTTTAAGGTAAACTGCAACCTTTCAGACCTTCAAGTGATTGGGATGGCTGTTGGTCACCAGCAGCTTGGTGTGTCGGATGTTTTGATTCCGGGCAATGGATTTTACATTCAATCGGGTGGTAAAGATGAGTTTCAGTGGAAAGTTGATGGTCCTAACGAGCTTTCTGTGAATCGTATAATGAATGAGGTTCCTGAGCAATGGCAAGCGAAAGCACCTATGCCATTTGCTATGATTTTTGATTTTTTCCGGTACAACACAAGGGTTCCCGACTCAAGAATAGCAGGTTTGGCCTACAACAATTTTCATCCGGGATTCATGCCTGTCGTCAGTCTTGATTTGGATCCGGATTTCAGTAAGTGCAAATTTACGCGCCAGTTCATGTACGAAGAGCAGATGAAAAAACGAAAGCAAAGATAGAAATTCTAAAAACAAACGTGTTTACGATAAAGGGCCCTGGAGCTAAAAACTCCAGGGCCCTGTTTTTACTTTGGAAATTTATCCCAAGAATTCTTCGATTTTTGCTTTCAGATCGTCTTTTGGCAGGTAGCCCTCTGTTTTTCCGCGAACTTCATTATTTTTTATAAAAATAAAAGTTGGGATTTTTGAAACGCCCATTTTGATGGAAAGTTCTCGCGATTCTTCGATATTTATTTTTGCAAATTTGTATGATTCTCCCATTTCTTTTTCTAGTTCGTTAAAAATAGGAGCCATTTGCTGACACGGTCCGCACCAACTTGCATACACATCGATGACAACAGGAAGCGTTGATTCTTCAATCTCTTTTTTTACGTTTGCTTCTGTCACTGTTACAATTGCCATAAAAATTTTCCTTTTGTTTGGAGTAAGCCAGTTTTTGCAGACAGGTTACCAATAAAAACTGAAAAATAAAATTACAGGCTTATGATTTTCTTTTTTTTGCGATTCGTTTGATTTTTTCTTTTTCTTGTTCTTGTCGTTTTTTGCGTTCTTCTTGTTCCCGGTCTTTGTACCCGTTAATTTTTAAGCTTTTGATTGCGGTAAGTGGAACTTTTTGTTCTCCTGGCCCGGCGGCACTGGTTCTGTCGCAGTATACTTTTTTCCAGCGTTCAACCAGATAATCTGTTTTTGTTTTTTTTGCATCGTTTGAAATAATCGTTACCTGTACAAATTCGAATTTTCTGTCTTTTTCTTTTTTTTGATAGGTCCAGATTTCATCTGGGTACGGCGTTTTAATTTCTCCAACTTCTGCAAGGTCGACTTCCGCTTGTATTAAACTTGTTTTTGGATCTTCCGGTAAACTATGTTTTCGTGTTTTTGTTTTTTTGCTTTGTGGTACCGTTGTTGCAATAGCTTCTGCTGCTGCGGTTGCCGCTTGTGCTGCTGCTTGCGCTGCTTTTGCCGCGTCTGTTGCAGCTGTTGCTCCTTCGTCGATACCTTTTTTAGAAACTTTTTTTGCTGTCTGTGCTGCTTTTTTTGCAGCCTTTGCTGCTTGCTCGGCCGAACGTGCGGCTTGGGCAATTGCGTTTTGTGCAGTAACTTCTTTTTGTTTTTCTGGCGTGTGAGATGGTTTTACGTACATCGGAATTTGTTTAAAAATATTTTCGATCGAAATATTTTCAACCTCCATGGGGTCTCCTGGACTTGCCCAGGTTTCCAGTGTGCCATAAAAATTGATGCTGTGTTTTTTATCGCCGGCAATATTTGAATCTTGTGTTCCCCATCCGGCAAGAAGGACGATTGCCGTACCAGCTGCGGTGGTTATCAATAATTTTCTGTTCATAAGATATCTCCTTTTTAGGTTAGAAGGTAATTTTTCTCAATAAGCGAGAGTAACACTGCTTATAGAAGTAGCATAACAACACAAGAGCGTGCAAGAGCTGGTTGTAATTTGCTTAAATTGCAAACTCTTGCGAATGCTCAGCTTCGGTGGTACAACTGAATGAAGTAACTTTTTAAAAAAAGGGTGAAGCCCCGCGGGCGAAATCCTGAGTAGTTCTACGAAGTGGTTACACGAAGTAGGGCGTATCGAAGGGGAGAATGAAGTATGGAGTATCAAGGGTATCCAGAAGGTGCAGTAATCGGTTCTCGATTTATGTATAAAGTCTATGGTTGGATGTCGTTTGCATTGGCAGTGACTGCAGCTGTTGCGTATTATCTGTTTCGGACACAAGTTCTTTTCCACTATCTTATGACCCACTCAATGGCCTTACTTGGGTTAATTATTTTGCAGTTTGCTCTTGTCTTTATTTTAGTGTTTTATATGTTTCGCATGAGTTACATAACAGCACTTGCTCTGTTTACCGTGTATGCTGCGTCACTTGGTATCACCATGTCATCAGTTTTTTTTGTGTACACCACTTCTTCTATTTATCTTACCTTTTTAATTACAGCCGGAATGTTTGCAGGCATGTCTGTGTACGGGTATTTTACCAAGTCGGATCTGACAAGCGTTGGTAGTTTTGCGGGTATGGCGTTGTGGGGGATAATCGGCGCAATGCTTTTAAATTTCTGGTTTCGCAGTGGCACGTTTGATTATGTTATTTCAATTATCGGCGTGATTGTTTTTGTTTTGTTAACAGCGTACGATACACAAAAAATAAAACAGATGGGGCAGCGATTTGCAACCGACCAAGAAGGACGAAAAAAAGTTGCACTTTTAGGCGCGCTTACTCTTTATCTTGATTTTATTAATCTATTTTTATTTTTATTACGATTTACAGGTAATCAACGGGAAAGTTAATAATTTTTTTTTTGGGGAGTTTGTTGTGAAGAGTCGTTTTTTTATTTCTCTAGTAGTTCTTTCTATTTCTTTTTCTTTATTTGGTCGTGATGTTGTGCAAGATCCAGAGTTAGTTGTTGCTCGGCAGGCCGCAAAAAAAATCGGGCGTCTTGGGTCTGGAAGGGTGGAACGAACGAGTTTATTTGCACCAGGATATGACGAAAAAGGTTTTGCCAAACAAAGACGCAAAGCATGCAAGGCATTGGTGCAAAAAGGAGTAAAGTATTTAAAAAAGCGTGACGAAGTAACTGCGTTCCGTTCATTTACCTACGATCCAGAATTTGTGCAAGGAGAACTGTATCTATTTGTATACGATGTTGAAGGTGCGTGTCTTGCGCATGGGGATCAGAGTTATTTGTTGTGGCAAAATCTGTACGACTACAAAGATACATTCGGCAATTTTGTTGTTCGTTCCATAATTAAAAAAGCACAAAAAGGTGGCGGTTGGGTTACCTATGAATGGAAGAAAGCAACAAAAATTTCGTACGTGACCGAAGTGAAAAAAAATGGAAAAGCGTATATCATCGGTTGCGGTTTTTATCCTCATTCAAAAAAAGATACGGTGATTAACTTGGTTGAAGGGGCAGTTACTCATTTTAATGATGTTGTTGCAGCAAGTGGAAACATTGGAGAAGTATTTGGCAGTTTAAATTATGCCTTTGGCCCTTGGGTTGTTGGTGACATCTATCTGTTTGCGTTAGATTTTGATGGCAACATTATGGCGCAGGGCGACATGCCTGGTTTAATCGGACAAAATGTGCTTGATTATCAAGATGCGCAAGGGAAATTTTTAAACAAAGAGATCATAAAAAAATTAAAAACTGCTTCCGGTGGCGTGTGGGTTGATTATGTTTCAAAACGTGCACCGAAAAAAACCTATGCACGCAAAGTCGAAGACAAAAATGGAAACCAGTTCTTTATTGCCGGCGGTTACTATCCAACGGCAGACAGAGATGCCGCAGTTGATCTGGTCAGAAAAGCGTTCCGATACATGAAGATGCATGGCATTTCTCAGGCTGCAACAGAGTTTACGTCACGGGCAATAAAAGATTTTCGTTTTGGAGATTTGTTTGTTGTTTTGTACGACCTAAATGGAAAGTTGCTTGCGCATGGTACCAATCCAGATATCATCGGAAAAAATCATTTTGAGTTAACCGATGATGATGGCAAATATTACGTGCAAGAGATGATCGAAAAAGCAAAATCGGGTGGAGGCTGGATGGACTACAGAGTTAAGAGGTCTTCACGGTTTGTGTACGTTGAATTGATTGAAATTGGCAAACAAAAATTTGTGATTGCATGCGGAATTAATCCAATTTCAAAACCAGAAACAATGCAGCTGTTGGTTAAAGGTGGTGCAAGTTTACTGCGTGATGCAACACGTGAAGAAGCATTTGCTGAATTTGTAAAACGTGGTGGCAGCTTTGAGCGCGGAGACCTTGGGTTGTTTGCGTTTGATATGAACAAAATTTGTTACGCGTTTGAAGACAACCACGATTACATCTGGCGTGATTTTTCTAAGATTAAAGATCCGGAAGCAAAACAATTCATTGACCTGGTGATTAACACAGCAAAAGACGGTGCGGCTGTTATTAGCTACAAAAGAGACGGTCGTGACAAAATTGCGTATGTTGATCGGGTTGACAAAGAAGGTATGTCGTACGTGGTCGGTTCAAGCTTTTACTTATAACCGTTTTTCAATAGCTGCGTTTCGAGTAACGCTCCTTCTTTCATCCAATCGTTTTCTGTTTTGGGATCCACATTGGTGTACCCGAATGAAAGGCTGCTCTGTTTGTACGGGGCCTTGTTGGGAAACTTTGGAAATTCGAACTGGAATATCGGGTTTTTAGGATTGTTTTTTGCCTTGACGTAATAGTGTATCGATGTTTTTTGTTTTTGGTTTGCTGTGATCAGGCAAGAGCCTGTTATTTCTTTTGCCGAGCCAAAACGTTTTTTCTTTTTCATTGAAGCGCAAAACGGGTTGCAAATTAAAATGGGGCAAATAAAAAAAAGTGTTTTTGTAAATTTGATTTGTTTCAACGTTTTTTCTTTCTTCTTTTCTTTTTTGGTCCTACAGGTTCTCTTTCTGGTGTTCCAGGAAGGTTCTGGTCCCTAATGTCTATGAATGTTCTTCCCGTTGCTGGATTAATAAGGTTTGCAGGAATCTCATCCATAAAATTTTTTGGTATTTTTTTTAAAAAAAAACCCTCCGTGAGATTTTCTATTATTTTTTTACGATCATTTTGGCTGAATGGTGTCGCTCCATGTTTCATAGGGACAAGAGCAGGCGGAACAAAGACGACAACGGGCTTGCCAGTGCGATGATGTTTTGTCATTACAGGTGTTCGTTTTTGCATTTTTCTTTTTTGATTTTTCAGCAGAATGCCGGGATAATTATTTGTAAAAATCTGCCACGGCCGGCTGTTCTTTTTTTCGCTTGATTGATCAGGAAAGATTTCTTTATTCCTTTGTATGGCCTTGGCCTCTGCTGCTTTGTGAAGAGTGTTGAGTTCATCGTTTTCATATTCTTTTGGTAGTGGAAGATCTTCAATTGGCCTCCCATCATAATGAATCTCAGGGACCATCATGTAAACACCGCTAAAATCTGGTTTTTCAAGTTTTTGCGATCCATTTAAAAGAGTACACAAAAAAACAAGTGGGAGGGTAGCAAAAAATCCTACTTTTTCCATTTTATTCCTTTGAAAAGTTGAAAGTTTTCCATTGACGGTTTTTCAAATTTGCTAACTGAAGTTTTTTCCCAAATGATCTTTTTTTCACAAACAGAAGGGTTGCCGTTTGGCTCGATGTCAGGAAGATACGTGTCCTGTGGGAAAATTTTCTGATTTTTTTTTGTCGTATGAGCTATGAACTGATTAAACTGAAAGCTTTCGAAGGAGTATTCTTCGGGGAGCTTAGGATCAAATGATTGATCAGGATTTATGAAGTAAATTCTATCATTTTTAATGAAAATGAGCTCTGATCCGTCGTAGTAAGCTGCATAAAAAGCAGGACAGATAAAAAGAGATAACAAAGTAGTCAGAAGAGGGCTACTTTTTTTCATTTAATTCCCTAAATGATTGGATTTTTCCAATGATAAGATAAAATCGCCTCGAGCTTCCCCTCTTTTCTATTAAAACTGGCATAAATGAGAGGGGTTTGCAACCGGTTTTTAAGCCTTTTTTCGCCTATTGTTCCATTTTGAGCTCAAAAAACGGTACTGTTTTTGTGTTCTATTAAATAAAATTAAAAAAAAAGGGGTAAGAAAATGGTAAAAATTGCGGTTGTGTACCACAGTGGCTATGGGCACACAGAGGCGCAGGCAAAGCATGTTCACAAGGGGGCAGGTTCTGTTGATGGTGTTGAATCGGTTCTGTACAAAGTCCAGGATGTGACCGAAAAACCAGAGCAGTTAAATGAATATGACGGCATCATTTTTGGCAGCCCAACCTACATGGGTTCGGTCTCTGCACCGTTTAAAGCATTCATGGATGGGACATCTAACTTGTGGTTCAAGCAGCAGTGGAAAGACAAGGTTGCCGCAGGGTTTACCAACTCGGGAGGTCTTGCAGGAGATAAATTTAACACACTGGTTCAGCTGGTAACGTTTGCTGCACAGCACAGCATGATTTGGGTTTCGCTTGGTCTTTTGAGCGAATCGTTGGATGAAAAAGTTGCAACCGGTGATTCGACAAGCGTGAACCGAATCGGCTCGTATCTTGGTGCAATGGCACAATCAGACAATGTTTCACCAGATAAAGCACCACCAGTAGGAGATTTAAAAACAGCGGAATTGTTTGGCAAACGAGTAGCGGAAATTACGTTGAGATTTACCCAGGCTTCGCTCCGCGGCCAACGGGGTTAAACCCCTCAAGGGCCTGAGCTACGCCGGGCCAATTTGTGCTTTGCACAAAGTGGAGGAGAGAGGGGGATTCGAACCCCCGATCCCGATCGCTCGGGATAACGGTTTTCAAGACCGCCGCATTCGACCACTCTGCCATCTCTCCCCTTCGATACAATTTTTTTCGATTTTACTCAAAAAATCACTCAGGACTTCGCCCCTTCAGGGCTTCGCTGAATTTGCGAAAGAATGGCCCCTACTGCGTTCCCTGCAGGAACTACGAAGGGCAGGCTTGCCAGACGAAGCTGAAGACTGGTGCGCCCAGAAGGAGTCGAACCCTCAACCTTCAGATCCGTAGTCTGACGCTCTATCCAATTGAGCTATGGGCGCAAAAATTAATTTCATTTCAAAAATTTTAAAAAGACAATCAAATAAGTTTCCAGGTTTTTTGGGGCGGGTTGTACGTCTTCGCTTTCAGCTTCGCCGCACAGGCTTCGCAAGATGCAACAAATCTTTAATTTGAATCAATCCTTCCTTGGCGTAGGCTGGCTGTGCCGGGCGTAGCTCGTAGAGCGAAGCCTGGTGGAGAGAGAGGGATTCGAACCCTCGTGCCCAGTTTCCCAGGCTCTCGCTTAGCAGGCGAGCGCTATAGACCACTCAGCCATCTCTCCGTTGTCTTTCAAATACCTGGTACAATGAGAATAAAATATCTGAAAATTTATGCAAGCGTTCACGGTCAAAAGGGGAAAAATATGTCGTTTATTTTTCAGGTGAAGGTGGTTCCACAATCGGGAAGAAATAAATGGGTGATCGATAAATCTGGAACGCTCAAATGTTTTTTAAAAAGCGCGCCAGAAAAAGGTTTGGCAAACAAGGAGCTTGTTAAGCTGATTGCAAAAGCGTTGTCGATACCGCAACAAGATGTACAAATTATTGCGGGGCAGACAAGCAGAACGAAACGGATAAAAGTTTCGGTTGAAATTACGTTAGACAAATTGTTAGCGTTGCTAAAGGTGGAATCTCGAGACAGGCTAAAGATGAAATCCCTTTTTGAGTAAAAACGAAAAAAGGAATAGGCGGTGGCGTATTTCAAATGGCGTGGCGTTGATCTGACAGGAGCGATCCGTTCTGGAAAAATGTTTGCCCGTTCAGAAAAAGATCTTGATGTTTCTTTGCTTGAACGTGAAGTTGCGTTGCTTTCTTGTTGCTCTGTTCGACCGCGCTTGGTAAGCCGCTCAATTGGTTTTGATGCAAAAGTTCACTTTTTCAGACAGCTTGCGGTGTTGCTCGATGCTGGTGTTATGTTGCCAGAGGCGCTGCACATTCTTGCAAGTTTAATCACAAACGAAAAACTGCGCGACATAGTCTGCTGCGTTGTTGCTGATGTGCAGGAGGGAGTACCATTTAGTGAAGCGCTCAAAAATTATCCAAAACTATTTGATACACTGACTATTCGTATGGTTCAAATTGGCCAAGAGGCTGGCCGACTCAGTTACGCGTTACAGCAATTAGGTGATTACCTTGAAACAACACAAACGTTTAAGAAAAAATTAAAATCTGCGGCCACTGTTCCGTTGCTTACATTCGCTTTTTTTATTTTGATTGCCGTTGCGATTTTTGTTTTGGTAATTCCCCGCTTTTCTGACATTTTTACTTCTATGAAAAAAGATTTACCGCAGATTACAAAAGTAATAATTCGAGTAAGTGAGCTGCTGCGTAGCACCGCACTTATTTTTATCGCGCTCGGTTTTGTTGGTTTCTTTTTTGCTATCCGTTGGTTTGTAAAAACAGAACGTGGCTCCACAACGTTTGACAAAATTATTCTAAAACTTCCATGGGCTGGCCATTTGGTGAAAAACAGTTCTGTTGTTTATTTTTTACAATCGGTTTCTATGCTTTTGGGCAGCGGTGTACGATTAATTAAAGCGATGGAAGTTTCTAAAACAACGGTAAAAAATTCTGTTTTGTTGCAGCAGATTTCTGTTTTGCAAAACGATGTTGCTGCTGGTACACCGTTGAGTGTTGCTATGGGGCGGGTACCAAATAGTTTTTTTGCACAAGACATTATTTCTTTGGCAAAAGTAGGGGAAGAGTCTGGTCAGCTTGGGCCAATGCTCAAAAAAGGGGCTGCTATTTACCAAGGCAAAGTGAACCGAGCGCTCAAATTTTTCAGTACCATTTTTCAGCCACTTTTAATGATCATTCTCGGTCTACTGATTACGCTGCTTATTTTTGCAATTTATCTACCGGTCTTTAGCTTATCAAACGTGGTCTAGTCGCGTTGACGCTTATCTTTTTTTTCAGTACCTTATAGGTAGAGCTTGAGGAGCTATTTGAAACATGCCGGGATGGCGGAATTGGTAGACGCACGGGACTCAAAATCCCGCGGTGGCAACATCATGTCGGTTCGAGTCCGACTCCCGGTACCAGGCTTCGCTCTACGAGCTACGCCCGGCACAGCCAGCCTACGCCAAGGAAGGATTGATTCAAATTAAAAATTTGTTGCATCTTGCGAAGCCTGTGCGGCGAAGCTGAAAGCGAAGACGTACCATTTTCTCATTTAGAACAACTCTCTGTGATCTTATAGCTTTGGAATTACTTCCCGTGTATTACGTGTATATAATCAAGTCAAAAAAATATCCTGAAAAAAGATACGTTGGGTTCACCGAAAAGCTCAAAGAAAGGTTGCAGAAGCATAATAGGGGAGAGTCCATTCATACAGCTAAAAATAAACCATGGCAGCTTGTTTCATGCGTACTATTTTCTGATAAAATGAAAGCTCTAGAATTTGAAAAATATTTAAAATCTCATTCGGGGAGAGCCTTTGGACAGAAAAGGTTATGGTAGCAGAGGCTATGAAACCGTAAGTGATTGTGCCTTGCGAAGCACCCTGACCGAAAGCAAAAAAATATGAAAAACGAATCCTGTATTTTTTGTAAAATCATTTCCGGTGAAATTCCTGCAACAGTCGTTGCACAAAATGACGACGTATTTGTCATTCAAGATAGAGCGCCAAAAGCTCCTGTTCATTATTTAATCATGCCAAAAGTTCATATCGAAAATGTTAAAGAGTTGGAAGAAGCCAATAGTCATTATGTTGCTAAAATGATGCTAATGGCCAAAGAGCTTTCGAAAAAGCTTTCTGGTTCGCAATCGTTTCGGCTTATCATAAATAATGGCGCAGATTCTGGTCAAAGTGTTTTTCATATGCACTGTCATTTTTTGTCTGGCAAAACAATGACCGATTTTTAAATTATCCCTTCCCTTTGCCTTTTTTTCTTTTTTCGCGTACATTTTTACTACTTTTTCGATGTGCCGAGGTGGCGGAATTGGTAGACGCGCAAGGTTCAGGTCCTTGTGGTGCTTTTAGTCACTGTGCCGGTTCGAGTCCGGCTCTCGGCACCAGGCTTCGCTCTACGAGCTACGCCCGGCACAGCCAGCCTACGCCAAGGAAGGATTGATTAAAATTAAAGATTTGTTGCATCTTGCGAAGCCTGTGCGGCGAAGCTGAAGGCGAAGACGTACTTGATTCGGTAGAAAAAAGTTTTTCTTCGCTCTACGAGCTATCCTTCGACCTTGCTCCCAGCCTACACTTTCAGCTAAGCCCGGCACAGCCAGCCTACGCTTCCTCCTATTTTTTCTAGACCTTTAAAACTGAGTCAAGAAACTCAAGAAACTGTTCTCTATATTTGACCTTGTGTTTGATTGCATGCAGTGCATGAGAAGAATCTTCTAACCACCAGCATTTTTTTAAAGAAACGTTTTCGGAAAGCTGTACGATAGATTCAAATGGTGCGTAGTTATCATTTTTGCAGTGAATGAAAAAAATGGGGCAACCAATCTGGTGAATTTTATCAAATAAATTTGTTTCTGCTTCTATGTTTTTTACGCCACGAATCCACAATAATTTGGTTGCGACTTTGGCAAACCGTGTCAAAAAATATGCAGATGTTTTGTACAAAAGCGTTTTTTTAATTTTATTTTTATTTGCGTACCAACCAAGTTGTCGAGGTAAAAATTTTTCTCTAATGTGGTAGTTTAGCGCATCGCTTTGCGTAATTTGCAACGCAGAACCAAAGCCGCTATCAAATATTAAACCCTCAATACCACTTTGTTCACGCTTGTTTTGCTTTTCAAGTTCAATCAGTGCGTGCGTTGCATGGAAAGCTCCAGCGCATACGCCATACAAAACGATTGGTCCGCCGATATTTTTTTCTACAAACGAGATTGCGCCAAGCACATCTTTGTACTCATGTTTTCCGTATTGATTCATCGTTCTCCAAAAAAATCCTTCACTCCCTGCGTGGCCGCGTGCATCGAAAAAAAGAATGTTGTATTGTGCCGGAAGCATTGCATAAATTGGTGCCTGCCCCTCTTTTCTTCCGGGACAAAATCCAGCACAAAAAATAATGGTGCCTTCGGCTTGTGGTTTTTGTAAAAGGAGGCCGCACAGGTTTAACCCGTCTGATGATGTAAATGTAACTGGTTCAAAACCACCTTGTTTGATTAGTGTTTGCTCTACAAGATCATACTTTGATAAGAAGTTGGTATTAAAATATGGAGAATGTTGCCACGCATGATCGATTTCATTTGAATTGGTTACGGCAAAAAAACTGAAAGCTAAAAAAAGAAAACGTTTTTTCATAATAGGGTTCCGTGTTTAATTTTTACTTTTCCATATATCGGTGATACGTTGCAAAACAGAAGTCTCCTTCGGCAGTTTAGGACAGGCCTAAAGGATAGTAATATGTGGTTACTCACTACTATAGTAAGCATTTTATTTTCCGTGTTTGCAACCGCTGTTATGAGTTACCTTTCTATGGCAATACCAATTGGGCCGTGGATTGCACCAACGCTTGCACTGATTGGCATGCTTATCTTTGGTTTGTTTGGACAAAACAGCAACAAGGTAAAAAACATTGCACTTGCTACAAGTGCTGGTTCGGTTGGCGGTATTCTTGCCAATGCATTCGGTTTTTATTTTCCAACATTTTATTTTTTAGATCAAAGTACTTTTAATTCTTGGATGGCTAGTCCATTCTATTTTGCATTGTTTTTAGCTGGTCTTGGTATTATTTCTGGTTGGTTTGGCCTATGGGTTGCAAATGTAATGGAACATAAATTTATTGTTCGGGATAATCTTGCGTTTCCGATTGGGCAATTAGTACACAAGACAATTGTTGCGCAGGCTCAGGTGCGTAAGGCGTTTGAGTTAGTCATCGGTTTTGTTGCAACAACAGTGTTTTGTTTTTTGCAGGATGGGCTGCGTGGGTTTGGAGGTTTTATTCCAAAATCGTTTTTATTACTTTCTCCTCGCGTGGTTTCTGTTTTTACAATTCCAAAAATTACGTTTGATGTGTGGCCAATGTTGTGGGCGCTTGGGTTTGTGACTGGACATGTGATTGCGTTACCGCTTGCTGTTGGTGTGCTTGCAAAAATTCTTTTGGTCAGTCCGCTTAATCTTCTTTTGTTTCCAGGAGTTGAGCCGCTTGAGTTTATGCTGACATTTTCTAGCGGTATGGTTTTGTTTGGTGCGGTGTTTGGATTTTTAACAACGCCAAAATCTTTATGGAAAGCAGTAAAAAATATTGCGCGTGGTGATTTTCGTGGTTCAAAAAAAGATTCGTCTGCTGCCGCAACACAAAATATGACACGTCGTCTTACAGAGTTCGGTTTGCTTTTAATTCCGACCGTTACTTTTTTGACTTATTGTGGTTTTTCGCTTGTTGCTCAATT
>Ga0180433_10005157_pt1 | contig 17836 bp, 35 predicted proteins | sample SS_ome_8_FD_132980 | JGI IMG/M metagenome (GOLD analysis project Ga0180433, IMG submission 132980) | Hypersaline lake sediment archaeal communities from the Salton Sea, California, USA - SS_1_D_1 metaG | ecosystem: Environmental > Aquatic > Non-marine Saline and Alkaline > Hypersaline >... | reverse complement strand
TGAGTATATAACCAATACTGAAGATGCACTTAGAAGACTGGCTCAGATAAAAGAGCATTCCATCATAGAACTTGACACGGAAACTGATGGATTAGATCCTTTGTCTGCGAAAGTGGTATTGCTTCAAATTGGAATAATTGGTAAAGCGTTTGTGTTCGATGTCCGGGACGGAAATGTTAATGCCGCTATTTTCAAAGAAATATTGGAAAGTAATAAGTATCTGAAACTAATCCAGAATGCTCTATTCGATTATGAAATGCTGAAAACCAATTTTGGTATTAGCATGAATCGTATGTATTGTACTATGTTGGCGGAACAGTTGATATATTTAGGACTTAATCCGAAGGCGAATTTGCCACACCTTGTTGCTAAGTATTTGAAGATGATGATGCCTAAGGAAATTGCTACAAGTTTTATGAATCATTATCAAAAATATCAGGAATATCAATTAAGATATGCTGCTAACGATGTTTGTGTTCTGCGAGATATTTATAATCTACAATTTGAACAATTGAAAGCGGCGGGTTTGATAAGGGCTGCTAAGTTGGAATTTGAATTTATTAAACCTCTTGCTGAAATGGAATTAAATGGTATTATTTTAGATACCGAACAATGGAATGGAATACTGGATGAAAGAACCATAGAGAGGGATAGACTGCGAATGCAGATATCTGATATATTAAATCAAACAATAAATCAATCCACCCTTTTTGGAGTATCGCTGTTAAATCTTGACAGTCCTGCCCAACTCCTTAAAAGCCTAAATTCTTTAGGTGTTCCTCTTAAAACTACAGATGTTGGGGAATTGAGCAAACATGCAAAGAACCCAGTAGTAAAGATGCTTCTTGATTATAGAAAAGAGGAAAAATTTGTTACCACTTATGGTGAGCCTATGATTAATAGAATCCATTCGAAGACTGGTAGGCTCCATACAAATTTTACACAGATGGTAAGATCAGGTAGACTTAGTTCATCAAATCCCAATTTACAAAACATTCCGAAACAACAAGAATTTCGGTCTTGTTTTGTCGCTCGACCAGGGTATAAATTAATCACCTGCGATATGAGTCAGGCAGAATTAAGAATTATTGCTGATTATTCCCGCGACCCTGCGTTTTTAGAGGCATTTGATACAGGTAAAGATTTACATACAAGAACTGCTGCTGACATTCTCGGCATTTCTGTCGGCGAAGTAAAAAAAGAACATCGAGATATTGCAAAAGCAATTAATTTCGGTCTTGCTTACGGTCTTACTAAGGTTGGATTGGCGAGAAGACTGAAAATAACAGAGACTTCGGCTCAAGATTTGATAAATAAGTATTTTACTAAGTATAATAGGATTAAAAGATATTTAGATCAATCTGGTAGGATGGCAGTATTGAATAGATATAGCACAACCATTAGTGGAAGGCGTAGATATTATAGTTTACCCGACCAAGATGACCCTAAGTTTTTGAAAATGAAAGGTGTAATAGAAAGAGCGGGTAAAAATACACCTATCCAAGGTTCCAATGCTGATACTATGAAACAGGCAATGATTTATACGGAAGAAAGAATTAAACCTTATGATGCGAAACTACTTTTAACTGTGCATGACGAAGAAGTAGTGGAAGTGAGAGAGGATCAGGTGGAAGAAGTTGCACCGATTATTTCTCAGTGTTTGGTAGATGGTTTCGGAGAATTTTTTAGTAGAGTCAAAATGGAAGCAGATGCGTTGATAGGTGATTGTTGGTTGAAAGGATAAATTATGATTAATATAGAATTTGACGAACGAAGTGTATTTACTTATGATGCCAAAAATCTCACAGTTCATGCATGGGATCATAGAGATGGTTGGTGTAAAGGTCCAGTGATAGGGCAAGCAGGTAAAATAAAATTTGCTAATGAAACTCAACTGACTCATTTTATGGAAATGTTAGAGTTTATTAGGGAAAAACTTAAAATAGGGTGCTGTAATCTACATTGTATGCCAACAGATAAATTGGACAGGTGCTGTGATCACCAGCCTGATACTGGTGGTGGTATTTTAATGCAGTCATGTTCAAATTGTTGGTATTTCAATGATCGTAAACTGAAATATAAAAAATTGGGAGAATTAAATGAAAGTAAAATTAAAGAAATTGCATGAAGATGCTGTAGTTCCTACTTATGGAACCGATGAATCTGCGGGTGCTGACTTATACGCTATTGAGGATGTTGTTTTTAGTCCAGGAGATTTGAGATTTGTGCGCACTGGCTGGTCGATGCAGGTAGATCCTGGATATTATATTGAAATATATAATCGTGGCAGCATGTCTGCTAAAAGACAGTTAGTTATAGTAAGTTCTCGTGTGGTAGATTCTGATTATCGAGGTGAAATTTTTGTACCCATTAAATATATATTTTTTCTTTTTGACGGATTTAAAACAACAATAAAAAAAGGTGATAGAATTGCCCAGATGATAGTTAAGAAATACGAGAAAGCAGATTTTGAAGAAGTGGAAGAATTGAGTGATACAGAACGCGGTGATGGCGGTTTTGGATCTACTGGAAAATAAATACTAAGGAGAAATGTAGGGGATGAGTAATGGTAAGTTATCAGAGAATGCTAAAACGATAGTTAAAAAAAGATATTCTTTAGAAGATGAAGATTGGGAAGCAAATTCTCAACGAGTTGCAAGAATTGTTGCGAGCGTAGAGAACAGTAAAACACCTCTATATACTGAAAAATTTGCTAATATGATATTTGATTTGGATTTTTTACCTGGCGGAAGGATTTTAAGAAATGCTGGCAGACAAAGTGGTTCTTTATTTAACTGCTACCATTTGCCTATGGGTGACTCAAGAGAAGAGATTGGTGATTTTTATAAAAACTCTCTTATTCTCTGGGGAGAAGGTGGCGGAGTTGGGGTTAATGCTTCATTACTTCGTCCCGAAGGAGCACCGATTAAAAAAGTTGGCGGAAATTCTTCTGGACCTGTTAGTTTTTTGAAAGCCGCTAACGCAATAGCCGAGACAATAGACAGTGGCGGTCAGAGAAGAGCAGCTGCCTTAGCTAATATGATAGTTTCGCATCCAGATATAATGAAATTTATAGACGCTAAACTTATAGATAAGGTTTTGTCTTATTTTAATATATCTGTTGCTGTTACCGAACAATTTTTAGAAGCGGTGGAAGCAAAAGACGATTGGGAATTTAAGTTTGCTCAAAAGGCATTCGGCACTGTTAAAGCGTCGAAAGTGTGGGGTAAAATAATAGAGAATATGGTCAAATGTGCGGAACCTGGATTGCATAATTGGGATAATTTAATAAAGAATAATTCATATTACTATGACCCAATAATGGGAACCAATCCATGTGGAGAAGCCGTCTTGGAAAGTTATGGAGTATGTGATCTTGGTTCTTTAGTTTTACCTAACTTTATTACAGGTACAGTCAATACCAATTGGCAGAAATTAGAAGAGGTAACCAAGTTAGCAGTTCGATTTCTTGATAATGTCATAGACGTTAATAAGTATGTGTTGAGAGAGATTGATATAAAAGCCCATAACTCAAGAAGAACAGGTTTGGGTGTTATGGGATTGGCCGAATATTTATTTGCTAAAGGCATAAGATATGGTTCAGAGAGGGCTTTAGTTGAAGTAGAGCGTTTGATGAGATTTATAAGAGATGTAGTTTATGAATCATTGATTGAACTTTCTGTGGAAAAAGGATCATTTCCTAAATTTGATCCCGTTGCTTATGGTAAAGCATCTTTTATTCGTAAATTGCCTGCTTCTTTGAGAATGGATATAAAAGAGCATGGTGTAAGATGTGTGACTGGAATGGCAATTGCACCAACTGGAACTATTAGTTTGGTGGCAGATGTTACTTCTGGCATAGAACCATTGCAGTATAAAGCTTATATAAGACATGACCGGGTTAGTGATAGAGTTTATATCCATCCTATATATCGAGATGCTTTATTGAAAAATAGAAAGACACCTGAATGGTTCGTTGATACAGATAATTTAAAGCCTGTTGACCATTTTGAAATTCAATCAGTGGTACAAAAATATGTTGACGGCGCGGTTTCAAAAACCATTAATCTGCCAAAGGGAACAACTCCAAGAGAATTGAGTAAATTGACTTTGGAATATATAAGAGATTTGAAAGGTGTAACCGTTTATGTGGATGGCAGCAGGGAAGGTCAAATATATGAGAGAATATCCGCTGAGGACGCAAAAAATTATTTGAACGATGTCAGTGTTGATGTAGATAATTTTATGACATCGGAAGATATAAAATGCGCCAGCGGTAAATGCGATATATAAGGAGAATTAAATGGGAAAAGAAGTAGTAGCATTTGATTTAGATTCAGTTATGTGTGATACAGAACTTGTAATATTGGAATATCTTAAAAAGGAATATAATCTATATCTGGAACTTGAAGATTTAGTCCATTATGATCTTTATAAAATACCGTATATATCTGAATTTATGGCAGAGAATTTAGAAGAAGGTATACATTCTGGTAAGTTTGTTAATTGGATGAAGCCTTATTCAGATGTGTATGAAGGTATTAATTTATTGCATGATAACGAATTTGAGGTGCATATCATTACTTCGAGGAAAAGATCTTTATGGGATATGACTTATAATTGGTTAAAGCACTATAAAATAGATTATGATGAGTTGTATTTATGTTCCAAGATTGAAAAATGGAAAAAATTAGTTGAAGTTAAAGCAAAGGCATTTACCGAAGATCATTTTGGAACTATAAACATGGTATTGGAAAGCCAAGTCGAATTGCCATATGGTTTAATCGTTATGGATCAGCCGTGGAATTATAAATATTTCCACAAAGATGTGACGAGAGTTTATAGTTTTTTAGATGCTTGTGAATATATAATTATGCAAAAGAATTTATTGAATTCGGAGGTTAAATAATGTCTAATAGAGTAATATGTAGGCTATGTAAGTTTGAAGAGGAAAAGAAATGTGGAAAAAAGAAAAATGCAACTGTGAAACTTAACAAAAGACGTGCATGTAAATTATTTGAAATGAGTGGAGATAAAGCAGAGGCTATTATGGAAAGAGTTCTCAGGACTCCAAGACCTCAAACTTATATGAGGCCAGATTGGTATTGGGATAGGGCAGCTCGGAGAAATTATTTTCAGCAGCTGGATCAAGTTGAATCTACTGTTGATGCTACTGTGCCGAGCGCACCATCTGATCCTAAACACCCATTGACAGGAGATTTGAGTAGGTTCATGGTACAGCCAGCAGTTCCACATGAGACTGTTTCAGATGCGGAGTTGAAAGAGTCATGATAGCTTATAAGTTATTAAGAAAAAGAAAGAATGGAACATTAGGACCATTATTTATCAATAGAAGACAAGTTATTCCTACAGGTCAATGGTTACAGGCAGAAAATCACCCAACTAAAGGATATGCAGTTAGACCGGGCTGGCATACTACTTCAAAACCAGAAGCACCTCATTTGTCAATGCGAGATAGGGTGTGGATGAAGGTAGAGATAAAGGATTATGAGAAGTTAGTTAGACCTCAGAATCAAGGTGGAGTGTGGTGGTTAGCCAAACAAATGAAAGTTTTAGGGAAGGTAAAGGAGAATTAAAATGTGTTATAACGGAAAGCCTCATGATATGGTAGATATATATAGGTTTGATATGGGATGGAATGAGGAATATGTAGTTCAGTGGTGTAGAAAATGTGGAGCTGTTTGTATCAGGCAACAGAGTGATGGTAGAAATTTTGGTTATATTGTTGGTCCATATTTTCCTGAAAATTTGTGTGAATATATAGATATGAAAAAGGAGTTGAAGAATGGAAGTAACGATTGAAATAACAGATTATTGTCCTAATAATTGCGATTATTGTTCTACTAATGCGACTTTTCATGGAATGCCTTTGAATATAGATGTGATAAAGAAATTTCTTTGGGATTTCAGGATGGAATATGGCGCTCCAAGTCGAATAAACATATCCGGCGGGGAACCAGTTTCGCATCCAGACTTCTATGAGATCCTTAAGCTGTGTAAATCCTATACAGAAAATGTTTGGCTTTATACTAATATGATAACTCAGATTATGTATAACACAGACATAGTCAAAGAAATAAAAGTGGAAGCGAATGTTTGTTTAGTTCCTGGCAGGGAAGTTTATATACCTAAAAATGCAGATAAGGTTCATTTATTACAGTTGGTGAAACAGGGCAGAGCAAAAGATATGCAACCTGCGAAATTCCATGTGTCAGGTAATATGTTAGATGGAAATGGTTGTGGAAGTTGCAAGAATTGTAAGCATATATTATTACAAGCAAACGGAAAAATAGTAAAAGCGCCGTGTAAAAAGGATTATTAAAATGAATTCTAATATTTATAGATGTGGTTGGTGCGGCAATCCAACAGATAAAGATGGCAGTCCTTTAGATGATAAAAGTCGAGAAAGAGTTTGTAAAATAATTGAAAGATATGGCGATCATCGAACTAAAATGACCAATGGTTATTGTTGCCCGCCGGAAGAAGTGATGGTGCAAGTAACCAGAGAAATGGCTTTAGATGCGGGTGATCCAGATTTAGAAGGTCAATGGATTAGGTGGTAGGAGTGTTAAAATGAAAGCAAAAGAATTAATCAAGTTATTGTCAGACCATCCCGAGGCTGAAATATCGGCATATGGTTTTGAATATAATCGTTGTGGTAATGAGTATGGATATTATACTGGTATAGAAGTGGAATTTGATGAAATGGAGAATGTTTTTTATATTGTAGGTTATGAAGACTAAGCCAACATTAGAAATAGAAAATAAATTAAAAGCTGAGGGATATAAATATATCATCGGCATTGATGAAGCAGGCCGTGGTCCTGGTGCTGGACCAGTCGTCGCCGCGGGGGTAAATATTCCAGACGGATTTAATATATCAGAAATAAACGATTCAAAGAAGTTGACAGTTAAGAAAAGAGACAGTCTTTTTGAAATAATAACTAATGAATGCCCTTATGGATTTAGTATGATAGATAATAATCTAATTGATGCCATCAATATTTTAGAGGCAACAAAATTGGCAATGAGAAATGTTATCTATCAAATGAACGAAGCAACTGTAGCTCTTATAGACGGGAATTTTACGGTAAATAATGTGGACATAGAGCAGATGTCGCTGATAAGAGGTGACAGCAGGTCAGCTTCGATAGCAGCCGCAAGTATTATAGGGAAAGTAATTAGAGACAGACATATGGATAAATTACACAAGATATACCCAATCTATGGTTGGGATAAAAACAAAGGATACTTGACTAAGGAACATATAGAAGCCATACAAACATATGGTCCTTGTGAGTATCATCGAAAAACTTTTGGGAAGGTGAAAGAATATGTCTAACAATTTATTGGAAATGATTGCTGAGATGTGTCATGATCAGTGGTCCGATTGGACAAGATATTTGCTGGATAATATGACAGAAGAAAATATAAAGAGATGGCGTAGACAGATGGATACTCCATATGAGAAATTATCAGAAGAAGATAAAGACAAAGATAGAGTATTTGCGAGAAAGTTTATAGCTAAATTCGTTGAGCGGGAACAAGGGAGTCAAAAAAATGGAAGTTAAACAAGTAATAGTAGTCAGGCGTGACCTTAACATGCGTAAAGGCAAAATTGCCGCGCAGGTTGCACATGCATCTATAAAAGTAATATTAGAAATGATGTCTAAAAAACCTATGCTACACGGAACCATGGAAAAATGGTCTTTGCTATTGACTAAGAATACACCACTACATGAATGGCTGAATAATAACTTTACCAAAGTGGTAGTTTATGTTCATTCTTTGGAGCAGTTATTAACTTTGAGGGATAATGCTGAATCGATAGGCATCCCCACTGCATTGATGGTGGACAGCGGATTTACTGAATTTCATGGCGAAAAGACGGTGACTGCATTGGCGATTGGGCCTGATGATGTTAAAAAAATAGACAAGGTAACCAAGGATTTGCCTTTATTATAAGGAGAATTAGAATGGGAAAACTTAGAAATGCTTTTAATAGATTTGATAATGCTTTTCTTAGGTTGGAAGATAAAGTGGAAGAATTAATGCAAGAAAGAGATGAATTGAAAAAGAAATACCTACTGGCTGAATCAAACAAAGAAAACTTAAAAAAGAGATACGAAAAAGAAAAAGAAGAATTAAAAAAATTTGCGAATGAAGAATTAATAAAGGAATTACTGCTGGTGCTGGATTCTTTGGAGAGCTCTATAAAATTTCCTAAAGAGAGCGCTTTGATCGACCAAGATGCTAAAATAAACCTGGATTTGTTAATGATGACACTGGAAAAGTTTGGTTTGGAGAAAATAGAACCAGCAGAAAGTAAGAAATTTGATCCTAATTTTCATGAAGCTATCTATGATAAAGAAGTTGATGATGTGGAGCCTGGTATCGTAATAGCAGAATTTAGAACAGGTTATTTATTGAATGGTAGACTGATTAGGCCATCGGTGGTGGCAATAAGTAAGAAAGGAAAGAAGAAGAAAAATGGATAATGGTATGATAATCGAAGTATTAAAGGATGAATGGACTAAGATAGAGTTTGGCGAATTGAAAATAGGTGATAAATTTAGAATGCGATATCCAGAGAACGAGGAACTTTTTGTTGGAGATAATGGGGAGACTGAATTTGTGACTATAAGTGAACCATATCTCAATGAAAACGATATTCCCACGGTGGATATAGAGGGATAGTCTATCTAGCAAAAAGACGATTTTATTCTATAATGTAGGCAAGGAATTAAAATGATTGATCCGAATAACATAACCAAGTTTAGTCAAACTAAGGAAGAATTAGAAGAAGTTCTTTTATTCTGGATTTGTGTGGCGGGTAAAACTGCCGCTGTTATTTCCAAAAGTCTTGACAGATTTCTTAAAAGTATAGATAATTACGAAGGAAATACTCCTTTTGAAAAAATAAAGAGTTTTGGATATGATAACTTACCAGAAAGACTAAAAGAATGTGGTATAGGGTGCTATAGTCTCAAGGCAAAATCCATATGGATATTGGTTAATTCTGATTTGGATTTGCGGACATGCACATTGGAAGAATTGGAAGATATTTATGGTATAGGTCGTAAGACTTCACGGTGTTTCCTGATGCATAGTCGTGAAAATGCAAGATGCGCGGGGTTAGACACTCATATACTTAAATATTTGAGGGGTAAGGGATATAATGTTCCGATTTCAACGCCGGGAAGCAAGAGACAGTATCTTGAAATAGAGAAACTTTTTTTGAAATACGCAGATAGGTCTGAAAAATCTATCGCAAAATTTGATTTAGACATATGGAAGGAGTATGCTAATGGAAATAAGGGAAAAGATTTTTAAGGAAATAGATGAAGAACGTGAATATCAGAATTCAAGGTGGGGTACAGAATTTGATGATAAGAACACATTAAACGATTGGAATACATATATTGGTATATATGGTGGTTATGCTGCTGAAATGTTTAGAACTAAAGAAGAGCAGCGTAAATATATGTTAAAGGTTGCCGCTCTTGCTGTAGCTGCTTTGGAAACTTTTGATAAAAATGATGGTTTTCCTCCAAGGCACTATGATAAAACTCAATAAGAAGGTAAAGAATTATGCTACTGGAAATAAAAGTTGATGAACAAGAGTTTATCGATCATGTTAAAAGAGTTTGTAAGAGAAATATAAAGAATGGTGCTAAGATATGTACCAAATGCCCATTTCAAAAAGAAGTGGTGAGATGTCTTACCAAATTGTTGAAGGAGCATTAAATGATAGATGATAAATATAAAGATATTTGTTATATAGACGGATTTGAGGTAGTTCCTAAATGGAAACAGTGCGGGGAATACGATCCAAACTGGTCAGAGGATCAAAAATATTTATGGAATAGTGGGTGTTGTGACCATCATATGGAATTAGTATCTTTGAATGATCCAGAGAAAGATAAAAAATATTTTGAAAAATGTTGGTATGTGTGGAAAGATCATTGGTGTGGCTATATAGTTATACATGATGATGGTGCATTTACAGCCGAGATGAAAGAGGTTATGATAGGATGGTCTTCTCCTAAATATAATTCTATAGAAGGTGCTATATACTATATTATAATGAATCATTATGGTAAAAAATCTCACAGTTATAGAGTAGATAAAGAGGAAGATTAATGTATAAGTGGAAAGTAGTACCATTGTGTAAGGAACAACTATTAGATGTAAAACCAGAAGATGTAATTCAGAACGGGCTTTTTCGCAGTTGTGATGTTTACAAATCTGGCGGGGGTTATGATAAATTTCCTGAAATCTGTATGGAAAGATTAGGAATAGAAACTAATCCTAAACAATTTGTGGTCCAGCTCTATGGATGCCACTTAAAATGCCCTTACTGCTATGTTACTCAGAGTGGTATATGGGGAAAACCGATATTATTTCCTACGAGTTGGTTAGTGAAAGCCTTTATGGATACTGGTTTAGATGTATTTCATTTGATGGGCGGTTCTCCTGCTTTATATTTGAAGCATTGGCCGGAACTTATAGATGCTTTACCCGACGACAAAATTTTTCATAGTGATTTGCTTTTGACCGAGAGTCAATATGATATAAAAGTTTTGAAGAATATTGCTCGAGACAATTGTTTATACGCAGTCAATATAAAAGGAGTAACACCAAAAGATTATGAAAGAAATACTGGTAGTACTTTTAGATGGGAGACATTCTTTTTGAATTTGGAAAGATTAATTCGGTCGGGGGTAAATTTCTATCTAACATTCACTAACCCAGATATGAACAATTATGATGAATTTTGTGAAACATTGATTGCGTTTTATGGTTCAACTATTATGGATGAAAGTTTTGTCATAGATTTAATAGATTATGATGCTATAAAGGCATATGGGGAGGAGAATTAAAATGGAATTAAAGAATCAAATAATTGAAGTTTTGAGAAACGGTGAATATCAAATTGTAAGCATGGAAGATTTGAAGCCGGGTGAAACTTTTAGAATCAAACCTCTTGAACGTAAAATTAAATACATTAATTATTTACATAGTGATAAAGATTCTAACTGGACTAAAGCTCGAGAATTGGGGTTAGATGATAATGAGAAATTTATGTATAACTTTGCCTATTCATTGTATGAAATTAAATTGGAAATGGAAGTTGACACTGAAACAGGTGAGACATGGATTTTAGCCATTAATGGCGTGAAGCTCGAAGAGCCAGTTAAGGCATAAGGAGAATTAAAAATGGGTGTTTTACCGTGTTATAGACGTGGTTGTGAAAATATTATGTGTTATAGATATTCACATAGATATGGTTATATTTGCAACGAGTGTTTTGATGAATTGGTAAAGTTGGGTGCGGATACTAATATAGAAGAATTTATGGATAGTGAGTGCAAACCATATAAATGTCCTGAAGACGCTTATAAATTATTTGATGAAGAATTTAGGATGACGGTTAAGTAAAAGGAGGATTAAATATGTGTAATTGGTGTGAAAAGGAAACGATAGGCAAACCGATTCAATCAGGTTATTTTTTAGGTTTGATTTGCGAACATTGTGGTGGTAATATAGATAAGAAAATAACTTATAAAAATTATAGACAATGGATAAAGGAGTATTATGAAAAATACATCGGACCAAAACAAAAGTAAGAAAAGATTTTTATGTAAATTAGGATTTCATAAATATGAAAATATTAGATTACAGGTATCTAAAGGCATATATTTTGGTCACGCTCTTGGTTATAGAGTTACGCAGAAGTGTAAATTTTGCGATGATATAAATTACATTCGTTTAAATATGTGTATGCCGATAAAATATTTATATGAGGAATGGGTATGGAAAAACCTTTAATTGATTTTGTAAAATTGGAAATAGGTGAGTGGTTTCGCATGCCAAAAGGATATGATTGGTATGGGTATAAATATTTTCTTACTTTTATACCTGAACCAAAAACGTTTGAGGAATTTAAAGATAAATTGTATTACTATTATGAATTTCCAGAAGACAGCTCCTTTAAAGTTGTTTATCATAATTATAATAATTTTGCAGTGTTAAAAAAGCAAGAGGAGAATGAGGAATGAATAAACCTTTAGTAATTAATATGTTCGGTGGCCCTGGTGCAGGCAAGTGCCTCGCCAAAGATACAGAGATATTAATGTATGATGGCAGCATAAAGAAGGTTCAAAATGTTATTGTAGGGGACAAATTGATGGGCGATGATTCAACCCCTAGAACTGTTTTGAATACCACATGTGGAAATGGAGAAATGTTTGATATTGTGCCTATTAAAGGGGATTCATTTCGTGTTAATGCTGAACATACGCTTGTGTTGTCGTACATACATCATAAACCGGAGCAAATAATTGAGCCCACTGTGTCAGATTATTTGCAATTTAATAAAACTAAAAAGGCTCGAGTGAAATTATGTAGGTCTTCTGGTATAGAATTTAAATATTCGCCGGTGAAATTGGAACCATATTTTGTAGGATGTTGGTTAGGTGATGGCAATAATGCTGATCAGTGTGTTACAACCAGCGATAATGAGATATTAGAGTATTTGAAGTCATATACTGAAAGATTAAATATGTATTTACATAGGAAGTCAAAAAAGAATAATAAAGCCAATACATATTATATTACAAATGGGCAAAAAGGAGGTAAGTCGAATTTTGTTTTGAATCATTTACGTAATCTAAATTTATTAAATAATAAGCATATACCAGATTTATATAAAATAAATTCTAGGCCAGTTAGATTGGAAGTACTTGCTGGTTTACTTGACACTGATGGTGAAATGAGGCATAACTGTTTTTATATAACTACCAAATATGAGAAGCTATGTCAGGATATATTATATTTAGGTAGATCATTGGGGTTCGCTTGTTATGCTTCCCCTTGTAAAAAATCTTGTATTAGAAAAGATGGAAGTAAATTTGTTGGTGATTATTTTAGGATAAGTATTTGTGGTGATGTAAGTATTATTCCTGTTAAGATAGGTTATAAAAAGGCTGGTATCAGAGAACTTAATAAAAATGCGTTACATACGGGATTTAGAGTAGTGTCTGTAGGTTATGATGACTATTATGGATTTGAGATTGATGGCAATCATAGATTTTTACTTACTGATTTTACTATAACCCACAATTCTACCACTGCTGCCGCTGTGTTCTCTTTGTTAAAAATGCATGAAGTCAATGCTGAACTGGCAACCGAATTTGCTAAGGATTTAACATGGGAAAATAGACAAAATGTGTTAGAGAATAATCAATATTATGTGTGGGGAAAGCAATATCATAGAATAATGAGATTGGTAGATCAAGTGGATGTTATAGTTACTGATGGACCTTTATTACTTGGAGTAATGTATGGGAAAAAGCCTGAATGTTTTGATGAAACTATGATAAAAGGCTTTAAGGAATTTAATAATCTGAATTATTTTTTGCTGCGGATGAAAAAATATAACCCTAAAGGTAGAAACCAAACAGAAGAAGAGTCAAAAGAACTTGACAATAAAATAATGCAACTTATGATAGATAATGATGTTCGATTTAAGATAGAACCAGGCAATTACGAAGGAATTAACGATATTGCCAAACGAGTATTGAGAAGGCTCGGAAAAGAAATGAAAGTTTATTTCGTGGAGGGGAAATGACAACTGATAGAGAGTTGTTTAATAAATATAGTACGGGAGTTACATATATAAGTCCCGCTGCAATGGATTGGTTTGATACTAAAATAAGAACATTCTTTTATTGTTCAGGTTCGGTGAAGGAAATAATGCGGGAGTTGATGCTTCATTTATTATTCCCCCCGACCGAAAGATGTTATAAACTTCCTAAAGTGGATGCTTATGATGGGGTTCTTAGACCTAAAGAAGGTTGGGACATGACTGATGAAGAAAAAGAATGGTTATTTATTGAACACAAACTAAAAGAAGCTTTGCAGAAACAAAAGAAAGGCAGAGTTCAATTTGTTGTGATGTTGGTGGAGGATTAATTATGGTAAAATGTAAAAAACATCCAAAATATAAAGGCATTAAGGAACCAAGGAAAACTAAAAAACATCCATTAGGATGCTCAGATTGTTGGCGAATTTATATGGATAAGCATCCCAAAGAAGAAACTGTAGGGTTTGGAAGCCTTGGCAGTGTTTATAATTGGATTTAATTCTATAGAAATAGGAGAGGATTGTGTTAGAACTAAATAAAGTATATAATTTAGATGCTTTTGATATGCTTAAACAAATAGATGACGATTCTGTTGATCTTTTTATTGCCGATCCAGATTACAACGTCGGGGTTAAATATAACAATAAATCTTATAAAACTACTTTTGACAACTATATAAGCATGTATATTTCATTGGCATCAGAAGCACACAGAATACTTAAAAATTCTGGTAATGCTGTTTTTATTAATTATGATAAGAACAACGCATACTTAAGAGTTTTGTATTTAGATCGGGCATTTTATGACGTGGCTAATTATGTGTGGGCATATCCAACAAACACTGGATTTTCCCCTAACAAGTTAACTACGGCTCATAGAAGTATTTTACATGCGAGAAAAACTAAAAATTCTTCAATGTACAAGGATCATATAGCTGAAGATTATAAAAATCAAACCGATAAACGTATAAGAAAATTAATAAAAGAGGGATCAAAAGGCAGGATGCCTTATTCCTGGCGTATAACAAACCAAGTTAAGAATGTTTCAAAGATAAAAAGAAGTATAGACCATCATCCTTGTGTTATACCTGATGATATAACCGCTTTGTTTGTTAAGGGGATGACAAAGCCTGGGGATGTTGTTGTTGTGCCATATGCTGGTAGTGGTTCCGAGCTTATAGTTATAAAGAAGCTTCGCCGAAGTTTTATAAGTTCTGAAATTGATTGTGATTTTTGTGAATTAATAGAAAAGAAACTGGATGTTAGTATTTTAACTTTTGATGCGGAGGAAGAAAATGAAAAATGATGGTGAGGGTAACAGAATATACGCATGATGAAAGGGTAAGATTTAAATGTGATAAGTGTGAATTTATGGGTGAGTATGATGTCGGAAGCTCATTAAAAGATAATTGCGTTTTGGATGTAGAAGTTGTATGCAGCTTGTGTGGTGATATGACAGTGCTCTATGTCTTAAAATGCAAGGATGAATTAAAGGCTAAATTGTTGAATGCGGAATTAAAGGCGTTGAAGATAAGAAGACAAATGGAGGAAAACGCTAATGGCAATTAAGTCGATTAATAAAAGAAATATCATTAAGACGAGGGTATCGTCTGATATTAAAGATATCGAATCATTGGAGCAGGAATTAGTTGAAATGATTAAAAATTCCATAAGCATGTTAGTCCATGAAGATGCTGTTATAGATGTGAAGGAGTACATAGAGGATTTGTTAATGAACTGGGAAGATGAGGAGATAGAAGAAGACGAGGATTAAAAGGAGGATTAAAAATGGAAAATATTTCATGGGATGATTTGTTTATGACTATGGTGTATTTGGTCGCCATGAAAAGTAAGGATGACAGTACTCATGTAGGTGCGATAATAGTAGGGCCTGATAAAGAAGTAAGATCAATAGGATACAATAGCTTTCCCCGAGGAATAGATGATAATGTTCCTGAGAGACAAGAGCGCCCTGAAAAATATTACTGGTTCAGTCATGGCGAAAGGAATTCTATTTATAATGCCGCCATGGTTGGTATACCAGTAAAGGGATGCATTATGTATACAAACGGTATGCCTTGTACAGACTGTGCTTTTGCTATAATTAATGCGGGCATTAGAGAGGTAGTTCTTGACGCAAAATGGGGAAATACTGATAAAGATAAATGGGAAGAACATGCTAATAGATCTGCTGTTATGTTTAAAGAGGCGGGTGTTGAAGTGCGTTATTGGGATGGTAAATTAGTTAACATTTTTAAGTATCAAAGAGGCGAGAAGAGATACGAATAAGTTTAAAGGGAGAAAAAGTATGAGTAAACCGAGAAAAGAGCCTGAATGTATAGAACACGTTGCTAAATATTTGAAAAGAAATGCTAAAAATTATAAAAAAGTGTTTAAAATATCAAAGGATTTACAAGCGCATTATATTCCAGAAATAGGTAAATATGTTAGGTCTGATGCTTATATTTTTGAAGATGATGATTCAAGATTGAATCCGAAGATAATATTTTTGGAGTTTGAAGAACACCAGAGACCGTATTCTATTTTGAAAGATAGGAACATGTGTCCTGGTATAAACGTACCTTCGAGAAAACTTCATTATTATAGACCATTTAACGCTCAATATTGGATTAAGATAGATAATGACGGTACTCCTATCTGTATTCCTTATCGATATATTGCTAGAAGTTTTCAGGAGGGTAATATAAATGACATAGGGGCGCAAGGTAAATATACTGAAAAGTGTCAGCGAGAAATGATAGTGGTGGCTTCCCGAGACAAGAACGGCGAATGGCCAGATTACGTTATTATAGGTTGGCGGAGTATATTTGCAGAATTTAGAAGAATTTTGAGATCCTACGATAGGGGTAAGCCTATAAATTTACTAAGGAAGTAAAAAAAGTGATATTTCTATCTAGCAAAATTGAAAAAATATTCTATAATATAGATGAAAAGGGTTAGTACTATATAGTGCTGACCCTTTTCTTTTGGAAAATTAATACGGAGGTAGAAATATTATGTCTAACGAATATGATTTTTTTCAAATTAGCCCTGGTTCAGTAGCAGCCGGCTGGTCGACTGGTAGTAGCACCCAGCAATTGCGTAGATTTGGTACAAGAATGTCTAATTATGGAGCTTTGAATTTTGGTGCTCGCATGTCTTCTGACTATACCAGAACTACTTTTGATAATGCTCATGAAGAAAACCCAGGAAGAACTCTTGGTGTTGGTTTTGGTACCGATAGAGGGGAATATAATTACAATCCATTTGTATGGGGAAGTTCTGTTAAGAGAACCTTGGATGACAAGGCTACCAAAATGGGTATGGGTGGCATTGATCAGCCTGGTGCTGATGTTTCTGACAGAAAGGATCTGAATGCTGCTGGCATGGTTTCAGGTAAGAATTACCCATCTGAAGGTTGGAGATCCTTTGGTGGAAAATATGATTTCCATAAAGCATATCAGGGATAATAAAAATTGATTTTTTTGGAAAAATTTTAATGAATTATCTAGCAAAATCCGCATTTTATTCTATAATATAGGGGAGGACGGAAGATGAGACACGGCGATGTAATCGCCGCTGTGAAACGTCGTTGTATTAAATGCGGCAGAGAGTGGGGTGAAGGTGACAAAAGCGATAGTCACGGAATTTGCCCACATTGTTTTGCTGAATGGGCGATAAAAAGACAGAAAGCGAAGAAACTAAAAGATTGTTTTGGTCAATATGAACAAACAAAAGGCGTAGATTGCAAGTCTTGCTCATTAAAAAAGTTTTGTAAGGAGTATTATGGAATTAAACAAAAATAGAAAGTATTTTTTTAATCAAAGTTTTTTTAATTTGATAGATTCTGAGTCAAAAGCATATTGGCTAGGGTTCATTCTTGCGGACGGCAGTGTGCGTTTGTCTAATTTACGTGGCGATCTTAGAATAACAGTGCATAATAAAGATGCTGATCATCTGAATAAATTTAGCAATTTAATAGGTTATGATGGTAATTTGTATAGACATCCAAATGAATCATCTACTACTATTAGTTTGTATTCTAGATTGATGGTTAATGATCTTGTTCAGTTAGGTGTAGTGCCGAATAAAACTGGTATAGAATGTCTTCCAAAAATAGAAGGGGGTTTATTAAGACATTTGGTGAGAGGCATTTTTGATGGTGACG
>Ga0180433_10005156_pt1 | contig 17840 bp, 18 predicted proteins | sample SS_ome_8_FD_132980 | JGI IMG/M metagenome (GOLD analysis project Ga0180433, IMG submission 132980) | Hypersaline lake sediment archaeal communities from the Salton Sea, California, USA - SS_1_D_1 metaG | ecosystem: Environmental > Aquatic > Non-marine Saline and Alkaline > Hypersaline >... | reverse complement strand
TTCGACAAAAAGTAATAACTTTTTTTTATGGTGGTTTTCTTTTATGTAAAACTATACCAGATGGTGGCAAATTCTGCTTATGGCAGTCACATTTAATTTGCTTTTGTTGCGTTTTACTGAGGCCAAGCTGATTGCCTTTTGGGTGGTGCCGGCATTTCTGGGTACTTTCCAGTTATTCTTTTTCGGGACATGGCTCCCTCATAAGCGACCCATAACAGAGGATATGAAACCTCACAATGCACGGACGCTGAAAAAGAATCATTTCGTTGCTATGCTTTCCTGCTATTTCTTTGGTTATCACTGGGAGCATCATGAATCACCCACGACTCCCTGGTGGAAAATGTATAAATTGAAAAATTGAGATAGTGTATAAAAGCAAAATAAAAAAGGGATTCTCCAAAAAAACAGATAATTTTTGAAAAACCCCTGATACCTTAATTTATCTTTATCTTCGGGTGGAAGATGGGACTTGAACCCACGGCCTCTGGAACCACAATCCAGCGTTCTAACCAACTGAACTACATCCACCATTTATTTTGAGGTTGCAAATATAATATTTTATTCTTTTTGATTAAAAAAATCTGTTTAACTTCTGCTTATATTGTTAATTTTGGTTCGTCCTAATTGTTTGACTTATTCACCTGAATAGTGCTTATCTATAAAGTCGAGAATCTGGTTTAGAAAGTTCGCTGACCATATATGACAGGAAAAAAGTTGCAGACATTTTGAAAACTTGATTAATAAATCGGTTTAATCTGAGAAGAGATTTAGCCCATACTTCGTTTATTTGATATAAATTTGTATGGTTGATCAGCATCTTTTATAAAGATAGTCCAGTGTGTTATTCATTATTATTTTGCTTTTTACACTCAACTCAAAAATAAATTTTAAGTGGATGAAACAAATTATTTTATTTGCAGCAATATTATTGTCGCTAAACCGGGCATACGGACAAGGATATACCAATGCTGCGGGCATCAGGGCTTCCTGGATTTCGCCGGGACTTGAATACCGTTTTTATCCCGGCGACATGAATTCTTATAAGGTTCTTTTGGCTACACGTGATCACGGAATTCAGCTTCATGGTCTTGTTGAGTTTTACCAATACGACTTGTTCTCTTTTTCCCATCAGATCATATTCCTGTATGGTATCGGCGTCCATGCCGGTTATGAAAGCTGGGACGTACTAAGATCGCAAGGTAATGAAGTATACTATGATTCCCGTCATGCCCTGCTTGCGGGATTAGACGGGTTGGCCGGACTGGAATATGTTTTTTATGAAATTCCGCTGATGGCAGGATTGGAGGTAAAACCTTATTTCGACGTGTTTGGAAGGCATGGATTTGATATTAAGCTTTTCGATTTTGCTCTTACTGTCAAATATCTTTTTTAAAATTGAGATTATTTCCGGCTATGGATACAACTGAAATTCTTATAAAAATCCGAAAGATAGTACGTTCATTAAATATTGAATCAAAAAAGATCCAAAAGGAATACGGCGTGAGCATACCCCAGGCACTTTGTCTTAATCTTTTGCATAGTTCGAAAAATTACCAGGCCACACAAACCGAAATAAGAAAATTTCTTAACCTGAATCCAAGTACCATAAGCGGAATCATTAACCGGCTTGAAAATAAGGGACTCGTTGCACGTTTGCCAAGATCAGGGGATAAAAGAAAGGTAACTATTGCTATTACATCGAAAGGTGACGGATTAATAAAAAGAATTCCTTCACTTCTTCATGACCGGTTGTCGGATAAGCTTGTAAAATTTGATGATAAAACACTGCAACAATTATTTGAAAGCCTTGAATTATTGGTGAACATCCTTGAAATTAATGATCTGGAGGCATTCTCCCCGATAACCGATAGTGAAGGATTTAATGACAATACCCGCCAATCCTGATAATAATTTCTGTAAAAACTAAATTGTATTATTAATACGTTAAACCGATAAGTGAAAAACTTCGTATTTTTATTATAATTATCTCATTTTAAATTTGTTATATAGTTAACAACTATTTTACATATACCCTTAGTCGTTGGCTGAACCAAATAATTTCACTATTTTTGTTCGCATAGAAACAATTATTTATTAATAAGGATTTTAACGATACTAAAATATTATGAAAATTTTTAATGATACTCAACAAGAAATTGCCAGGAAGATCAGGCCCGAAAGTAATATTTCGAATTGGAAGGACTGGAAATGGCAGATCAAGCATTCAATAAAAACAATTGAAAAGTTTGAACTTCTTACCGGTATTAATTTTCCGGAAGATGAAAAAGTTCAGCTTGAGAAAACACTTCAGCGTTTTCCTTTGTCAATAACCCCGTATTATCTTTCATTGATTGATACGGATAATTATGAGTATGATCCGGTCTTCAGACAATCCTTTGCCAATGTAAATGAGTTGACGGTATTAAAAACCGACATGAAGGATCCTCTCTCGGAAGATACCGATAGTCCGGTCGAGGGCATTACACACCGGTATCCCGACAGGGTTTTGTTTCACGTAAGTAACATTTGTTCGATGTATTGCCGTCATTGTACGCGCAAAAGAAAAGTAGGGGATGTGGATTCGATACCTTCTAAGAATCAGTTGAAGAAGGGTATAGAATATATCAGGAATACACCTCGGGTTCGTGATGTTTTACTTTCAGGGGGTGATCCTTTTATGTTGTCTGACAGTTATCTTGACTGGCTTCTTTCCGAGATCACATCTATCCCGCATGTTGAAGTGGTCAGGATCGGCACCCGTATGCCTGTTGTATTGCCATACAGGATTACCAATGATCTGGTGGATGTTTTGAAAAAATATCAGCCTCTTTGGATCAATACCCATTTTAATCATCCCAGGGAAATAACTTCTTCATCGAAACAGGCTCTTGCAAAGCTTGCTGATGCAGGATTCCCCCTTGGTAACCAATCGGTTCTTCTTGCTGATGTAAATGATTGTCCCCGTATAATGAAGAACCTCGTGCATAAGCTGGTTCAGAATCGTGTGCGGCCTTATTATTTATATCAGTGCGATCTTTCGGAGGGGTTGGCTCATTTCAGAACCCCTGTAGGAAAGGGTATTGAAATCATGGAAAGCCTTACCGGTCATACATCCGGATTTGCTGTTCCAACTTATGTTGTTGATGCTCCCGGCGGAGGTGGAAAAATTCCGGTAATGCCCAACTATATAATTTCATGGTCAACTAATAAAGTGGTACTCAGAAACTATGAAGGAGTAATCACAACATACACGGAACCCGAAAGCTATGAATCCAGACTATGTGACCGTGACTGTGCAAATTGTGACCTGGAGTTAAAGCTGGATGAACCTGATGAGCAAAAGGCAATTGGAATAGAGAAGCTATTATCGGATTATGATAAAACCATCTCTCTCGTTCCTGATAATAATGAACGACTTAACAGAAGGGAATAAAATGCTGGATAAGATTGAGGAAATCGGGAAATCAATAATACAACATGGAAAGTTTAACAATCGAATATATCTTCTGAAACTTGATCCTGAGGATAACGGGGAAATTATTTCTGACCTTGAGCAACTTGCATCACAGGAGGGCTATAGTAAAATTTTTTGCAAAATACATTCCGGTGCATTGCCTTTTTTCCTTATTAGGGGATACACCATAGAGGCTTATGTGCCAAGGTTTTATGACGGCAAGACTGATTGTCTTATGGTTTCCAGATTTTTAGATGAGGAAAGAAGCAGGCCTCCGCTGGACGAACTAAAACTTTTTTCTGAATGGCTTGAAAAAGGCGAAAACTCCGTAAACAACAGCATAACAAACAATTCATCTCAGTATGAGCTATGTAATTTAGATACTAATAATGTAATTCCAATTACAGAAGTTTTTAAACGAGTATTTGAAACATATCCTTTCCCTGTGCACGATCCTGATTATATACTGGATACTATGCGAAAGAATAAAGCAAAATATTTTGGTATAAGGGACGCAGATAAACTTATAGCTGTTTCAACAGCGGACATAGATATAAAAGGCAAAAATGCCGAGATGACAGATTTCGCAGTTCTCCCCGAATACAGGGGATCAAGACTTGCTTACCGTTTGTTACTGTTAATGGAAGAGAATATCAAGTCTGACGGCATAAAAACCGCATACACTATTGCCCGTCTCCGGGAACCCGGAATGAATAAAACTTTTATCAGGGCAGGATATAAATACAGCGGAACCTTGGTCAACAATACCAATATCGGAGGAAATATCGAGAGTATGAATATCTTTTATAAACATTTTTAATATGCATTTAGGGAAGCTTTGCAAGTATGCAGGAGAATGTACAGTATATCAAAATAAAAATAGTAAGATCAGGAAGCCTGTTTTCCTTATCAGAAATGTTTTTTGTAACAGGGGGCCTAAGGGCTGGTATAACTGTAAGAGATTTTTGGCTTATGAAGAAGGAAAGAAAGTTGACGATGATATGACGCCATATGGTTAACAATGAATTTAATTTCACTATGACAAATACATACGAAAAAACCGACAAAAAAATTATTAAGTATTTGGAAGAAAATGGTCCAAGTTTTCTTGGTGAACTGGTAAAAGAACTTAAATTGTCTTATTCCAGAGGTTTGAAGCGAACCAATCATTTGTTGTCTGAAGGTATTATCAAACACTCTGAACCACCTATCCAGTATGAATTAAATTCAGAAGCAAAATAGTTGTATGCACTGGGTTGATTATCTGATTTTTGGGATATACCTTAGCGGTATGCTCGGAATAGGTTTTTATTTTATGCGTAAAAACCGTTCTGCCGATGATTACTTCGTGGGCGGGAGAAAAATGAGTTCGTTTCATATTGGTCTCTCTGTGGTAGCAACTGATGTAGGGGGTGGTTTCTCTATCGGTCTGGGAGGACTGGGATTTATTATGGGACTTTCCGGTACATGGTTGCTTTTTACAGGACTAATAGGAGCATGGTTGAGTGCTGTGCTTCTCATTCCTAAAGTATCTAATCTTGCAACCAGACATAATTTCCTGTCTTTTCCTCAATTTTTAAAATATTTATATAACGGGAAAGTAGCTGTCATTGCGGGAATAATATCGGCTATCGGATACCTGGGTTTTACGAGTTCACAGATACTGGCGGGAGCAAAACTGGCTGCGGCGACTTTCCCCAGTATTTCTATGCAGACAGCTCTGGTTATCATGGGAGTCATAGCAGTAATATATACCTCACTTGGAGGGATCAAAGCAGTTATATATACGGATACATTCCAGTGGATGCTTCTCATGACCGGTCTGGTGGTGGTCGGACTGCCGGTTTGTTATTTCGGGATCGGCGGTTATGAGGTTTTGCAGGATACCCTGCCTGATAATTTCTTTATTCTGTCGGCCATTAGCTGGCAGCAAATAGTAAATTGGTTTATTACAATTGTACCTATCTGGTTTATTGGTATGACCCTTTATCAGCGTATTTATGCAGCGGGTGACAAAAAAACCGCCCAAAAGGCATGGTTTATTGCCGGATTATTTGAATATCCGTTAATGGCTTTTTCCGGAGTTATTCTAGGACTTTTTGCCAGAGCAGCATTCGAAAACGGAATGATCGGAGGTGCTGTTGACGGTACCTTCGACCCCGAAATGGGTTTGCCAATATTATTACGTACTATTCTGCCGGTGGGACTTACCGGACTTATCTTATCTGCATATTTTTCTGCAATTATGTCTACAGCAGACAGTTGCCTTATGGCTTCCTCCGGAAATCTTATTACGGATATTTTTAATAAACACAATTCAGGGAAGATAATGCTGCTTTCACAGGGCACCACGCTTATACTGGGAGTCATAGCTTTATTTGTGGCCTGGAAAGTCCCGAATGTTCTGCAATTGATGCTCCATTCCTATTCTTTTATGGTTTCGGGATTATTTATACCTGTGCTTGCAGGGATATTTTTAAAAAGAAGAAGCGTAAGCGGGGCCTTTTGGTCCATGATAATAGGGGGAACCGTTACCCTTGCCCTTATCGTGAGCAGTCTGGATCTTCCGCTGGGACTCGACGCTAATATTTATGGTATTTCATTTGCCGCACTTATTTACATATTATTCCACCTGCGAAAAATAAGTCATAGCAAATGACATATAACCTTATTTTTGCGGCCTCTGTTTTTTCACGAAAATAATTCAATATCTTTGGCGTTTTAGTGAATATATAATTTAATAATGAGCCGGAAATATTGTTTAATTATTTTGTTTATTTTTTCTGTATTTGCAGTAAGGTCGCAGATCGGGGGCGAAACTACCTATCAGTTCCTGGAATTGACCAATTCGGCTCGCATAGCAGCATTGGGAGGTACACAAGTTGCTCTCTCGGATACCATGGACCTGAATCTGCCATTTCATAATCCTGCTTTATTGCATGAGGGAATGAGCAATACGTTCCTGGTAAACTACATTAACTATTTTGCTGATATTAACTATGGTTATGCTTCTTATGCAAGGCATTACAAAGGTGTAGGTAATTTTGCACTTGGAATGCACTATATAAATTACGGGGATTTTAAAGAAGCTACCGGCACAGGGGAACTTACCGGCAGGCATTTTAAAGCTGCAGAGTATGCACTGAATATGATCTATTCCAGTTATTACAAACGTTTAAGCTACGGAATAAATATTAAACCCGTATTTTCTGTGTTCGAGAGTTACCGGTCGTTTGGAATGGCGGCAGATCTGGGTGTCGGTATCTGCAGCAAGGACAGTCTGACTCATATCGCACTTACAGCCCGTAATATGGGGGGACAGTTAACTACTTATTATGATGACGGTAATCACGAACCCATACCATTTAATCTGCAGGCAGGCATCAGTACACGGCTTAAATATGCACCTTTAAGATTGTTACTGACTATGCAGCATTTGAATCACTGGGATTTGGCATATTATGACGGGGAAGAAGATTTTACGGTTGAGGATTTGTATGAACGCGAGGAAAGCATCGCAAAACAAGTTATGCGCCATGTTGTCCTTGGAGTTGAAGTCATGCCGTCCGATAATTTTACTATTCGTGCCGGCTATAATTACCAGCGGCGTCAGGAACTAAAGTTTGAGGACAAGCTTTCAACTGTGGGTTTCTCCTTGGGTTTCGGAATAAAAATAAACAGATTCAGATTTGATTTTGCCACCTCCCGCTTCCATCTGGCAGGCTCTTCAAATCTTTTTTCACTGGCGGTCGATCTCAATAATGCTTATTAATAAAAATTATAGCCCTGTTTGAAAATTCCTCTATCTTTGTGAAAAATCCCATAATAAATGAGCCGGGAAAAAATTATAATAGCCATTGACGGACATTCTTCGTGCGGTAAAAGTACCCTTGCTAAATCTATGGCCCGGAAACTTAAATATATTTACATCGATAGCGGAGCTATGTATCGTGCCGTCACTTTATTTTGTCTGAGAAAAGGCTGGATAGTTGACGGTATGATGGATAAGGACAAAATTATTTCAGGTCTGAAGCATATAAATATTACTTTTCAATGGGACGGAGATTCAGAAAGAAATGTTACTTTTCTTAATAGTGAAAATGTTGAAACAGAGATTCGCAGGTTAGAAGTATCCCGTAATGTAAGTCCTGTGAGCACTATTCCCGAAGTACGATATGAAATGGTTAAACAACAACGTGAAAATGCTATAAATAAAGGAGTTGTAATGGACGGTCGGGATATAGGAACTGTCGTTTTCCCGGAAGCTGAGCTGAAGATTTTCATGACTGCCTCTCCGCGGATTCGTGCGCAGCGACGCTTCCTTGAACTAAAGGAAAAAGGAGAGGAGGCGGATTACAACGAAATTTTGAAGAATGTTACAGAACGTGATAAAATAGATTCGGAGCGCAAGGTTAGTCCGCTCAGAAAAGCAGATGATGCCCTTGTACTGGATAATAGTCAACTGACACGCAAAGAACAGTTGGAATGGGCACTGGAGAAAGTGAATGAGATATTGAACGGGTGAAAGAATGGGACACTGATTTACGCAGATGAGGATTAAGAATGGAACACTGATTTACGCAGATTATAATTAAGAATGGGACACTGATTGGCACAGATAAAAGAGAATAATATTGGTTAACGCAAATGAAAGTTGAAATAGATAAAAATGCCGGATTTTGTTTCGGTGTGATAAAAGCCATTAATATGGCGGAGAAAGAACTGGTACATGATGAGATGTTATATAGCCTGGGAGATATTGTTCACAACTCGGAAGAGGTTTCCCGGCTTGAAAAATCGGGACTTAAATCAATTTCAAGTGAAGAGTATTTTAAGCTTAAAGATAGCAAGGTTCTTATCCGTGCTCATGGCCAGCCTCCCGAGATATATGAATATGCTGAGGAGAATAATATTGAACTTATTGATGCTACATGTCCCGTAGTATTAAACCTTCAGAAAAAGATAAGGATTTCATATAAAAGGTGTACAAGGGATAACGGACAAATTGTGATTTTCGGCAAGAAAGGTCATGCCGAGGTTATTGCCCTGATGGGGCAGACCCGTAATAATGCTGTTATTGTGGAAGGTTTGGAAGACCTAAATAAAATTGATTTTACCCGGCCGGTTTGTCTTTATTCACAAACTACAAAATCTGTAGAGGATTTTTATCAGATTGTGGAAAAGATAAAGACAAAAATGAAACCCGGAGTTCGACTGGAAATTCATGATACTATCTGCCGGCATGTTTCAAACAGAGCGCCTCGGATTAAGCAATTTGCTGTAAATCACGATATTATACTGTTTGTTGCAGGCAAGAAAAGTTCTAACGGAAGGTTACTTTATAATATTTGCAGAAAAGAAAATCCTAATTCATATTATATTTCGCGTGTAAATGAAATTGATCCTGAATGGTTTAAAGGGATAGAATCAGTCGGTATTTCGGGAGCTACATCAACCCCGAACTGGCTTATGGCAAAAGTAGCCGGCAGGGTAAAAGAAATAAGTAATACATTAGTCTGATTATCAATTTATAGAATTATTAATTGACTGAATTTTATGGTAATTCGATGATAAAAAAGTGCTTTTCTGAGAGGACTAAATCATAAATCGTAAATAATAAATAATAAATAATAAAATATCTATGTCCGAAATGTTTGCCCAGGTAATTTTGCCTCTTTCTTTATCCGGGAAATATACATATAAGGTGCCTGCAAAACTGCGGGAGCAGATTAATACAGGAATGCGTGCCGTGGTGCAATTCGGTAAAAGAAGGTTTTTTTCTGCAATCGTCACTTCCCTTTCAGAAGAATCACCTGGCGGTATAGAGACTAAAGAAATTATTCAACTGCTCGATGAACATCCTGTTGTGTTACCTCAAAATCTGATATTGTGGGAGTGGATGGCTGCTTATTATTGTTGTAATGATGGTGATATATACAGGGCAGCAATGCCTCCGGGCTTAAGACTGGAAAGTAAATCCAGAATTTTTTTGACAGGAGAAGACAGGGAAGTTATTCTTTCAGAAAAAGAGCAGATCATTATAGACGGAATAAAGCAGGATAATATTTCCCTGGAAAGACTTCAGAAAGATCTGGGTAAAGATTTTTCATATAGAGCATTAAATACATTGTTGGGTAAAAAGATAATCCGCGTTGAAGAAACTATCAGCAGAAAATATAAACCTAAAACTTTAATTTTTATCAGATTAGATCACGATATAAGGACTGAAGAAGATCTTAATCGAAAAATTGAAGAGTTGCACCGTGCAAAAAAACAACAAGCCCTTTTGATTCATTTTTGCGATAAAACAGGAGTTTTCGGAGCAGGACAAAAAACCTCCGTCAGTAAAAAAGATCTGCTCGGAGGTAGCGGGTTCAGCTCTTCGATTTTGAATGAGTTGATCAAAAAAAGGATTCTAAGTTCATTTCAAAAAAAGGTTTCCCGCATTGAAAGTTTTGAAGGAGAGCAGACCTTTGGTGTTAACAAACTAAATGAATATCAGAAAAGAGCTTATGATGAGATCAAAGCAGGCTTCGAAAAAAAGCAGGTTGTATTGATCCACGGTATTTCCGCCAGTGGTAAAACTGAAATATATATTAACCTGATTGATGAATTTATCAGGTCAGGTCAGCAGGTTCTCTTTCTTGTACCTGAAATTGTACTCACTGCCCGGTTAACCAGTCGGCTGAAAAGTGTTTTCGGCAGTCGCGCCGGCATTTACCACTCCCGTCTGAACAGTCGTGAAAGGATTGAGATATGGGAAAAGGTCCTTCGGTTTAAAACTGATCCCGAAAAGGGTTACCAGGTAATTCTCGGCGCCAGATCGGCTGTTTTTCTGCCTTTTTCAAAGCTGGGACTGATAATTGTTGATGATGAGCATGAAAATTCATTCAAGCAATTCGATCCTGCACCAAGATACAATGCCCGCGATGTTTCCGTTATCCTCGGCATGCACCATAACGCCCGAGTCCTGCTGGGATCGGCAACACCTTCTTACGAATCTTATTATAATGCCTTGTCAGGTAAGTACAAGCTCGTGAACCTTGTAAAAAGGCATTTAGACACAAAATTGCCGGAAATAATTATAGCCGACATTAGAAAATCTATTAGGAAAAAACAGATGCGGTCAGTTTTGACACCTGAGCTTTATGGACTGATACAAGAAGCGCTAGATAAAAATGAGCAGGTTATACTTTTTCAAAACCGGAGAGGATATTCTCCCTATGTTCAGTGTTTCGACTGCGGGTGGATACCTAAATGTAAAAATTGTGATGTCAGTCTGACTTATCACAAATACAGAAAGCAACTGACATGCCACTATTGCGGTTATAGTGAACAACTGCCGGATAAATGCAGTAAGTGCGGTTCATCTGAGGTCAATAAACGTGGTTACGGTACTGAAAAGATTGAAGATGAATTGAAACTTTTATTTCCTGACAACAATATTGAAAGGATGGATTTTGACACAACACATTCAAAAAATGCTTTTACAAAAATCATTAGTAATCTTGAGACCCGGCAAACTGATATTCTAATAGGCACACAGATGGTTACTAAAGGGCTCGACCTGGAGCATGTCAGTGTTGTGGGAATCTTAAATGCCGATAATCTTATCGATTTCCCTGATTTTAGGGCACACGAACGTGCTTTCCAGCTTATATATCAGGTCAGCGGCCAGGCAGGCCGTAAAAATAATCGTGGAAAAGTCGTTGTGCAGACCTCTCATCCGCAGCATCCGTTAATAAAGCATTTAAGGGCAAATGATTATCAGGCTGTGTACCGCATGCAGATGGAAGAACGCAGGTTGTTCAAATATCCGCCTTATTACAGACTGATAAAGTTAATAATCAAGCACAGGAAATCAGCTACGGTTAACAGGGTGGCAGGAAAACTGGCTCAAAAGTTAAAAACCCATAAGTCGGTTATTGTTCTGGGACCTGAATATCCTCTTGTCGGCAAGATCAAACTTTATTATCAAAAAGAAATATGGTTGAAAATGAATCGTAAACTTTCGCCTGCAAAAGTAAAAGAAGTTATTAGCAATCATGTTGCAGAGGTAAAGAAATGGAAGGATAGCAGTAATTGTATAATTAATATCGATGTTGATCCGGCATGACGATCTGAATTTATTAACTGACCTGTTAATTCTTTTCTATACTTTTTTTATAATCGGTTTTTTATATTTTTGTATCTTTTGGCGGAATATAGGAAATTATAAATTTTTTATAGATAAGTTTCATATTTTCAACAAGTTATAAAAAAGATAATAAAAATTAGGGCTATTTTATTAAATTTGAAGCCATTCATTTAAAAACGGAATTTCACATGGGGAAAATAATTTCACTTGCAAACCAAAAAGGAGGGGTTGGAAAAACAACAACGGCAATAAACCTTGCAGCAAGCCTTGCTGTTTTGGAGCAAAAAGTACTTATTATTGATGCTGATCCACAGGCTAATGCTACTTCGGGATTTGGTTTCGATGTGAGGAATGTACAATCGAGTATATATGAATGTATTGTCGACGGGATAGAACCGGAGAAGGTGATCTTAAAGACAGAAATATCTAATCTCGATATTATACCTTCTCATATAGACCTGGTTGGTGCCGAAATTGAAATACTAAATCTGCCTAACCGTGAGAAGGTTTTGCGTAACACAATACAAAAGCTGAAAGACAGCTACGATTTTATATTTATTGATTGTTCGCCTTCACTCGGACTTATTACAGTTAATGCTTTAACTGCCTCCGATTCAGTTATTATACCTGTACAGTGCGAATATTTTGCTCTTGAGGGGCTGGGAAAATTATTGAATACTATTAAGATCATCCAGAATCGACTGAATACGGATTTGGAAATAGAAGGTTTTCTGCTTACTATGTTTGATGCCCGTCTGAATCTTTCAAATCAGGTTCTTGAAGAAGTGAAACGTCATTTTCAGGATATGGTTTTCGAGACAGTTATTCAGCGTAATGTAAAGCTCAGCGAAGCTCCGAGTTACGGTAAGCCTGTAGTTTTGTACGATGCCAGTTCCAAAGGTACGATAAATCATATGAATCTGGCCCGTGAAATCTTGCAGAGAAATAAAATGACTAAAATGGCGATGGAGAAAGATATAATTATTTAAGTTATTTTGCTATGGTTAAAAGGAATGCACTCGGAAGGGGATTAGGTGCCTTAATTGATGATGCCGAAAGGATGAAGCAGGCGCGGATAAGTGAGGTCAGTCTGAGTCAGATTGAAGCTAATCCTTTTCAGCCCAGGTCCAATTTCGATGGAGAGTCATTGGAAGAACTGGCAAATTCCATTAAGGAGATAGGACTGATCCAGCCTGTTACATTAAGGAAGATCAATGATGAAAAGTACCAGATAATTGTAGGCGAGCGCCGTTGCAGGGCAGCCCGTATGGCAGGACTTGAGACTATACCGTCCTTTATTCGTGAGGCCAGGGATGACGGAATGCTGGAGATGGCTCTTGTGGAAAATATTCAGCGGGAAGATCTTGATTCTATTGAAATAGCGTTGAGTTACCGGCGTTTACTGGAAGAGTGTGATCTCACCCAGGAAGACCTTAGTACCCGTGTAGGCAAGAAACGGTCTACTATTGCCAATTATCTCCGGTTATTAAAGCTTCCGGCAGTTATACAAAAAGGACTCAGGGAAAAGGAAATCACAATGGGGCATGCCAGGGCCCTCATCAATATAGAAGATGCTGACGCCCAGGAAATGATCTATAACCAGATAATAAAAAACGGTTTTTCGGTACGTAAAGTAGAGGAGATCGTCAGAAGTCTTACCGAGGCAAACCAAAAGAAATCATCCCCGACAAAGAGATTTGAATTACCTGAGCAGTATAAAAATATTAAAACCAAACTTGGAAAGATGCTGGGATCACGGGTCGGCATAAAAATGAACCAGAAGGGAAAAGGAAAGATCACAATTCCTTTCAGATCGGGAAAAGAGTTGGAGAAAATTGTTAAAATTATTGAAAATAATAAATAAAAACTTAAGGTTAATCGGTCTGTGGCATGAAACTTCTAATTTTGCCTAAAATTTTTAAGCGTGAATTTAAGAGGTTTTATTTGTATCGGTATATTGATAATTTGTCAGTTACTTATGACCCGGCAATCAAATGCTCAATTGGTTGATGCTGATACTATAAGAACAATAGAAAAGAAACCTGAATCGGAAGAAGTCCATTCCCCCAAAAAAGCTACGATTTATTCTGCTATATTGCCGGGACTGGGACAGGCATATAATAAAAAATACTGGAAGATTCCTCTGATTTATATAGGTTTCGGTACCATCGGATATTTTATCGACTGGAATAACGACAATTACCAGTTCAATAAACTTGCTTACGCACATTTGACCGATGATGATCCTGAAACAGATATTTTTATGGAGATTGAGGCTGTTCAGTATTATGATCTTAATAAGCCTTCCCATTTTGAAAACTTTAAGGATGGCTTACAGAAACGACAGGATTATTATCGCCGTAACAGGGATTTGCTTATTATCAGCATGGCCGGATTCTACGGACTGAATATTATTGATGCAAGCGTGGATGCCCATCTGTTCAATTTTGATATCAGTGATGATCTTACTTTTAACTGGCAGCCTTCGATGATGAATATAAATAATAATTTTGTGTATTGTATTAATTTCAGGTTTAACTATTAAATATTTATTTGAGTTATGGAGAGATTTTTACCGGCCGTTTTTTTTCTTTTTTTATTTACCGGATTGATAGCACAGGATGGTGCTGTTCCAAATGATGCTATGCCCGGGATAAAAAAATTTGAAAATGACAGCACTATAGCCGGCATAAGTGGTAGAATACCGGCAGATACGGCAAATGTGGCTGACACAGTTCTTGTTACGCGTAATGATAGTCTTATCATCAATGATGTGGTTATTCCTGATGAGAATCTGAATGATATATTTCAGGCAAAAATGGACAGTCTGGTTGACTCATGGTATGTTAATAATATGTTCAAATTTGACACTGCTGTTACTAAAGAGCTTCCGGATGTTTACCCGACTAATATTCCCGACTCGGTTTATATAAAGCGTTTAAGTGAGGCTAAACAGGTTATTGATTTGTCGTATAATAAAGTAGTTAAGAATTTTATTAAATTGTATACTGAAAAGCGTCGTGACCAGGTAAGAATAATGCTTGGTCTGTCTTCGATTTATTTTCCTGTATTTGAAGAAACTCTCGATAAATATGAGATGCCTCTCGAATTGAAATACCTCCCTGTAATTGAGTCTGCGTTGAATCCCAAAGCCCGCTCAAGAGCAGGTGCTACAGGTTTATGGCAGTTAATGTTCCATACAGGCAGGCTTTTGAAAATGGAGATAACAAGTTTCGTTGATGAGAGGCGTGATCCGGTTAAATCCACAGAAGCAGCGGTAAATTATTTAAAACAGTTATATGAGGTTTATGAAAACTGGCACCTTGCAATTGCTGCATATAATTGTGGTCCGGGCAATGTTAACCGCGCAATAAGGCGTTCGGGCAATAAAAATGATTACTGGAAGATATATTATTTTTTGCCTCGCGAGACACGCGGATTTGTACCCGCTTTTATTGCCGCTTCTTATGTCATGACATATTATAAAGAGCATAACCTTTTGCCGGGGATCCCTGAAATACCATTAAAGACAGATACTGTTCTGATTCATCAGTATCTGCATTTCGATCAGGTGGCTGCAACCCTTAATATTAAAAAGGAAATACTCCGCTCTCTTAATCCCGTTTACCGCCGTGATGTGATACCTGCAAAAAAGGATAAACCTTATCCCCTCAGGTTGCCTGATTCCAAAATAATGGAATTTGTCGATAAGGATACATTGGTTTTTGCATATAACCGGGAAAAATATTTCCCTGACAATATCCTGGCAAGGCCTGCAAGCCTCTCTTCCTCTTATTTCACACCTGTCGATATCGAGGGTAAAGCTAAAATTTATTATAACGTAAGGCCGGGAGATAATGTGGGTTTTATTGCCGAGTGGTTTCATGTGCGTGCTTCTGATCTGAGGTACTGGAATAATATTCGCAGAAATCTGATAAGGGCAGGTCAGAAACTAGTCATCTATGTCCCCGAGGATAAAAAAGAAAAATATGAAAAACTGAATTCTATGTCTTTTGCCCAAAAACAGGCAATGATAGGCAAAACTACCGGTACATCGGGCAAGACTGCTATGTCAGAACCCCTCGATCCCAATTATGAATATTATACAGTTAAAAGGGGTGATACTCTTTGGGAAATTGCCAGGAGGTATAACGGAATATCTGCTGAAGAAATACAGAAACTCAATAATTTGTCGGGCAGATCCAAACTCTCTATCGGTCAGAAATTAAAAATTAAATCAAAAGATAATATATAATATCTTTACCCTACTGCAACATTAATAATCTTTTTAGGCACAAAAATAAATTTTCTTACAGTTTTGCCGGCAAGCCACTTTTGTGCCCGCTGATCAGTGAGGATGGTTTTTTCAATTTCCTCTTTTGGCATATCCAGTGGCAGTTCTATTTTGAATCTTAGTTTACCGTTGAATGACACGGGATATTCAAAGCTTTCCTCTTTAAGGAGGCTTTCATCCGCTTTTGGCCAGGGTTCGTAAGTCAGTGTTTCATTATGGCCATAGACAGTCCATAATTCTTCTGCCAGATGAGGCGCAAAAGGATATAATATCTTAGCGAATTTATTGGCAGTATCTTGTGTTACTTTTCTTTTTTTGATGCAAAGGTTGTTAAAGACCATAAGGGCTGATATTGCGGTGTTAAATTTCAGATTTTCAATATCATTACCAACCTTCTGAATGGTTTGCTGCAAGAGTTTGGCTATTTCTTTGTCTTCAGCGCCTTCTGTAATATTAGTTGTATCGGAGAAAAAACGAAAAACCCTGCTGAGAAAGTTGAATACCCCTTTAACTCCTGTTTCAGACCATGGTTTTCTTTCATCGAGGGGACCCATGAACATTTCATAGAGTCTTAAAGAATCGGCGCCGTATCGTTCTATGACATCATCGGGATTAACAACGTTCTTTAATGATTTTGACATCTTGGCTACAATCTGCTTTAGCTCCTCACCCGTTTCTTTATGAAAAAATTTACCGTCACGCTCCTCAACTAAATCGGAGGCTACTTTAGCCCCTGCATCTGTCTCATAAGCATAAGCCAGTATCATTCCCTGATTAAATAGTTTTTGGAATGGTTCTTCCGTCGATACAATTCCTAAATCGAAAAGTACCTTATGCCAGAATCTCGAGTAAAGCAAATGCAGTACTGCATGTTCTGCCCCTCCTATGTACAGGTCAACCGGCATCCAGTATTTTTCTGCATCAGGATCGAATATTTGTTTGTTATTGTGTGGGTCTGTATACCGCAAATAATACCAGCATGAACCCGCCCACTGAGGCATTGTATTGGTCTCCCGCCGACCCTTACGACCGCTGCTGTCGGTTATTTTTAGCCATTCTCCGGCATTGGCAAGAGGAGATTCGCCTGATTCTTCCGGAGTATATTTTTCCAGATCTGGTAATAAGAGAGGCAATTCTTCATCATCCAGCAGCGATATTTCGCCGTCTTCCCAGTGTATTACGGGGAAAGGCTCACCCCAGTATCTCTGCCGGCTGAAAAGCCAGTCGCGTATTTTATAATTAACGGTGGCTCTGCCTGTCCCTGTGGATTCAAGCCATTTAATTGTTTTACTAATACCTGCATCCTTGTTTAGTCCGTTTATATCGAGTCCGGTTTCAGCATTAGAGGAGTTGATATAAATGCCATCTTCTGTCCAGCATTGATCCCCTTTCAGGATTGCCTCGCGTTCATCCGCCTCAACAGGATCAAGAATGCAGACTATTGGAATATCAAACTCTTTGGCAAATTCAAAGTCGCGGGTATCATGTGCAGGTACTGCCATTATAGCCCCTGTACCATAACCTGTCAGAACATAATCAGCTACCCAGATAGGAATTTTTTCCAGATTAACAGGATTGACGGCGTATCGTCCGGTAAAAACTCCTGTTTTTTCCCTCGCAAGGTCTGTGCGATCCAGGTCTGATTTTAATGCGGCAGCTTTTATATATTTTTTTACTTCCTCTTTTTTTCCAGGAATAGTGATCTCATCTGCCAGCTTATGTTCGGGGGCAATAACCATATAAGTGGCCCCAAAGAGAGTATCCGGTCTGGTGGTATAGACGCGTAGCTTATTTTTGAGTCCGTCTATTTGGAAATCAACTTCAGCGCCTATGGATTTACCTATCCAGTTTCTTTGCATATCTTTTACTCCCTCTGGCCAGTCAAGGTTATCCAGCCCTTTTAATAATCTTTCCGCATACAGAGGTATCCGCAGCAACCATTGTCTCAGATTCTT
>Ga0180433_10005154_pt1 | contig 17841 bp, 19 predicted proteins | sample SS_ome_8_FD_132980 | JGI IMG/M metagenome (GOLD analysis project Ga0180433, IMG submission 132980) | Hypersaline lake sediment archaeal communities from the Salton Sea, California, USA - SS_1_D_1 metaG | ecosystem: Environmental > Aquatic > Non-marine Saline and Alkaline > Hypersaline >... | reverse complement strand
TAACAACAAAAAAATTTGTAATTAAAAACGAAGGAAAGTTTAATATACCTGACTCAACAGATAATGTAAGAGTAATGATTGGTATTAGAGAAAAATATTATTCATTAAATGAGATAAAAGAGTGGATTAAAAATGGTAAAATCAAAGAATTTAGAAGATAAAATTTCAGAAAAAACAAAGAAAAAAATTGCAGATGAAGAATTTAGAGAAATTATAAAACTTGCAAAGGGGCATAAAAAAACACTTAGTGAACTTGCTAAACACTAATTTTTATAAATTTCAATCAGTTTTAAATTTTGTATTTTACCATTTAGAACTTTAAAGTGATTCAAATCCTTTCCTCTAAAACTTATATTTTTATAGTAAACTATTTTAATTATATAATTATACAATAAAGTAAATATTATATTACTATTAGGGAGAAAAAATGATAGATGTAACAAAACATCGCTTTTTACAATACTTTCTTTTCAGTAGCCTATATTTTTCTGAAGGATTCAAATGGTCCATTGCTATAGTAATCCTTCCATTATACTTTGACGATATTGGAATTTCTACTTCAATACTTGGGGTAATCGTTGCAATTATCACTTTACCAATGGTTATAAAATTTGTCTTTGGAGGAATAATTGACCATTACATAAGATTTGGTAGGAAACGATTTGTAATTATTGGCGGTATAACAGCAATAATTAGCTTTTTTTTACTTGGTTTTATTGATCCTTCGGTAGCGCTAATTCCTTTTTCAATAATATTTTTCATAGGTGTATGTGGTATAAGCTTTTTAGATGTATCAGCAGATGCATGGGCAATAGAAATAGCTAGAGAGGACGAACGTGGAAAAATAAATGGTGTGATGTTTGCAGGAATATTTATAGGACTTAGCATAGGATCATTTTTATTTACTCAAATTGTAGATTTATATGGGTACAATTCTGTATTCTTTTTATCAAGCTTTGTAGTTCTCCTAGTTATCTTATTTCCCTTGTTTGTAAAAGATGTTAGAAAGGTTGTTAAAAAGAAACAAAAGGTTGGAAAACTACTATTAAAAGAATTTAAAAGAAGAAGCGTTCAAGCTATTTCGATTTTCGCTCCTTTTTCAGCAGTTGGTGGAGGAATAATACTACTTCTTGCTCCATTATATATGTTAAATAATCTACATCTAGAATTAACTCAAATAGGAATGATATCTATGATATCTCCTATTGCAACAATTATTGGTTGCTTGGTATATGGGGTAATTGCTGATAGGTTTGGTCGAAAAAACACATTATATATAGTTTTATTTGGAAGTCTTGTTTTTACAGCATTACTTGTTTTTGCATCTACATGGTACTTATTTTTAATAATTTATACACTTCTTGGTTTTTTCTTTGGTGGATATTATGCGGTGAGTTGCGCTCTATTAATGGATGTAACAAACCCAGCGATTGCGGCATCTCAATTTTCAATACTCACTGCACTGTTTAACCTTGGTGAAATGGGCATTGGACATGGTTTTGCGGGGATAATGGTTGATACTTTAGGTTTTGAAAGAGTTTTTCTGTATTCTGCGATATTTTATGGTGCATCAATTCTAATACTGTATTTTGTTAGGATTAAAAAGATAAGCTAATTTTCTATTAACTACATTTTATATGAAAATATTTATATAATATAAGTAATATAAATAATAAAAAGAAATGATGTGATAAAAAATGGAAAGAAAAATGATATGCATTTCGATAATAAGTTTATTTTTACTAATTATTTCATCAATATCAACAAGTGCCTATAATTGTGGTGTTGATACAGACTCAAATGATGATGTCATTGTTGTCTTCTCCGATCAAATAAAAAAATTGAATGGTGATAATGGCAAAAGCATATGGGTGAGCTCAAATTCCGGACATTCAGTTTTAGTAGCTAACAACGATGATAGTTTTGTTGCTTCAGGTTCTTCTGATAAAAAATTTGTATTTAACAAATTTAATGGTAACAATGGTCAAAAGATTCTAGGAAACACGTTTCAAAAAGAATATAACTATTCTACTCAAAATAGTATGGTACTTGATTCATCAGATGATATAATAATAACAGGTACAGTATGTGATAATCCATTTTATGCTCCTCATTTTAGATGGACAATAAAAGTCGATGGAGAAACAGGAGATATGCTAAATGAAATTTTTGAACCTAACGGAATCGGTGTTGATGCAACTGTTTTTGTTGATTCTCAAGATAATGTAATAATTTTCAGAGAAAATGGTAATTTTAAAAAATACGATAATAACTTAGAAAACGAATTATCAAGCGGAGCGATAGATTTAGAGAATCCTATCCGACTTGTAACTATTGATTCAAACGATAATTTCGTTGTTGCTACATATGATAATTTTTATGAGTCTGAAAAAAAGATATATATCATGAAATTTGATAGTGAAGGAAATAGACTGTGGGATGAACCTGCTTTATACTACTCTGAGTATCAATCAGATTATTCACGTGATATGACAACAGATAATCAAGATAATATAATAATTGTTGGAGACTCTCTAAAAAATAGTTATTTTCAACAATCATTCATACTAAAATATGATGGAAATGATGGAAGCAATATATGGGTAAAAGAAGGAATAACACCACGTTGTAATTATATTTCTACGGATTCTTCAAATAGTATCATTGTCTCAGGGGAAAAAACGAAGAAATATAGTAAAGATGGTCAACTATTATGGACATCCGGAAAACCCTCAAATCTCCCACCTAAAACACCAAACACCCCACAAGGTCCAACATCTGGTAAAATAGGAAGAGAATATTCATATAAAACCTCAACAACTGATTCCGATGGAGATCAGATCTATTATATGTTTGACTGGGGGGATGGAAACGAAAGTGATTGGCTTGGACCATTTGACTCAGGTGCTATTGTAGAAGAATCACATATATGGGATAAAAATGGTACATATGATGTAAAAGTAAAGGCAAAGGACAGTAACGATCAAGAAAGTGCTTTTAGTAACAAACTTGAAGTCACTATATCAGAGCATGTCGACCCAGAAACAAACCTAAGTTTATCGATTTATAAAGGGATTTTTAATATGGGTATTTGTATCTCTGGTGTAAATGTAAAAATTGAAAACACGGGTGAAACAGATGCTACAGCTGTTTCATGGTCTGTCTCTATTACTGGTGGGTTATTAGGCAAAGTAAATATTACAACTAAAGGAAATATAAGAATGATCAAATCAGGTAATAGTAGATTGATTACCTCTTGGTCTCCAGAATCAAGGATCATGCATAAGTTTGGACGTGTAAATATAAAAGTAAAAGCAACAGTAGATGGTAATACTTTTACTAAAGATGCAACTGGCTTAATTTTAGGGAGAATCATTAAAATTTCTTAATTATTTTGGCAATTTTCACTATTTTTATAATAAAATATATATAATATTAATCTTACAAATATAATATGTAGACTAGTATGGGGAAATATTTAACAATATTAGTAATAGCATTAATGCTATCAACGTGTTTTACAACACTATCAGTATCAGTTGCAAAAATAGACAATTCCCTAGATGATGAAGATGCATCGTATCACATAAAAATTAATACAGCTTATCCACAAAATGTAGCAAACAAATTAAAAAACGATGGATACGACGTATTAAGTAATAAAGTTACAAAAAACTCACTTGAATTAATTGTAACATATATAGGGCTTAAAAATCTGGAAGAACAAAGTTATAATATAACAATTTTAGAAAAAAGCAGACCATTTAATGAAATACAAGCGGAAAGACAAAAGAACCTAGACATACCAAGTGGTTATCCAACTCTTGAAGAAGTAATACAAGAGATGAATGATGCAGCAAACGCTTATCCTGAGATATGTAAAGTATTTGACCTTACAACCACATATGATGTTTCACCAACTTTTGAAGATCGGCATATTTATGCAATCAAAATCTCAGATAATGTCAACGAAGATGAAGATGAACCAGCTTTTTTAATGGTAAGTACGCATCACTGTAGAGAAATAGTAACAACAGTAATAGCGCTTCATGCAATAGAACAATTCACATCAAACTATGGATCTAATCAAGAAATTACAAATCTAGTAAATAATTATGAAATCTGGATATCGCCAGTATGGAACCCAGATGGATACAAATACGTCTTTGATGTAAACAGCATGTGGAGAAAAAACAGACGCGAAGGACATGGAGTTGATTTGAACCGAAATTATCCATTTGGCTGGGATAGTTCATGTGCTGGTTCTACAAGCAAAAGTTCAGATACATACAAAGGACCAAGTGCAGCATCAGAACCAGAAACACAAACAATGATTGCGTTTACAAACGACCGGTATTTTGCAAAGGTTCTTGATTACCATTCTTATGCTCAGGAAGTACTCTATAGTTATCCAACATCTTGTCAAACACACCCTTTTCATTCTTTTTTTAGATCAGAAGCTGAAAAAATATCAACCGCTGCTGGATATCAAGGGAGTGTAAGGGGCCCAAGTGCGGCTGGGGAAAATTATGAATGGCAAATATGGAATAATGGTGCATATTCTTATCTTATGGAAACACATACCTCATTTCAACCAAGTTATTCAAGCGCTGAATCTGAGGCATCAAAAGTCTGGCCAGCTACACTATTGATGCTAAATCGACCAATATCTCTTAGTGGAAATATAAAAGACTATGTAACAAAACAACCTATTGAAGCTAAAATCAATATTTTAGGAGTAGAATTTACAAATGGTGAAGAACTAAAAAGTGAGAAAAAATTTGGAAGATATCACCTATTTTTACCTCCAGATGGCTATACCATTGAATTTTCTGCACCAGGTTACAATACTCAAATACATGAAATAACCGTTACGACTGAGAGTGCTGAAGTTCTTGATATTTTTTTAAAGACACCAAATGATCCACCAGAAAAACCTACTATAACAGGTCCATCGGCAGGGTATACGAATACAAATGTAGATTTTTCCGTTGTAGGAAATGATCCAAATGAAGATAACATCTCCTACTATGTTGACTGGGGAGATGGAAATATTACAGATTGGACTGATTTTTATAATTCTGGAGAACAAATCACAATAAATCACTCATGGAATGTTGAAGGACAATATGATATAAAGACAAAAACAAAGGATATTTATGATAATGAAAGTGATTGGTCTGAAATAATAAGTATTGAAATAGAAAAAAGAAACAATCCTCCAAACACACCTGAAATACCAAGTGGACCGACAAATGGTGTTCAAAAGATTGGCTATATATTTAATTTTACTACAATTGATCCAGATAACGATGATGTTTCTTATTTTATTGACTGGGATGATGAAACAAATGGTGATTGGCTTGGGCCATATAATTCAGGGGAAACCTGTAGCAAAGAACATATTTTTGATAATCCAGGAGAATTTAACATAAAAGTTAAAGCAAAGGATATTTATGATAATGAAAGCAGTTGGTCTGATTCATTACAAATTGAAATAATAAAAGAAAATAACCCACCAGAAAAACCAACAATTGATGGTCCATCAAAAGGAGATGTCGAAATAAAATATGATTATATTTTTGAATCAACAGATCAGGATAATGATGATATCTTTTATTTTATAGAATGGGGTGATGGAAACAAGAGTGATTGGCTTGGACCATATAACTCTGGTGAATCGATAACACAGGATCACAGCTGGAACAAAGAGGACACATATATCATCAGGGTAAAAACAAAAGATGAGAATAACATAGAAAGTGATTGGAGTGAAAATCACGAAATAAGAATAGCTAAAGATACACCTCCACCTCCTTCAGATATAGATTTAAAAATATCAGTTGATAAAAGAATTAGTATAGCTAAAATAGATGCAAAAATTGAAAACACTGGTGAAAATGATGTTTCAGAAATCAACTGGTCTATCACTATCACTAGAAAAGAAGGTGGCATACTTAGAGAATTTAATATAAAAAAAGAAGGAATCATTGAAACACTTAAAACAGGTGAAAATGAAGAGATATCTTCACTTTCCACTAATTCTAAAATAGTTCGCATAATTGGTATGATAGATATAAAAATAGATGCATCTGTTGATAATAAAACATTTAGCATGGAAACTAAAGGTTTTGCTTTAGGTAGATTAATATTAATTTACTAAATTAAATCCTTTAAAAGACTTTTTAAATAAAGAACTAATAAAATAAAAACACTAAGTTTTTAATCTTAATATTGTTAAACCTTATATAGAATGGGAAAACTTTTTGTTATAGTCTGTTAAGTCTAAAAAACGAAAAATAGTTTAATTTATAAAAAATCTAATTTATTATCTGATGGTACAATCTCTTGAAATACTACACAAGAATGTATTACCAATGTATCCAGTATGATAGTCTATAGGAATTGAAACAGTCATATCTTTTATATGAACTAGCCTCAGGGTTTTTTCTTCTGGATTTTCATTATCTCTTAATAAACCAAAAACTATACCATTGGTATTTTCGATTATGTATTGACTAATATAACCTGAATCGTCTATACTTTTTTTATTAAATGATCCAATGATAGTACAAGTACTAAACCAATAATAATCAGTATCAATAATTTGATAACTTATTGAATCTTTATTCATCTCACTAACTACAGTTGGCAATGAACAAAATATTATCTGAATTAGTACAAATATTATTAGACAGGTTCTTTTTTTCATTTAAATCATCTTTTTTATGATAATAAATACCATGATAACTTGAAACACGTATACATGTAACATATTTAAATTTTTCTACGATAAAATCAGAAAAAGGTGATATATTTATAGATGAAACCAAAAAACAGTCAATTAATTAAGAAATATTTTGAATACAGAGAATCTTTATAAAAAATTCCTTAACAATAGTTAAAAAAATACAAAATCCTATTTCTATACTGATTTTTAGTTATTTCTATTCTTGGAAAAAGTTATATAACGTTTAAAAATTTTTACACTAAGTTTTATAACTATTAACTGTATATCATCTTATATATGAGAAGTGAGGAGGGACTCATATGCAAGAAACTGAAATAAAAGAAGATGTGAGATGCGCAACAGGTATAGAAGAACTAGATACAATGCTAGGTGGAGGAATTCCAACCGGCAACACCGTTTTAGTAACAGGTAGCAGTGGTTCAGGTAAAACCACTCTATGCATGCAATATTTAGTAAATGGTGCTAGAAACGGTGAAAGAGGAGTGTTCTTCACAATAACTGAGCCTCTATTCAAACTAACAAAAAACATGGAAGGATTTGACTTCTATGATAAAAAATTAATTGAAACCGGCATGGTAAACCTAATTGATCTCAGAATAATAAGTGAAAGACTTGGGCTTGACACAGAAAAATATACAGTTGAAGATGCAAGTGCTCTGCTAGATATCCTAAGAGACATAGCAGATGAATTAGATGTTAAAAGACTAGTAATTGACTCAATAACTGCTCTATGCTATCGTCTACAAACACCAGAGATGATAAGAGACTTCATATTCAAACTAGGTTCTTCACTTGCAGCAATGAGATGTACAACACTACTGACATCAGAAATACCACCTACTAGAGATGGGAAAATAATCTACTCAAAATATAACATAGAAGAGTTTATCTCAGATGGTATCATGTTCTTAGGTGATATTGAAAGAAAAGGAGATCTGATAAGAACTTTTCAGTTAGTAAAAATGCGTGGAGCAGCACACAGCAGAGTAAAAGCTGCCATGAGTATATCAACTCACAATGGAGTAGAACTATCGCCACTACTTAAATCACGAGAGTGAATAAATAAATGCCAAATGTTTTAATAGATGGCCTAAAAGAAAGAATATACAATGCTGTAAAAATAAATCAGTCAGTAGGTATTTTACTTCCTGGAAGTAACTACTCTGATCTAATCCAAGCTATTTTTGAAGTGGTAAGAGGAAATCCTCATGATGCATGGGTATATGTATCTGTAACAAAACCATATAACCTATTAGTAAAACAATATGAAGCTATACAAATGGCAAAAAACATAAGATTTATAGACTGCGTATCAAGAGTATCTGGCATCTCAGATAGCTCTGAGAACTGTGTCTATTTAGAGAGCCCCTCCATGCTTGAAAAACTAAGTCTAGAAATCATAAACATCTTTAAGGAAGTAAGTCCTGAAACCAAAAAATATCTTGTAATAGACTCAATAAGCAACCTTATTGTATACAATGACCCAGAAATAGTAAGGGAGTTTTTTTATCATATAATCAACAGAACAAGAGCAAGAGATATCCACACAATATCACTAGCTGTTGAAGAAGAAGGACTAGAAGGTCAAATAAACAGACTTATGTACTTAAACGACAAAATCTTGAAAGTTAGGGATTCATTCATCTAAACAGGAGGGTAAACCATAATCGATCTAAGAGTGGAAAGCCCTGCTAAAGAGCAGTTTATTAGTACAGGCATAGAAAAACTCGATAAATTACTTGAAGGGGGTACGCCTAGAGGGTATGCTATTCTTATTTTAGGATCACCAGGTAGCAGTATAGAGATACTTAGCAAACAACTTGCTACAACAGATGATGTTTTATATATAACAACAGAAGAAACAGAAGAAGAAATAAGGGCAGCAATGGATAGATTCGGATGGAAAAACGAACAATTAAAAATTGTTGATATGGCAAAGGTATACTCTCAAAAAGTATTATCAGGTGAACAAAAACGAGTACATGTATACCAACAAAGATCAAAAATCAAGCTAAAAGAGCTAATCCAAGCAGGATCATCAGGTATGCCACCGATTGAAAAAAGTGGTGAAGATTTTTTAGCATTACTATCAAACAGCTTAGAAGAATCTAACCACCAAAAGACAATAATAAACTCGCTTGACTTTTTCTTAAATCAATACTCCGAACAAGAAGTCTTACAAACTATACAAGCAGCAAGAATATCAAACACACAGAATCAAGGAGTACTATACATGATAATGACAAGAGGTATACATGGGGATATATTTGAAAGAAAGATGGAAGGAATAGCTGACTGCGTACTCGAACTAGAGGTCATTCAAAAAGGATCAAATTTCGAAAGATTCCTTGCTGTCAAAAAAATGAAAAACTATGCAAAAAAAATTGGTATTGCAAGATATGCAATCGATAGTGAAGGATTTGTACTAGAAATGATTGAAAGAATTATGTAAAAACCGTTATTTTTTAGTATTTTTATATATTTGAAATAAAATACATTCATCTTCTCCAGGGCATATTACCTCATTTGGAGTAAGATTGCAACCAGGTTTTTGTCTATGTCTTATCTTTGACTTAAAATTACATTCTTCTATCATTCTTATCAACAAACTTTAAAAATTGTATCAAAACCAATTAATTAAACCTATTTACTATATTTTTTATAAAAGCCTAATATATCAATATAGCTTTTACACCTGAAACCTTTTTAATCTCTGTTATTAAAACACTTGGAATCATTTTTTCAGTTATAATAAAAAGCCTTGGTTCTTCAGATATCTCAAAATCATCAACAATAGCTTGTCTTATACTGATTTTTTCATTAGCAATAATCTTTGAAACATCTGCAAGGATGCCATGTTTACTTGGATCCGTGGGAATGATTTCAATTACGCCCCACTCCATGTCTGGTGCAGCATCTTTTAAGTGGCACGTTGGTCTTAGCTTTGAAAAAATCTTATTTAAATTTTTATTTTTTAAGATTGTTTCAATAGTTTTTGATACTGCCCTTCTATCTGTATCTAAGGCTCTTGCAATCTTTGAGTCAGAAAGCTCAATTTCTCCACAATATACCTTATTGTCTTTTACTTTTAATCCGTACTCTATCATCTTTTGAGCAATTATCTTTCTCTTTGGATAATCACTAAAGTATTTTGAGATATTTTTCCACATAATATTACATAGAATCAAGATAATATATAAATATTGTGCATTTTACAGGTAAAAATAACAATAATGTATATTTTTATACATTGATGTACATTTATGAAAACATTTAAATACGAAAAAAACTATATAATACAACATGCAAAAAACAAAAATAACACTAGATGAAAATGAAATGCCAAAAAAATGGTATAACATACAAGCTGATCTAAAAACACCACTAGATCCACCACTAAACCCACAAACAAAAGAACCGATAACACCAAAAGATTTGAGCACAATTTTTCCAATGGAACTAATAAAGCAAGAAGTAAGTCGAGAACGATATATAACAATCCCTGATGAAATTCTAGAAATATATAAAATATGGAGGCCAAGCCCACTATACAGAGCAAAAAGACTAGAAAAAGCACTAAAGACACCTGCAAAAATATATTACAAGTGGGAAGGAGTAAGCCCACCCGGAAGCCACAAACCAAACACAGCAATCGCACAAGCTTATTACAACCAAAAAGAAGGAATCAAAAGAATAGCAACAGAAACAGGAGCAGGACAATGGGGATCAGCACTAGCATTTTCAACTCAATTTTTTGATATAAAATGTAGAGTATATATGGTAAAATGTAGCTATGACCAAAAACCATATAGAAAAATACTGATGAAAACATGGGGTGCAGAAGTATATCCCAGTCCATCAAACCTAACACAAGTAGGAAAAAAAATGCTCAAAAAAGACCCAAACACATCAGGAAGCCTAGGAATGGCAATAAGTGAGGCAGTAGAAGATGCGGCAACACACGAAGATACAAACTATGCACTAGGATCGGTACTAAACCATGTAGTATTACATCAAACAATAATTGGCCTAGAGATAAAGAAGCAATTTGAAAAAATAGACTTATATCCGGATTATGTGATAGGATGCGTTGGTGGTGGAAGCAACTTTGCAGGAACAGCATTTCCATTTGTACAAGACAAAATCGCAGGAAAAAAACCAGACACTAGAATAATATCAGTAGAACCATTGGCATGTCCAACACTAACAAAAGGAGAATATAAATACGACTACGGAGACAGCGCAGGTCTTACACCATTACTAAAAATGCATACACTAGGACACAATTTCATACCAGCAGCAATACACGCTGGAGGACTAAGATACCATGGAGACTCACCACTACTATGCAAGCTCACAAAAGAAGGATACATGGAAGCAGTTGCATACTATCAAAACGAGGTCTTTAAAGCAGCAGAACTCTTTGCAAAAACAGAAGGTTTTGTCGTTGCACCCGAATCAGCACACGCAGTAAAAGCAGCGATAGACTTTGCAAAAATATGCAAAAAACAAAACCAAGCAAAAACAATAGTATTTGCAAACAGTGGACATGGACACTTTGACCTATCAGCATATGAAGCATATCATAAAGGCGATTTAAAAGATATAAAACACTAAAACACCAAGGTAGTTTAATCATTTAGAACCATAGTCCTTAATAAGGAGTTTTATATATCGGTCTTGGATTATATACTACAGAGGGAGTTTAAAGATGAGCGAAGTAGATATTTACAAACTTAAATACGGAACTGACAAACTAAAAAAAGGCTTTGCAAAAATGCAAAAAGGCGGAGTTGTAATGGATGTCACAAACGCAAATCAAGCAAAGATCGCAGAAGACGCAGGAGCCGTAGCTGTAATGGCCCTTGAAAGAGTACCAGCAGACATAAGAGCTGAAGGTGGCGTTGCAAGAATGGCTGATCCCTCAATAATAGAAGAAATAATCGACACAGTAAGCATACCTGTAATGGCAAAAGCAAGAATCGGACATTTCGTTGAAGCACAAGCATTAGAAACACTAGGCGTAGACATGGTAGACGAGTCAGAAGTCCTAACACCTGCAGATCCATATTTTCATATAAATAAAAAAAAGTTCACAATACCTTTTGTATGTGGATGTAGAAATTTGGGTGAAGCAGTAAGAAGAATATGGGAAGGCGCTGCAATGATGAGAACAAAGGGAGAGGCAGGAACAGGAAACATAATAGAAGCAATAAGACACCAAAGAATGGTAACAAGCATGATAAAAACATTAAAAGATTTAGATGAAAATGAACTACAAAAACTATCACATCAATACATACAAAGCTACTGCAAGGCAACAGAAACACTAACCGGAAGAAAAATAGATGAAAATACACAAATATTTGAAGAATACACCTATAAAACAGTTAAAAAGGAAATATATGTTATCTTAAAAGAAACCCAAAAAATACAAAGACTACCAATTGTAAACTTTGCAGCAGGAGGTATTGCAACACCCGCAGATGCAGCAATAATGATGCAACTTGGAAGCGATGGTGTTTTTGTTGGGTCTGGAATTTTTAAATCAAAAATACCTGAAAAAAGGGCAAGTGCAATAGTAAAAGCTGTTGCAAATTACGATAAACCAGAAATTATTGCAAAAGTAAGTAAAAATCTTGGCGAAGCGATGGTTGGAATAAACATAGACACTATTCCAAAAGAAGAACTTCTTCAGGAGAGAGGATGGTAAAAAAAGTAAACATTGGCGTTATTGGCATACAGGGAGCAGTATCAGAACACATTACTTCTATGAAAAAAGCCTTAAAAGAAGAAAACATCGATGGAAACGTCATATCTGTTAAAACAAAAAACCAACTAAAAGACATACAAGGGCTTATAATACCAGGTGGAGAGAGCACAACTATTTCAAAACTAATCTATAAACTAGGTTTATATCAAGAGATAATAAATAGAGCAAAAAACAACGATTTAGCTTTGATGGGAACCTGTGCAGGATGCGTAATTTTAGCTGATGAAACTATCGATGATAAAAAAGATATCAAACTTTTAAAACTAATGAATATATCTGTTCATAGAAACTATTTTGGAAGTCAAAAACAGTCATTTGAAAAAGAAATAAAGATAAATGGGTTTGATAAAGCATACAATGCTGTTTTTATTAGAGCACCTGTAATAGAAAAAGTATGGGGTAATTGTAAGATTTTATCAAAGATGAATGAAAAAATAATAATGGCTAGGCAAGAAAAAACATTAGCTCTTTCGTTTCATCCAGAACTTGCCGATGATTTAAGAATTCATAAATATTTTCTAGATATGATTGAATTTTAATGCTCTTTTTTTAATAATAGAAGTAGGACTATTGTTCTAAAAAGTATATATACAGCAACTTATCATATAATATAAAACAAGAAAGATATCGGAATGGATGTCGAAATGGATGTGGTAAATATGAAACTAAAATTTTTTATCATCCATTTTTTTAATTTTTTTTAACTAAAAAGTTGGTAATATTTTAATATATTTTTCTATCAAAAATTCTTTAATTCCTATCAATAAAGCTGTTATTTACATATTTTTATCAAAATATTTATATATTAGAACTAATATAATAATATAACATATAAAAATAACACTAAGAAATGATGTGATAAAGTGAAAAGACGAATATTAACAATTAGTACGTTATTCGTAATTTTTTTATTTGTTATTAGCGGTATCACTACATCATTAACTGTACAAGGATTTGACACATTAAAATTAAACGAGAACAACTTAAGCTCAATTGAAAAAGAAAAAGTAAAAACTGTAGATAAAATAATTGCAGATAAACATGTAACATATACTGAACATGTTGTAGATGATGTTTACATAAAAGGAGATTATATACTAACACATGAAGACTCTAATGGAAAAGTAACGAAATATGAAAAGGTATGGACAGAAATTGATGTAGATCAATTTGACTTTTCTGATATTGGAGTAGATAATACATACTGGAAAAAAAAGGTAATATTCCCAAAGGAAACTGATTGTGAAAATTTCTATTCTTTTGATAAATCTAAAGAATATCCTTTAGGATGCTGGGAAGTAAGACACGAAGATGGAAGAACAATATTATATGATACTAATGGAATTGAAATAGGAAAAGGAATAACTGCACCATCTGAAAAAGCAAATAGCTTTTTGATGACCGGTCCATGTTATAATGAAGATGAAGGGGAATTTAGAGATGAATGGTGTTATCTTAGAGAAAACGCTAAAGAATGGTTCGAAAAATGGTCTGTCGTAAAAAGCATTGTATACAATCCTGATCCAGCTGAAAAAATCTCACCACAAATAAAAAACTCTAACTTTGAACTATTCTATGAAGTTGCGCATGGTTCATATGATTGGTTTAGTGCCAATACAGAAAAAGAATATCATCAAAAAGACCTAAAAAACGATATGCAAAATAGACCACCAATGAAATTTGCTTTTATTGGTAGCTGTGGTGGAATGGATGAAACAGATGATGGCTCTTTTTCTCATGCATTTAGAAAAGGACAAATGAAAGATACTGTAACAGTTGGATATAGTGGCATGGCTCAATGTGATGGTTGGAAATATGCAGAATATTGGCAAGATGAAATGTTTAAGAATATCAATGAAGGATTCACAATAAGATATGCATTTGATTTAGCATGCCAAGCTTATCCTAGTATTAATGAATCAGTTGTATTCTGTGGAGATGAAAAACTTACATTAGTAGATAAAACTGGTAACAATGTACCAGAAGCACCAGATTTTACCGATATTGAATCAGGTGAAACAAGCACTGAATATTCATTTGATGTAGTTTCAAGTGATGAAGATAAAAATCCACTGTATTACAAGATAGATTGGGATGATGATACTATTGATCTAAAGGGTCCATATACCTCTGGTGAGAAAATCACACTATCTCACAAATGGAAAAGACGTGGAACATATACAATAAAAGTTGAATCAATCGATGTTTATGGTAAATATGCCGTATCAAAATCTTCTATAAAGATATCTGGAACAAATCAGATGAGCCACACAAAAACAAAACTATTTTTACCAAATTTATTCAAAAATATTTTAAAAGATTTTAGGGGGAATTCCCCTAATATCAAATTAATAAATATAATAAGCCTATGCCTTCATAATTGCCATCAAGAATATTCCTAAGGCAATTGCAGCACCGACTATTGCACCAAGTATTGCCACTATACCTTGAAGAATTGTGTCTTTAAAATTTAATAACCCTTCAGGCATGCCCATAAATGATGATAACCAGCCAGCACCGTACATAAATATAACAAAAACAAGTAGACCAATTACTATTAGTATTGCACCTACTGCTCTGCTACGCCCGGATCCAAAATATGCTGTAAAGATACCAGCTATAATACTTGCAATGGCAAATACTAGCGTCAACATGCTTAAAAATTGTGCTATCATTTAATTTTTCCTCCTTTTAAAATTTTGTACCAGTTAATGTTTTAGTGTCAATCACTCCTTCAATAGATCTAATTTTGTCAACAACGATTTTTCCAAGTTTTTCGAAATCATCGGCTTTAATTTTTGCTATAAGATCATATTCTCCAAATAATGGATGCAATTCCACAATTTGGGGTACTTTTGATAATTTATTATAGACATCATGTTCTTGTGCAGGAGCTGCACTTATTAATACAAACCCTATAGCCATCTAATTTCCACCTGAAATCCCTTATATACTATTATAATATAAACCTTTTCAAAAAATAATAATAAATTTCTATTTTATTCTTCAGATTTAACTCTTATTTTAATTTTATTTTTACTTACGGTAATAATCTTTTTAAGCTCGATATCTTCGTTTTTCTTTATTTTATATTCATCAATTGGTTTATCTGGTGTCTTATTATTTACTTCATAAATATAATATCCTTTTTCACCATCAATTGATTCGATATACTGATGTTTTCCTTCTTTTTTGATATTTATACCTGGTATTTGTTTTAAAGCATGAAAAAGACTTTCATTTTTTTCAACTGTTAAATCTGATTCTTGAATGAAAGGTTCAAATCTTTTTTCAAGATTTTCAACATTCAATTTTAAAAAATGAAGATTACCAACAACTCTTTTTTTAATCAAACCTGCTTGCTCAAGTTTTTTAATATGCTTCGATGCAACCGGTTTTGATATGCCTATTTCTCTAGCAAGAGCTGAAAGATGTATCTCTCTTTTCGATATTATCTTTAAAATTTTTATGCGTGTCGAACTACTCAAAGCCCTAAATATCTCATCGTTAGCCATGTAGATAACAAACGTAATCTAAAATGTTAGATTTTAATTTTACGCTTGATTCCTTTTTAAAACATGAATAAAAAACTATGTTCAATGATCTTACTAGCAATAGTCTTATTTGCTATTTCTAGTGGATGTGTAGATCAAGAAAGAAATAATACAAACGAGGAGATCACAGCGACAGTCAAAATAGACTTTGGAAATGGAACAATAGACACATATGAGATAACAATAAAAAACAACACAGTATACGACTTTTTATTAGAAGCCGCAAAAAAAGGAGGATATGCAATAAAATCAACTTACTATGGCTTATACGACAGCATGTTCATTGACTCAATAGGAAATGTTGAAAACGGTCAAGACAACAAATACTGGATATATTACATAAATGGAGAATCAGGATCTGTTGGATCAGAGAAACAGAAAGTTGAAAATAATGACCTAATTGAATGGAAATTTGAAACTTTTACATAAATATTAAAAAAGATTTAATAAACATAAAATAGATTAAAAAATGGAGACTAAATAATGATAAAAAAAATAAACGAAGAAAAAAACAGAATAATTTTAGCAATAACGCTAGTTTTCATAGGATCAATATTAAGATTAACTCTACAAAACGTAATGATGGATATTTTCTTTATAATAGCTGTAATATCTATCATAAGCGGACTTGTACTTGGGGGATACTACACATTTATAGTTCCAATATCAATAATGATGATTACTGATCTAATGATTGGAAATAACGCAATACTTCTTTTCACATGGTCAGGTTTTGCAATACTTGCATTATTTGGATATCTTGTCAAATCAAAACATAGTCTTTCAATAAAAAAAATACCAATTGCAATAGGTGCAGGAATAGCAGGAATACTTGTATATGATATATGGACAAACTTTGGATGTTTTTTGGGATGGTATCCAAAAACATTTGCAGGCCTTACCACATGTTATACTGCAGCAATTCCATTCACACTATGGCATCTACTTTCAACAACAATTGCTCTAACACTAGTTTTAATCCCAATAGCGCTATCATCTAAAAACTATGATATTGTACCAAAACCAATGAAAAAACCAGTAACAATTGGAATACCATTATTATTGATAATAGCAGCAATCATAAGTTTAATGGTTTAAAAAAACCATTTTTATTTTTTTCTTTTGCAAAACACTTTAAATAATAATATAATTCTCAGATTGAATTATGTATCCTTTAGAAAATGCTAGAAAACAAATAACAAACACTCTACAAGAAATACTCTCAAATCTAGGTTATAAATCAAAAATAAAATTAGAAACGCCAAAAGATGAAATAATGGGTGATTTTGCATTTCCCTGTTTTCAACTAGCACCTATTTTTAAAAAATCACCAAATGAAATTGCAGAAGATATAAAATCAAAGATAAAAACAGATAAATTAATTAAAAAAATTGAGACAAAAAATGGATATGTAAACTTTTTTTTAGATGAAAAAAAACTAAATAAAGACACACTTGAAACCATCTTAGATAAAAAAGAAAAATATGGATACCACAAGAAAAAAAACAAAAAACTCATTGTTGAACACACCTCAGCAAACCCAAATGGACCTCTTCATGTAGGAAGAGCAAGAAATCCAATAATAGGAGATACAATAGTTAGAATATCAAAAGCAGCCGGGTATGATGTAAAATCACAATTTTACCTAGATGACATGGGAAAACAAGTAGCAATTCTATTTTGGGGTATAAATAACCTAAAACCAACTGAGATAGCAAAGACAGATAGAAAAAAACCTGATCATGCTGCAGTTGGATACTATC
>Ga0180433_10005153_pt1 | contig 17842 bp, 16 predicted proteins | sample SS_ome_8_FD_132980 | JGI IMG/M metagenome (GOLD analysis project Ga0180433, IMG submission 132980) | Hypersaline lake sediment archaeal communities from the Salton Sea, California, USA - SS_1_D_1 metaG | ecosystem: Environmental > Aquatic > Non-marine Saline and Alkaline > Hypersaline >... | reverse complement strand
TCCCGATAACGGAGAGCGAGTCCCGCGACAGGGAGCTGGTGAACAAGCTCATAAAGCGGGTGCCGGAATTTCTGGAGGAGATATACCCGGGATTTCAGGAGAGCGTTGACTGGCGGCTCGATCTCGTCTGCTGGAAGCTCGAGGGAGTTGCCAAGAGCGTCTCACAGGCCGGAACGCAGAAGGTTCCGGTGAAGTCGGCGCATGTGAAGGGGCTCTATTTTGCCGGTGATACCGCCAAGGGCTACGGGGTCGCGATGGACTGCGCTATCGCTTCGGGAGTGATATGTGCGGGGGAGATCCTCGGCAAGGACTTCGGCATTAAATGATAGTGAATAGTGATTAGTGACGAGTGAATAGTTATCTGTGATCAGTAATGGAGTAATAGTATACTATTGTCATTGCGAGCGCAGCGAAGGTCGCTCTTTCCCATCCATGGGATCGCGACATTCGAGCATCCGTGCCCAGCACAATCTCTTTTTATTTAATAGAGATGTGCAATGAACATAGATCGCTTCGTCGCTTTACTCCTCGCGATGTCAGTGCGATTAAAGTGAATCATTGTACTAGCATGACAATCTGCAGTTAAAAACGCTTATGAATGAGTGGATAATTGGAGAAACCTCCTTCGCAAGAGGAGTTTATATACATTCGAGAGGAAATGTATGAGAGAGAAGAAACCGGACGATGTGGTTATCGTCAGTGCGGTTCGCACACCTTTCGGGAGATTTGACGGTGTGCTGAGAAAAGTTCTGAGCTTCGACCTCGGAATTGTGGTTCTGAAGGAGGTGCTGGAAAGAGTTCAGGTCGATCCGGCGGAGGTGGACGAAGTATACTACGGCACCTGCATACCCGCAGAATATGCTATCTACACCAATGTGCCGGCACGGCAGATAACGCTGGGTGCCGGTTTCCCCGTTGATAATATCTCACTGACCATTGACCGCGCCTGCTGCTCCTCTATGACGGCAATCCGCCTCGGCTACGGATCGATCAAGGCCGGGAATGCCGATATCGTTATTGCGTCCGGCGCCGAGAATATGGGGAATGTGCCGCTCATCGCCCCCGCGAGCGAAGCCCGATGGGGAGTGCGGCTTGGCCATATCCCGCTTGAAGATGTTCTCTTCGAGCTGGGCTACGGCCGGCGTGGATTTGCACCGGTGGCAACCGACTCCGGCGAGGTGGCCGTCGAGTACGGGGTGACGAGGGAGGATCAGGACCGATGGGCGCTGCGCAGCCATGAGCGGTGGTTTGCGGCATACCGTGACGGGAAGTTCAAGGTCGGCGAGGAGATCACCTCCCTGGAGGTACCGCAGCGAAAGGGGGAGCCGATAGTCTTCGACCGGGACGAGTCTCCGCGGGAGAATTCATCTCTTGAAAAGCTCTCGAAGCTGAAAACGGTGTACGGGAGTCCCACCGTTACCGCCGGGAATGCGCCGGGCATGAACTCCGGCGCCTCGGCAGTGTTGATCATGTCGCGAAAGAAGGCGGAGGAGAAGGGACTCGCCACGCTTGCGACGGTCGAGTACACACAGGCGGCTGCAGGCGAGCCGAAATATATGGCGTGTGTGCCGGCCCAGTCCATAGAAAAGCTGCTTGAGCGGTCCGGGAGATCAATTGATGATATGGATTTAATTGAGATCAATGAGGCCTTTGCTGCGGTCACGCTCGTTTCACTGAAGGTGCTCGCGAAGAATGATCCGGCGAAGTGGAAAGAGTTGCAGGAGAAGACCAATGTCAACGGCGGAGCCATTGCCATCGGCCATCCCGTCGGTGCCAGCGGTGCGAGGGTTACCATGACGCTGATGTATGAGCTCATGCGGCGGGGGGGAGGCCGGGGCGTTGCCGCGATCTGCGGCGGCCTCTCTCAGGGTGAAGCCCTCATGCTCTCCGTGTGATTATGCGGGAGTCAGTTTTGAATTTATTCTGATCGCTGCGGGGCGATTATTGTCTTGCGTAATTATTATTTTCATTCTGGGAATAGTTGGCTATGATCATTAATCGCACGTATAAACTTTTATAAGGAGAGTACGATATGCCGGACTGGCTGAGAGACGTTGAGGGATTGACACAGAAGGGACAGATTGCCGTTCCCTACACCTGGTGGGTGGGAGAAACCGGCAGCAGGTTTCTCCTGTCGATCCGCGATGACCGAAAGCTGCTCGGGAATAGATGCAGCAGGTGCAATACCGTCTTTGTGCCGCCGCGGAAGAACTGCGGGAGATGCTTCGTCGATATTGATGAATGGGTGGAGGTCGGGAATGAAGGCGTCGTTATCGCCCACACCATTGTGCGATACCCCTTCGAGGTGCACCCGGTTGATGCACCCTTTGCCTATGCGATGATAAAGCTCGACGGTGCCGATGTCGGCTTCCTGCATATTATCAAGGACGACCTCGACGCACTGAAGAATGGGGTGCGCGTGCGGGCACGGTTCAGAGAGGAGCGGACCGGCCATATACTCGATATCGACTCATTTGAAATACTCTGATCGCGGGAGGGCGTATGGATCCAGTTGCAATTATTGGCGTTGCCCAGACGAAATACGAAAAGAGGAAAAAGGATCTCACCTACTTCGATCTTGTCTATGAGGTCACCCGCGATGCACTGAATGACGCGGGATTGCGTATCGATGATATTGATACTATCGTTACTGTTTCGAACGACTTTCTGGACGGGAGGACCATCTCGGGCATGGGAGTCGGTGATGCTGCCGGCGGCTATGACAAGAATATAACCACGGTGGAGGGTGATGGCACCTTCGGCGCCTTCTACGGAGCAATGCGGGTGCTCGGCGGCTTCAACGCAGCCCTTGTTGTTGCCCATTCGAAGGGGAGCGAGGGGAATGTGAAGTATATCACCAACGCGATGTTCGATCCGATTTACCACCGCCTGCTGGGGGTTGACGCGATAAGCGCTTCAGCACTTCAGGCGAACTACTATATGGAGAAGCACGGATATTCGGAAGAGCAGTTTGCACAGGTGTCGGTCAAGAACCACGGCAATGCGCTGAACAATCCCCAGGCACAGCTGCCGATGCGCATTACAGTTGAGGAGGTCATGCAGTCCCGGAAGATTGCTGATCCGTTAAAACTCCTGGACTGCAGCCCGGTGAGCGACGGGGCTGCAGCCGTCATCATCGGCACTGAGAAAATGGCGGAGCGATCGCAGAAAAAACCGGTGTGGATACGGGGAGTTGCGCACTGTTCGGAAGAATATTTTATCGGGGATCGCGATCTCGCCGATCCGAAAGCCCTGAGAGATGCATCACAGCGAGCATATGCAATGGCGGGGATTAACACTCCCCGCGAGGAGATAGACGTAGTGGAGCTCTCGGAAGCCTTCAGCTATATGGAGCCCCTCTGGCTGGAGGGGATGGGATTCTGTGAGCCGGGTGCGGGAGGCACCCTGATTGAACAGGGGATTAGCACCATGGAGGGGGAACTGCCGGTTAATCCTTCGGGAGGTCTGCTTTCGGCCAATCCCATTCTGGTCGCCGGCCTTGCGCGCATCGTTGAGGCGACCATGCAGATACGGGGCGAAGCAGGTACGCGGCAGGTTCCGGGAGCCCGCACGGCGCTCGCTCACGGCATCAACGGGCCCTGCGGGCAGAGCCACTGCGTGTGGATACTGAACGAGGAACGGTGAGGGGGAGCCATGGGACGAAACGTAGCAATCGTTGGAACGGGCCAGACGCATCATCGAAGCCACCGGCCCGATGTCAACGGAAGAGAGATGATATACGAGGCGATTCAGAGGGCGCTTCAGGACGGTGCGTTGACCATGGACGACATCGACGCGGTGGTCATCGGCAATATGGATCACTTCGAATCGATAAATTACGTGGATACCTGGAGCGTCGAGGGATCGGGCGGTGTCATGAAACCGATCATGAAGGTGACCACCGGCGGGACAACCGGAACCTCGGTGGCTATCGCCGCCTACTATCACGTCGCCTCCGGCCTCTTTGACCGGGTGCTCGCTGTCGGCTGGGAGAAGAACTCGGAGAGCGACACGACCGCCGCCATCATCACCTGCAGCGACCCCATCTGGGACCGGTTCTCCTATTCCGGAGCGATTCCAAGCCTCGCCACCGAGGCGACGGCCTATATGGAACGGTACGGCGCGACGCAGGAGGACGCCGCTTTAATTGCGGTTCGGGACCGGAATCATGCGCTCAACAATCCCTATGCCCATCTCCGAAAGCCTATTACGGTTGATGATGTTATGAGCTCGCCGATGCTCGCCTACCCGATCAAGCTTCTGGACGTGTGCCCGAGAACGGACGGTGCCTGCGCCGTGATTTTCGCCGCCGATGGCGCCGCGCAGAAGCTGGCGCCGAAGCCGGCATGGGTGAAATCCTGCGCCGTGCGGCATACCTTCACCTGGTTCGGTGACTCAACCGATTACAACAGAGGGCTTGTATCGCTGCAGCGGGCGTCAAAGGAGGCCTATGCTCATGCGGGCATTACCGCACCGGCCGATGAGTTTGACGTCGCCGAGCTCTATCTCCCCTATACTTACGCGGGGCTCAAGTGGATTGAGGATCTGGGATTCTGCGAAGCGGGCGGCGGTCCGCGCTTTGTCCGTGACGGAAACACCGGCATGGCCGGGAAAATTCCGGTGAATCCCTCCGGCGGGGTTATCAGCACGAACTGCATCGGAGCAACGGCACTTCTCAGGGTGGCCGAGGCGGCGATTCAGGTCATGGGGAAGGGAGGCGATCGGCAGGTTCCCGATGTGAGGAATGCGCTGGCGACCGGTTTCGGAGGATGTTTCTGGTCAGATGTCATGATTCTGAGCGCCGAGAAACCGTAATATGAGAAGGGATATGCACCATGACAGCCGAAAGAGATTACAGCAAAATGTTGACAGTTACGTTCACCTATCCGATGCCCTATGAATGGTCGGTAGGGAAATACGGGAGCAGGTTCTTCCAGGAGATACGGGAGGAGAGGAGATTTATCGGCATTCGGTGCCCGAAATGCGGAACGGTCTATGTGCCGCCCCGACGGCTCTGCGGGCCCTGTTTTCAGGAGCTGGAAGAGCTGATGCCGCTGTCGGATACTGGAACCATAACCGCCTTTTCGGTCGTTGATTATCCCTTCATCGATCCCGATACCGGCGAGCGGCGGCCGGTTCCCTATACTTACGGGTATATCAGGATCGATGGAGCGGACAATATCTTCTCTCATATCATCAATGAAACGGATGTCAGTAAAATTAAGGTCGGCATGAAAGTCAGGGCAGTTTTCAAGGAACCGTCCGAGATGCAGGGGAACATTCAGGATATCAGATATTTTGATATAATCGGCTGACGACGGTAACGCTTCCTTTTATAGTAAAAGTTATGAACACAGACTACCTGAAAAATTCATCCTCTTCTATGGTTGTCAGCATACGAAATACGTTTGAAGAATATGCAGCTTGATCTCCACATTCATACCGGCAGATACTCGGGATGCAGCAATATCGATCCCCTGCAGGTTATCGGGAGAGCCGTCGAGGCGGGTCTGGACGGCATAGCGCTTACCGAGCACGGAATTCGCTGGTCCGATCAGGATATAGAAGAGCTGATTCGCCGGAGCGGGCATAGCGATTTCATCGTCATCCCCGGCCAGGAGAACGCCTGTTACTCACCGCAGGGGAGGTTTCAGGGGGAGTTTCTGGTTTACGGATATCCCGTGAGCCTCGGTTCCAATAAATCGGTGGAGCAGCTTATCGAGATGGTGCACGGTGAGGGGGGCGTGGTCGTTGCCGCGCACCCCTTCAAGCGGCAGCAGGGGAGCGATGACTATTACGGGAGCGGCCCTTCGACGGTGGATCTACAGATCGATGGCCTGGAGATAGAGCATCCTTCGTACGATGAGAGCGGCCGGCGGCTGGCGGCAGAGATAATGGATCGCATGGGAATTGCCGGCCTGGGAAACAGCGATGCCCATGATTTACGGGATATCGGAATCTGCCGGACGCATTTTGAGAAACCGGTATCGGATGTTTATTCTCTCTGCGAGGAGATACGGGCGGGACGGCTGCGGGCGGTGAATATGATGGGAAAAACCGGAACCTAGCACCGGTTTTTACTTATTGTTGATAATGTTTTCTCGGACAGATATTTAATAAATGTTGACGGGATGTACAGTATAAAAAAATGAATCAATCCTGTCCGGGACCTTTCCCCTTTTTATTCTGTCGTACCCCGGTTTTGAAATGCCTTTAATATTATTTTATCCCGAATTTCCTCCACTTCCAATCGGCACACACTCCCTTTTTAAGTGATAGAGAAAGATAATTGCAACATGTATCGCTTTATCGTATATTGCTTTGAAAGCATTTCAGCATTATAAATTCGGGCGGGTTGCCTATTTCTTTTACATCCCGTTTATCTGGTGAGGAAAATATGAAGACAAATGAGGTAAAGAGGAAATTCAGAGAGCTCTCGAAAACCGAAAAGCCGATTCTGATACCCGGCGCCTACGACGCGCTGAGCGCCCGCATTGCCGAGATGGTCGGCTTCGAGACCGTGGTGGTCAGCGGCTATGCGACGTCGGCTTCAATACTGGCGATGCCCGACTTCGGCCTCCTGACGCAGACCGAGGTGATTCGCTCCGCCCGCTATGTGGCGCAGGCGGTGAGCATTCCTGTCATCGTCGATGCCGATACCGGCTACGGCGGGCCAATTAACGTCATCCGGACGGTACAGGAGCTCGAAGGGGCCGGGGTGCAGGGGATGATACTGGAGGATCAGCTCTGGCCGAAGCGATGCGGGCACATGACGGGGAAGAAGGTCATCCCGATGGAGGAGTACGAGCAGAAGCTCATCGCAGCACTGGAGACGAGGAGCGACCCGGAGAATTTCCTGGTTACCGCCCGAACCGATGCGCGCGGTCCCATCGGGCTCGACGAGGCGATAAAGCGCGCCAACCGGTATAAAGAGCTGGGAGCTGATGTCATCTTCGTCGAGGCGCCGCGTGACAAAGAGGAGCTCCGCATTATCCGCGAGAATGTTCCGGGACCACTCACGGCCAACATGATAGAGGGGGGGTTAACCCCGATCCTGTCGCTGGAGGAGTTCGAGGAGCTGGGCTATCAGTTCGTCGGCTTCGTCCTCTCGTCGATCTTCGCCGCCGCCCGGGCGGTCAGGAGCGTTCTCGAGGAGCTGAAGGCGAAGGGAACTACGAAGGAGTACGAGGAGAATATGGCCACCTTCGACGAGTTCACGAAGATGGTGAAACTTCCCGAAGTCTTCGCCCTGGAGCAGAAGTATTCGCTGAAGGAATAGCAGTATGGGATATACGATGGCGGAGAAGATACTGGGCAGGGCGTCCGGTCGGGAGGGGGTGCGGGCAGGCGCCTATGTGACAGCCCGTCCCGATTATGTGATGTCCTTTGAGGCGGTGGCCGGCGTATACCTGAGGATGTCCGAAGCGGGAGTGGATTCCGTATGGGATAATGAACGTATTGTCATCATTCTCGATCACTACTCTCCCGCGCCCAGCATACGGGCCGCAGAATTGCAGAAGATCGCCCGGGACTTCGTAACGCGATTCAACATAAAGCATTATTACGGTGAGAAGGCGGGCATCTGCCATCAGGTCATGCCGGAGCTCGGATTTGTTGCGCCGGGACGATTGATTGTCGCAACCGATTCACACACGACCACCTATGGTGCTCTGGGATGCGCCGGCACCGGAATAGGGTATGCGGAGATGGCTTACTGTTTCCTGACGGGGGAGCTCTGGTTCAGGATTCCGGAAACCATACAGCTTCGAATTACGGGAAAGCCCGGACGATATGTCATGGGGAAGGATATTATTCTCTCGATTGCCGGACACCTTTCCGCGGAAGGGGCTCAGTACCGGTCGCTTGAGTTTCATGGTCCGGCGCTCCGGGATCTCTCTCTTGCATCACGGATGACCATGTCGAACATGGCTGTGGAGCTGGGCGCGAAATTCGGCTTCTTTCTCCCCGATGAGGCGGTCTTTTCCTTCCTGCAGGACCGCGTCAGAGGGAGCTATCAGCCGATCTATCCCGATGCGGATGCCGGCTATGAAGCGGTTCACGAGTTCGATGCAACGCTGATTTCCCCGCAGGTGGCGCTCCCCCCGAATGTTGATGATGTGGTACCGGTGTCAGAAGTCGGTGACGTGAAAATCGATCAGGCTTTTGTCGGCTCATGCACCAACGGCAGGCTCGAGGATCTCAGGGCGGTTGCCGCAATACTCAGCGGCAGGAAGGTTGACCGGATGGTTCGCTTCATTGTTACACCTGCATCCTATGAAATTTATAAGGAAGCGATTCGGGAAGGCATTCTGGAGACCATTATCGATGCAGGCGGCTGCATAACACATCCCGGCTGCGGTGCCTGTTTCGGCGCGCACATGGGCGTCCTCGCGCCGGGCGAAGTATGCGTGTCGAGCTCGAATAGAAATTTTGTCGGCCGCATGGGGAGTCCCGAGGCGCGGATATATCTGGCAAATCCCTACGTCGTGGCAGCCTCGGCGGTGGCGGGAAGGATCGTTCATCCTGATGAGCTGTAGGGGAGGTGGATCGTCATGGAAAAGATAACGGGGCGTGTGTGGATCTTCGGAGATAACATCGATACCGATGTCATAACTCCCGGGCCCTATGTCGATGCTCCCATGGAGGAGATGGTGAAGCATGTCCTTGAGGCGGTGCAGCCGGAGTTCGCGGTGAGGTTCAGGCCGGGAGATATAATCGTTGCCGGTGGAAACTTCGGATGCGGCTCGTCACGGGAAACCGCCCCCGAAGCGCTGAAGCGAATGGGCGTCGGTGCGATTATTGCACGCTCCTTTGCGAGAATTTTTTTTCGCAATGCGGTGGCGCTGGGCATTCCGTCAATCACCGTTGCGGGCGCACCGTCCGGTTTCGCACAGGATGATGTTGCGGAAGTCGATGTGGAGCTGGCGCGCATAACAAATCTCACCACGGGTGAAACCATAGCGGGCATTCCGCTCTACGGCGACATATTGAACCTTATCAGGAAAGGTGGTATCGTGCCTCTCATGCGTGAGATGGTGGACCGTCAGAAATCATAATGCTATTCGTTTTGAAACTTTTCTCGATGAGTGGGTATCGAGGAGGATCATCAGATGAAACAGATGAGGGATTATTGGATTGCCTTCGTTCTCCCGGTTTCATACTGATTAATGAGCGCGGGATGAAATGATCATGTGAAAGCGATGATCTTTCTGATATATATTTCATTGTTCCGATGCAATATGCCGAAAAGTACAGTGGTCAAAAATTGATTGATTTTACTCTGCCCATCCTTCAGTATATAAATATCTTATGGAGCGAGGAGGATATCTCATGAAGCCGTTGGTAAAAAAGATTTCGTTCGGTTTAATCATAGTTGTCATTCTGATAATCGGTTTTCTTATATACTTCGTCCTGGCGCGGATAGCGCCCATCGGCGCGGGCTATAAAGCGAAGATGCTCTGTTCCTACCTCTTCGTACAGAATCGGGAGATTGAGCCTGTTCTCGCCAATGATCTCGAACCCTTCAACCCGCTTATCAAATACGTGGACGCCGTAGTCGATTACGATAAGAAGACCGTCACCTCGACTGCCTTCGGTCTGGTGACCCGCAAGGCGGTCTATCGCAAGGGCCTGGGTTGTACTCTCATACCTGCCGGATCCAAGGAGGAATTGCCGTCGAATCCAGGCTATGTCGAGCCCCTTCCTGCCGATCCTGAGAAGGTGCCCTGGCCCATGGGGGATCTCAACGCCACTGACCCGATCCCGGCGGGAGTCGATGTGAAGAAGCTTGAGGCGGCGCTCGACAGGGAGTTCTGGGAGCCTGATCCGAAGAAGCCCCGCCGCACCAGGGCGGTCGTTGTCGTTTACAAGGGGAAGATAGTCGCCGAGCGCTATGCCCCCGGCTTTGGCAAGGATATCCCCATGCACGGCTGGTCGATGACCAAGAGCATTACCAGCGCTCTCATCGGCATTCTCGTCGGACAGGGGAAGCTCAAAGTCGATGAGCCCGCTCCCATCGAGGAGTGGAAAAAGCCCGGCGATCCGCACGGGAAGATTACCGTGGAGCATCTCCTCCGCATGAGCGCCGGATTCGACTTTCATCACGACGTGGACCCGGCCGGGCAGCGGCAGCTGGCGCTCTTCGGCGGCATCGACTCGGTGGCCTATTCCGTGCAGTGCCCCCTCGAGGTTGAGCCGGGCACGCGATGGGAGTATGCGAACGCCAATCCCCACTGTCTCCTGAAGCTCATCCGGGATATTGTCGGCAGGGAAGATATTGCAGACTACATCTCCTTCCCGCGGCGCGCCCTCTTCAACCGGATAGGGATGCGGAGCGCCATCATCGAGCCCGATCCCTACTGGAACTTCATCGGCACCTCCTTCGGCTGGGCAACCGCCAGGGACTGGGCGCGCTTCGGGCTCCTCTATCTCAATGATGGCGTCTGGGAGGGGAAGCGCATCCTTCCCGAGGGATGGGTCGCCTATACCCGTACGCCTGCGCCGGCGGATCCGCTGAAGCACTACGGGGCGCTCTTCTGGCTGAACGCGGGAGCGGAGGAGCTCAAGGATATCACCACGAAGGAGAAGGGCGAGCGGAATGTTCCTCCTTTCCCGCGGCTCCCCGCTGACGCCTTCTTCCCCGTCGGGCATGACGGGAAGCGGGTCGCCATTATCCCCTCGAAGCAGCTCGTGGTGGTGCGCCTCGGCCTGAGCCGGGTCGATAAGAGCTGGGACTATGAGGGCTTTCTGGCTGATATAATCGACGCAGTCGGGGAGTAGGGCGTTAATATTCTGTGAGGCTATCACCGATCTGCACTTTCCTGAGATCATTTGGATCTCTGGCTCGATTTATTAAACAGGTTTATCTGAGAATTTTAGATATCTGGGGAGATTGGTGTTATGGACAACTATCTTGCTATTGCCAATAGCGCTGGCATGTGGGTGGCGTGCTCGGTGATTATTGTGGTGGTACTCTTCCAGGCCATCAGGCTCACCGTTATAGCCCTTCGGGCGGGTATGGCGATAGGGATGCCGAAAAAGCAGATGCTCGCTGCCTTCAGGAGCGGTATAACGACAGCCCTGGTCCCATCTATCGCCATACTCCTGGGGCTCGCACTCCTGATACCGAGGCTTGGCGTCCCATTCCCGTGGATGCGGCTCTCGGTAATAGGCTCCGTAACCTACGAGCTTATTGCTGCCGGTGCGGCCGCGAATGAAATGGGACTCGAAGGAGTTTCGGGCAGCTTTACGGGGACTGTTTTTACGACCGTTGTCTGGGTTATGTCCCTGGGGGTTATCTTCAATCTATTGGTTATAGGAATTTTTACTCCCAGCATAAAGAGGCTCAAGGACAGGATTGCCGGTGGTGACGAGGGATGGATGCGGGTCATGACCGCTGCTGCATTCTTTGGGGCTGTTGGGTACATGGTTGCCCAGCCGGTCGTTAAGGGGGGGGCGCCGCTTGTCGCCCTTATCGGCGGTTTTATCGGAATGCTGATTCTGGGAGCGATAATCCAGCTGGGAAAGCAGAACTGGCTGAAGGAGTGGGCACTGGCCCTGGCCATACTCGGAGGTATGACCGCGGCAGGAATTGCATTCCACTATTTCAGCATAGGGGGTTGATATGAATTCGAACGAAGTTTTTCAGGATCGATTTATAGTTCCCGTTCAAAAGACCGGCCGGTTGACCATCTTCCTGGCAATTATATGCCTTTTCATACCCGGTCTCTATCTGTACATCTTTCAGGGTTTAATCCCGCCTGTTACAGCGGTAATCCGGGGGCTGATTGCCGTATGGTCCTTCATGGCAGTCATGGCAGTCCTCGAGCCCATTGTCTACTATCCCATACTGGGCTTTGGCGGCACCTATATGTCTTTTTTGGTTGGCAATGTTCTCAATCTGAGAGTTCCCGTTTCAGCAACGGCCCAGCAGGTTGCGGGCACCAAGGAGGGAACCTCGGAGGCGGAGATCGTATCAACGCTGGGGATTGCAGGCTCGCTGATCGCCAGCGAATTTGTTATGATCGTCGGGGTGCTGGCTTTACTCCCCTTTATCGGGAGGATTCAGGGTTCCGGGATGGCCATCGAGGTTGCCCTCGATCAGGTTCTTCCCGCTCTCTTCGGAGCCCTGGGAGGCATCTTCCTCTTCAGGGTACCGAAGCTTGGAATTGTCCCCCTTGGCCTCGGTATTTTAATTGCCCTCTTCAAGGCCGATCTCCCCTACTCAATAGTTATCCCGCCGATGGTGATACTTTCTATAATTGCGGCACGGATTATGTACAAAAGAAAGTGGGTCAAAGGAGAGGGTATGGTATAACAAACGTCATGAATAATCTTATCTGATCAGCTCCCCCCTTCAGGTTCGCTTGTTATCGAACACCAATAATTATTTTATACTTGACAGATTTAAAAGTAAACTGTTAGTGTACTTTTAAAAAATAAGTATAATCAAAGTATACTTTCGAAAAAAGAGGTACCCGTTCAGGAGGTAAAAAATGCACAAAGAATTCATCGAGAGTGTGAGGGACGATCTAAGGCATTATGCCGGGATTGTCGACGAAGGTGCCAGGAGAGTAGAGAGATATTGTGCGGATCTTGCCATAGAGATTGAGGATAAAATTAGAAACGCAGATAAATACGATCTCTCAATAGATAAAATGGACAGCGAGTACAGCATTCGCAAGGATGATTTTGGGAATCAGCTCTACTATGTAGCGGAAAAGCACGCCATCGGGGAATTGATAGTCGGAGCTTCCACCACCGAGCGGGTCCCCTTTACCGATGATATCAAACGCCAGGTGAAACTGTATGAATACCTTAAGCCGACATTTATACGCATGTTCGACGGGCTGCAGTATGTTGATGAAGTCTGGTTTTTCGAAAAAAAACATAATATCTCGCTGGGGCGAATAGCGTACCTGTTCTCGGATTATCTCATCCCGGGAATGGACCCGATACTGTTCTACGATCTGGGGCTGACCTTTTACGATTGGTTTAATTCTGTCGATAAGGAGCAGAACCCGGATCGAAAACCGACCTGGTCTCCGCTGGCCTTTATGGATCTCTTCAATCAGTGGATCATGAATATGGAGGTGCCCGTCTATGAAAACAGGTATGCGGAAAATGAAGAGATGATCGGGGTTATCGGGACCCATTTCAACCTGAACAATATGATAGAAAACACCATTGAGAAGAATGCCGTGCGAATCATGGTCATCAAGGATGCTTCGACATTGATCGGCATGAACAGGCCGGCGAAGAAAGATATTCCGCTTGAAACGTATGATATCAAAAAATTTGGAGATGATATTTCTGAGAGCTATGCGAAAGCGCTCGATGCTACCGAAATCGAAAACAAAAAGAGATTTGTGCACGAGACCCTGAATCTGAAACATGAAAAGCCTGCCGAAATCGCCTCCTTTCTGGCAAAGTTGAAGGGTGAATTTCAATTCCGGCACACCCTGTACGGAAAGGAGTACCTGGTTATCAGGGAGAAAGCTCCGGAGCTGGGCTTCGATTTTATAGCGCTGCTGGATGGCGATGATTTGAGGTAATCGTGAATATTGAGAAATCGTTCAGAACAAGCCTTTGTATATATGCGCTCATAGTCTTAATGGCTGGTGTGAGTCATGGCGCTTGGTACTGTTTTCTGCCAGAGTACGCCGAGATGTCGGGCCTCAGCATGCAACAATGGAATATTGTCTTCCTCTTCAACTGGTCGATATCAATCGCTCTGGTATTTATCGCTCTATTGTCCTTTGCGGTCAGCCGGATGAAGGTGTTCGCCTTAATACATTTGAGGCAGTTTTCTCTATTGACGATTGCTCTCTGGATATGTCGCCTTATTCTGGAATTTGTTTTCCCTGTCGGAATTCCATACCTTATACTGAAAAATCCTTCATGGATTGTGAGGTTTTCAATATTAATTCTCATAGCAATTCTTGCGCATCCAGAAATACGGCTTCGTCTGATGAGGAGAGAAAGCAGCAAAAACGATGCCGAGAGGAGTAGTTGATGGAGTTCAAGGGTGTGGACAGCCCTGCAGGTGAAACTCAGAGCAGGAGAGAATCCAGAAAGATGAGAAATCGCCAGGCGATTTTGCAGACCGCCGAGGAGGTCTTTCTCGAGAAGGGCTATCAGGCAACCACTATCGATGAAATTGCTGAGTGGGCGGGGGTGACCAAGCGAACCATGTACAAGTACTTTCCCTCAAAGCTTGCGCTTTACGTGAGTATGTTCGATGATTTCCTTCGTAGCAAGCTCAGTGCTAAAATAGCAGAAACCGCCAGGCTTGATCTGCCCCCGGATAAACTGATCATTGAAATCTTTAACGTCTTAGTTGACTTTACTAAAGAGAATGAAAAGTTCCAGCGTCTCTATTGGATGCTCGACTCGGACGAGTTTGACGGGAACATCCCCGATGAGCTTATCAATCGGGTGGGCAATGTGACCAGAATGATGTTCAAAGAAGTTATCAAAGTGGTAAAAAAGGCCCAGAAGGCGGGTCTCATGATCGATGTTGATCCCGAGCTCCTCGCTCATCTGATGTCTGCCATCAACAAGGGGATATTCACCCATACCAGCAAGGAGCGGCGACTTGAGATTGCGGATATTACGCCGGATCAGCTCTACGCTGTTCTACTGAAGATCCTTCGGGGAGGGCTATTCAGATCACCGGAGGATAAATGAACGGCATGGGAATCCGCGGTGTATTTTGTTTTTCAATGCATTTTTCGAATAGTATATAACCGATTGGGGGAGGAAAGCCATGAATGAGTTTGTCATCGATTTTCGAGTAAATCGTGAATTCAATGTGCTCGTTGCCCTGAGCTTCGTCATTGAAGGCATCGGGGCGGCGACCTTTCTATGGGGGCTTGTCCTGAATCACCTGCCCGGCATGGCGGTCGGCTTTGCCTTCATTGTTCTCGGCTCTCTTGCGCTCATGCTCGACCTCGGACGGCCGATGCGGGCATGGCGAATCCTGTGGCGGACGAAGAGCTCCTGGATAAGCCGCGGATCGATATTCATCGGCGGGGCGGGATTCTTCGCATTCCTCACCATCGTGTTCCCCTTCCTCTTTCCCGATTACAGGGGAACAGCCTCTATAACAATCATAGAAGTCCTCGCGGTTATATTTTCGCTGCTCACCATTCTCTACTCGGGATTTCTGGTGTCGTCGATGACACCCATCCCCTTCTGGAACACGCCGCTCGTGCCGGTGCTCTTCCTCTTCCATGCTGCCACGTCTGGATTATCCTTTATGCTCTTTCTCCTGCCTCTTTCGGGAGGGGGGCTCGAGCTCGTCCGGCGAATGCTTGAAGTGGAAGGGGGGTTGCTTCTGACAACGCTCATATTCAGCATCGCCTATGTTATGGTTATGTCCGGATCGACCAATGCGGCGCGGGAGTCGGTACGGCTCCTCTCGCGCGAGCACCGGCTCCTTTTCTGGGGGAACGCGGTAGTCATGGGGCTTCTGATTCCGCTCATCATCACCGTGTATCTCTATTTTTCACCCGGCGGGGAGATGATTGCCGTGACGGCGCTCTTTATCATGGCGCTGCTGAGGCTCATCGGCGATTTCTCGTTCCGGTACGCCATTCTCAGGGTCGGCGCCTTCGAGCCGCTCATGTAATTATATTTCAGGACATGGAAAGGAGGTTTATCAATGGATACGTCAGTACAAGAGAAAAAAAGCGATAGATGGGTGGCGACATCCTGCAATGCCTGCTTCAACATATGCGCCATTCGGGTACATGAGAAGGATGGGAAAGTTGTTGATATCACGGGTGATCCCGCAGTCGCAAGCTCGAAGGGAAAGATATGCGGGAAGGGGAAGGCGCGGGTTGCCGATCTGTACAATCCCGAGCGGGTGACGAAGCCGCTCAGGAGAAGGAACCCGGAAAAGGGTATCGGTGTCGATCCGCAGTGGGAGGAGATAAGCTGGGAAGAAGCGATGGACATCGTTATTGCGAAGCTCAAGAAAGTCCGCGATGAGGACCCCCGGAAGCTGGTGATACTAAACTTCGATCTCTGCAACTTCCACATCGCTCAGGCCTTTTCGAAAGCCTACGGCACGCCCAACGATCAGTTCTATAACGTATCCTGCGGGAATGGTCTTCACTCCGTCTTCTTCCTCACCCTGGGGACCATCAACTCGGAGATTGACCTTGACTACTGCAATCATATCGTGCTGTGGGGCTCGCAGCTCGGCCATGGTGTTAACAACAATCCGCTGGAAGCGATAGCGGGAATGGCTGATGCGCGGCGCCGGGGCGCGAAGCTGGTCGTCGTCGATCCGATATGCGGCGTGGCGGCCGCCAAGGCGGATGAATGGGTTCCCATCAGGCCGGGAACCGATGCGGCGCTGGCCCTCGGCATGCTCAACGTGCTGCTCAATGAGCTCGGCCTGTACGATGCTGAATTTCTGAAGAATAAGACCAATGCCCCCTACCTGATAGATAAAAGCGGCCATTACATTCGGGATGATGCGAGCCGGAAGCCGATGATATGGGATGCTTCGAATCAGCGCGCTGCCGTGTACGATGCCGATGACATCGGTGATTTTGCGCTCGAGGGGAGCTATGAGGTTGCGGGAAAGAGCTGCTGTCCCTCCTTTGATCTCCTGAAGGAGCATGTCAGGGAAAACTATCCCCTCGAAAAGGTTGCCGAAATCACCACGGTGCCGGTGGAGACGATCCAGCGGCTCGCGAAGGAATTCGGTGAGGCAGCCCGTATCGGCAGCACCATACGGATCGAGGGGCAGACAATGCCCTTTCGGCCGGCAGCGATTGAGTTCAAGCGAGGCGTGACCCATCACAAGAATGGCTTCTTCAACGTTTTCTCCCTGCAGCTTCTGAACATCGTCGTTGGCAATCTGAATGTTCCCGGCGGTCTCGTGGGGACGAATCCGCACGGACCGGTTGAGTTGTGGAAGATGTCCAAGGGACGGGATGGTCATCTCACCTCGGATATGTACTATAACCTCTTTCCGGGGAGCGATTCTTTCGCCTGCTTCATGTCGCCCTATCCCCCCAATGAGGTGAAGCCTCCCGAATCGCTCAATCTGCGGGGGCTCTTTCCCCTCTCAGGATTTCTTCCCGGCATACCCTGCTTCTCAATACTGGAGCCGGAGAAATTCGGCATTCCCTACAAGCCGGATACGATGATAATATGCCGGACCAATCCGATGATAGGCCAGAACGATCCTGAGAAGCTCGCCGAGATGTTCAGGAAGCTGGATTTCATTCTGGGATTCGGCATTAAAATTGATGAGACGCTGGAGTTTGCCGATATCATCCTCCCCGAGGCGCACGATCTCGAGCGGTACTGGTTTCTGCCGGCAAATCAGCCCGCCGGCTTTCAGCGGCCGGGGCTCGGCGACTGGTACTTCCAGACCGTGCAGCCGGTGGTCGATCCGCCCCCCGGCGTCAGGAGCTGGCTCGATGTGATGATTGAGATCGGCGATCGATTGGGCATGCTCCCCGAGCTGAACGAAGAGCTGAACAAGGTGACCATGCTAAACATGATGGAGCCGCTGAAGCTTGATTCGAACACTATATATGATATGAAGGAGATAAACAATCGGCAGGGGAAGCTCTTTTCCATGCTGGCCGGGGATACATCTGATGAGGTTTTCACCCCGGAAAAGCCGGTGGTAAATATGGGCAAAAAGCAGATGCATGAGTGTTATGCGACTCCCTTCAGCGATGCGCGGGTTCCCATCTATCTGGAGCACCTCCTCGATGTGGGGAAGGAGGTGAAGCGGGTAACCCGCGAGCTGGGGATGGGCTGGTGGGATGTCTCGCACTATCATCCGCTGGCCGACTGGCGTCCCTGCCCGGCC
>Ga0180433_10005152_pt1 | contig 17843 bp, 12 predicted proteins | sample SS_ome_8_FD_132980 | JGI IMG/M metagenome (GOLD analysis project Ga0180433, IMG submission 132980) | Hypersaline lake sediment archaeal communities from the Salton Sea, California, USA - SS_1_D_1 metaG | ecosystem: Environmental > Aquatic > Non-marine Saline and Alkaline > Hypersaline >... | reverse complement strand
CAGGCGCGGACGTTCAATATCCCCGCAACATGAGGCCAGATGGTTTAACCTGACAGGTTTTTGCCTCCGTCCAGGGATCGGCGAATTCATGGACCCGTGGCGAATCAAGAAGATATGGCCTTTTTGCTTTGATGGCCTGGTCTTTTCTAAAGAGATGGAGCCAAGGCTTCAGTGGTGGATCTTTTGGCGGCGTGTTGCGGCGGGTCTGGGCTCCGGGCAGCAGACACAGATATTTTCTGCCATGTCAGGTGCTTTATTGCCTGTTCAGTCTAAAAGACGTAAGCGGGCCAAAGTGAAGCCGATTAAAGTATCTCGGCAGGAGAGGTGTGAGATGTGGCTTTTTGCCGCCAATCTCGAACGGCTGGAAATATCCGGTAAGATAGGGCTTGGGAGGGAAATTGTCTCAGATCTCGTTAAAGACCGGTCGTGGCAGGGCGCCTTGTGGGCACTTTCTCGCATAGGATCAAGACAACCGCTTTATGGGCCGGTTAACAAAGCAGTGCCTCCTGGCGAGGCATTGTCCTGGCTGAAGGCCCTGAAAAAATTAGAATTGAAGCAACCTCGAAAGCTGATTAATACCGCGATATCCATGGCAAGGCTTACCGGAGACAGAACCAGGGATATGCAGGGCCCTTTCCGTCAAGAGATAATTACCTGGCTCCAGTTGCTGGGGGCCGGTGAGAAAAAACTGGAACCACTGCGGAAAGTCGTTCCTCTTGAAGGAAAGGAGAAAGACCTTGCCTTCGGAGAGAGTTTGCCAGAGGGTCTTATCCTGGATCGGATAGATGACAAGTGAGTGAGCAGTTGTAAAACGAAAGCTCTCAATACCAATCGGTTACATATTTATGGGATCGTTACTGGAAGATATACCAACCGAATTTTCAGAAGAACTCTTCGATACAATATGTTCAACGGGCAACATAGTGATAGAGCGAATCGTATCTCAGGGACATGCTTCACCCAAAGGGTTCTGGCATGATCAAGAGAAAAACGAGTTTGTTTTGGTGGTGAAAGGGAGTGCCGGTCTGAAGATTGAGAATAAAGAGGATATTGTGGTCTTGAAGCCAGGCGATTATTTCAATATTGGAGCGCACGTGAAGCATCGTGTTGAGTGGACTGATTCTATGTGCGAAACGATTTGGCTCGCAGTGCATTATTGAGATCGCTGCCGTTGCATGACCATCCCTCTTTGTCTTGTCGGCGGCAATATTGAGGTACGTTCACCGGACCTCGGACCTCAAGCTGGAAAATTGGTTGTCAGAATAGGTCCCAGAGCCAAATAATTCAACTCAAAAAGTTACCTCTCCAGTGCCATACAGGGTTAAGGCCCTTGTTGCAAAGAAAGACCTTGACAAGAGGGCTTGGCATATCATAAAAGTACCCTTGTTTTTTTAATCGTTGTATTATTGCTTCGTACAAAGGCGTAGGAAGCTTTTTTTTATGTTATGGCTGACAAAGGCGTCCGGCCTCCCTTATGGGTGCTGGGCGCCTTTTTTGCGGTGGTAATTACAATTACGCTGAAACTCTTTACCAATTTATAGATAGGAGGATTTTTTATGTCATTTAGTAAACCGAATCGTAGCGCTGCCACGCTTACATCGACAAGGGTAGCGCCATCGCCGGGATCAGGACTGTGTGTAACCTGCCTTGATGGTTGTAAAGGACCTTGCGAGGTGGGCAGATCTGCCATTAAGGGGAAACAAGTCATTTATCCAACGCCTTTTGGTAGAATCACAGCCGGTTCTGAAAAGGATTACCCTGTTGATTTTTCCCATTTCAACATTCAGGGTTCAGCTGTCGGCGCGGTTGGTATTGAGGCCGATTCCGATAAAGCCACATTCCCGGCTGTAGATACTACGACTGCTGTCGGTGCCGATGGCAGCATCAAGATGAATTTCCCTGTTTTCACCGGTGCGGTGGGTTCAACGGATATCGCCCGCATTAACTGGGATGACGTAGCTATAGGGGCTGCTATATCAGGTGTGCTGGTTGTTGCGGGCGAGAACATCTGCGGGATGGATAATGACGCTGAATTCAAACATGGGAAGATTTCCAGGTCTCCAGAGATGGAGCGTCGTATAAATGCCTTTAATCATTGGTATGATGGCACCGGGGGTGTCATTATTCAGGCGAATGTTGAAGATACCAGACTGGGTGTACCTGAATACGTTATAGAGAAACTGGGGATTAGGATTTTTGAACTGAAATGGGGCCAGGGTGCCAAGGACATCGGTGGCGAAGTCAATGTGCATTCTCTTGACAAGGCATTGGAACTCAAAAAGAGGGGCTATATCGTGCTGCCGGATCCTACCCGGGAGGCAAACCAGGAGGCATTTAAGGCCGGTGGCTTCAAGGCGTTTGAGCGTCATTCCCGCCTCGGAATGGTGGAAGAAGATTCGTTTCACAGTTCTGTCAAGCATTTACGCTCTGTGGGTGCCAAATATGTAACACTCAAGACCGGCGCATACCGGCCGGCCGATCTGGCCCGGGCCATAAAATATTCTTCTGATGCAAAAATCGATCTCCTCACAATAGATGGAGCAGGGGGTGGGACCGGCATGAGCCCCTGGCGTATGATGAATGAATGGGGTGTTCCCACAGTGCAATTGGAATGCCTGGCTTATCAGATGTGCCAACGTCTGGCGGCTAAGGGAGCGTATATTCCACCGGTTGCTGTTGCCGGCGGCTTGTCTTTGGAAGACCATATCTTTAAGGCCCTTGCCCTGGGAGCGCCCCATGTCAAGGCCATATGTCTGGGAAGGGCAATTTTTACCGCTTCGATGGTGGGAAAGACCCATGGAAAACTCGTACGGGAAAAAATGCTGGAAGGGGAAAAAATAGAAGACAAATATATGGGTCTCTTCGCAGTCAGTGCCCAGCTTATGGAAAAATACGGAAAGGATTTCGGCAAGCTCCCGGCAGGTGCCATAGGCATGTATTCTTACATCGATAGGCTAAAACAAGGCCTTCAGCAGTTTATGGCAGGTGCAAGGAAGTTTGCTCTCAGGTATATTGACCGTAATGACCTCATGGCCCTGACAAAAGAGGCTGCAGAAGTTTCGGGAATTTCCCATGTCATGGATGCCGATGCAGAGGAAGTAGACAGGATTTTGGGCTAGCATCCCTCAGAGGCCTGACAATTTTTTTAAACCGTACTACAAGACACCATATAAAATCAGTATGTTGCCGCAAATCAGGTGTCGTGTAGTATGGTTTTATAAAATGGAAAAGCCGGAAGGGGCGTTCGGTCTATCTGGCCTCTGTTTTTCAGTACCTTCATCTATGGGAAGGGGGTATTCGCCGTTGAAACATGCAAGACAAAAACGTCGAGAGTCGCCTCCTGCAGCCTTCAGCATTGATTTAATGTCCAGGTAGTGCAGTCCGTCCAACTTCAGGAATTTGCGGATTTCCTCCACGGATTGCTTGGAGGCTATCAGCTCGTTTGTGGTAGGAAAATCTATGCCGTAGTAACAAGGGAAACGTGTGGGCGGGCAGCTTACGAGCAGGATTATCTCTTTTGCCCCAGCCTCCCTTATTGCATTAATCCTCGTCCTGGTGGTGGTGCCCCTTATGACCGAATCCTCAATTATTACAACCTTTTTGCCCTTTATAGCCTCTTTTGCGGGATTCAGCTTTATTCTTACCCCAAAATCCCTCATGGACTGGCTGGGTTGAATAAATGTGCGGCCGACATAGTGATTTCTTATGACAGCAAGCTCAAGAGGCAGTTTGGCTGCCTGGGCATAACCTACTGCGGCATAATTTCCGGAATCCGGAAAGGGCATTACCAGGTCCGCATCTATCGTGGTCTCATTTTTAAGAGCGGCCCCAAGGGTCTTGCGGAATTTATAGACATTCTGTCCAAAAATATTACTGTCAGGACGGGCAAAGTAGATAAATTCAAAGATGCAATTTGCGCTTCTCCCTGCCTCAACTCCCTGGAATGATCTCAGCCCGTTAGCATCTATTATTACCACTTCACCGGGCGCCACATCTCGGACGTATTCAGCCTGGATGAGGTCCAGTGCACAGGTTTCAGAGGCCAGAACGTAAGAATTGTTCAGTTTACCAATACACAAAGGACGAAAACCAAGAGGGTCCCTGAAGCCAATTAATTTTTCCTCAGTAGCCATAACAACTGAGTAGGCCCCCTTAATAAGCCTCATGGTAGTTGCTATGGCATCATCCAGCCCTCTGCCCCAGGCCTTTGCCAAAAGGTGGATGATTATCTCGCTGTCCATGGTGGTTTGGAAAATAGAGCCGTGTCTTTCAAGCTCCTTCCTGATATAATGGGCATTCACAAGGTTTCCGTTGTGGGCCACGGCGAGGGTGCGTCCTGAATGGTGTACAGAAAAGGGCTGCGCATTCTGCAAAACTGAAGAACCGGAAGTGGAATAGCGCACATGTCCTATGGCTATATGCCCTATAAGCTCCTTTAGCCTGGCCTCGTTGAATACCTCGCTTACAAGACCCATAGATTTGTGCTCTTGAACGACCTTGCCGTCCGAGCTGAATATGCCGGCGCTTTCCTGCCCCCTGTGTTGTAAGGCGTAGAGGCCGAAATAAGTGAGCTTAGCTGCTTCTGGATGCCCAAATACCCCGAACACTCCGCATTCTTCACGCAGTGACCTTGATGGCAAAATTATCATAACGTTAACCCTTTATGCTTCTTATAAATGAACAATGAATGCCGAGCTGAAAATCCCTGTTTTTTTAGTCAAAATCCTGAAATTTATCTGAAAATAACTTTACTTTCAGATACTAACCATGATATTCCTGAATCGTTTTCACACGGAATTCGCCTTCAATCATTGATTTAACAGCCATCGCCATGGCCCTGGCACCGGCAATGGTTGTACTATATGGAATATCGAATGCCACGGCCGCTCGTCGGATAGAACAGGACTCAGAAACTGTCCTCTTGTTGCCAGTGGTGTTTATTATTAAATTAATCTCCCTGTTCTTGATCATGTCCAGGATGTGTGGTCTTCCTTGCCTTACCTTGTTGATCTGTCTGCTTGGAATCCGATGTTCTGCAAGAAAGGCGGAGGTACCACCGGTAGCCACGATCTTGAATCCGGAGTCATGGAGCATGGCTGCAATATTCAGTGTGGCTTTTTTGTCTTTGTCCTTGACACTGATGAACACCGTACCGGAAAGAGGCAATTTCTGTCCCACAGCTATTTGTGACTTGGCAAAGGCCAGGCCAAAAGAGCTGTCTATACCCATCACCTCGCCAGTGGATCTCATCTCGGGTCCAAGTATGGTATCCACATTGGGGAATCGGGCAAAAGGAAAGGCCGACTCCTTGCAACAGATGTGTGAATGCTTGACATCCTGGACCAGGCCAAGATCCTTCAGGCGTTTTCCCATAATGACCTTTGTGGCAAGTTTGGCTAAAGGGACACCGGTAGCCTTGCTGACAAAGGGGACGGTCCTTGAGGCCCTTGGATTTACCTCCAGCACATAGACAATATCCTCCTTGACTGCATATTGGATGTTCATCAGCCCCCTTACATCAAGTTCCCTGGCAATTTTCCTGGTATGCCCTTTGATCTGTTCCAGAATTTTCCGGCTTAGAGAAATTGAGGGCAGCACGCAGGCACTGTCACCGCTGTGTATACCTGCCTCTTCGATATGTTCCATAATTCCGCCGATTATCGTGTCCTCTCCGTCAGAGATGGCATCCACGTCAATTTCCGTGGCATCTTCAAGAAATCTGTCAATCAGTATGGGCTTACCGGGAGATACACTGACAGCGGTCTCCATATAAAAGTCCAGATCTTTCTGATCATAAACGATCTCCATGGCCCTGCCACCCAAGACAAAGGACGGCCTGACCAACACTGGATAGCCGATCTTGTCAGCTATCCGTATTGCCTCTTTTTTATCAACAGCGATCCCGTTTTCAGGCTGTTTTATGTCCAATTTTTTTAGCAGGCACTGAAAATGGTCCCTGTCCTCAGCCCTGTTTATACTGTCCGGGCTGGTCCCAAGAACGGTGACTCCCGCTTCCGCAAGAGAAGCTGATATATTGAGTGGTGTCTGACCTCCAAACTGGACAATAACACCTTCAGGCTTCTCCTGTTCGACAATGTTCAGGACGTCCTCCCTGGTAAGTGGCTCAAAATATAATTTATCAGATGTGTCATAATCTGTACTGACCGTTTCAGGGTTACTGTTTATCATGATGCTTTCTATGCCCATTTCCCTGAGCGCAAATGATGCATGAACACAGCAATAATCAAATTCAATCCCTTGCCCGATACGATTAGGGCCACCGCCAAGAATCACCACCTTTCTTTTCTTGGAAAAACAGATCTCATTTTCCTGCTCATAGGTTGAGTAGTAATAAGGCGTATAGGCCTCAAACTCCGCGGCACATGTATCTACCAGTTTGTAGACGGGTTTTATCCCATTTGATCCGCGTATCTCCCTTATAGCATGCTCATTCACATTAAAGATACTCGCGAGTAGAATATCGGAAAAACCATATTCCTTCACCTTTTTTAAGAACTCAATATCCCATTTATCCGGCCCAAGCCCCTTTTGGGCCATATTATCCAATTGTTTTTCCATGTCGTGTATTTGCCTGATATGAAAAAGAAACCATGGATCGATACCGGTCAGCTTATAAATCCTTTCCAGTGTCATCCCCTGACCCAGGGCCGTGTATATATTAAAGATGCGTTCAGAGTTGGGATTAATGAGCCGCTTTTCTATTTCATGGATTTTAAGACCTGACTTCTGGCCACGGGCTGTATGAGGGCCAAGACCAAATTTCCCGATCTCCAGGGATCTGATGGCCTTTTGAAGGGCCTCCTTAAAGGTCCTTCTTATGGACATGGTTTCGCCTACAGACTTCATTGATGTCGTCAGCATGTCTTCAGCGCCAGGGAATTTTTCAAAGGCCCAGCGAGGAATTTTGACTACGCAGTAATCAAGAGTAGGCTCAAATGATGCAAAGGTTTCACGGGTTATATCATTTCTGATTTCATCGAGGCTGAATCCAACAGCGAGTTTAGCAGCTATTTTGGCAATGGGAAAGCCGGTAGCCTTGGATGCAAGGGCAGAACTTCTGGATACCCTCGGATTCATCTCGATTACAACCATCTCGCCGTTTTCAGGATGAATTGCAAACTGGATATTGGAACCCCCTGTTTCAACACCTATTTCTCTGATAATGGCAATGGCTGCATTGCGCATGCTCTGATATTCTCTGTCTGTAAGGGTTTGTGCCGGTGCCACGGTAATGCTGTCACCAGTATGAATACCCATAGGATCAAAATTTTCAATGGAGCAGATAATAACCACATTGTCCTTAAAGTCCCTCATGACCTCCAGTTCATATTCCTTCCATCCTATAAGGGATTCCTCCATAATGATCTCTGAAATCATGCTGGCATCAAGGCCTGCCCTGGCAAGCCCTTCCATCTCCACCCGATTGTAGGCCACACCGCTGCCGGCCCCTCCCAAGGTAAAACTTGCCCTGATTATCAGGGGATAACCGATCCTTTTGGCCACATCCTTTGCCTGATCCATATCTTTTGCAATGCCGTTTTCAGGCACACGCAAACCGATATGCCTCATGGCGTCACGGAACTGTTCCCGCTCCTCCGCCTTTCGAATAACCGGGATTGAAGCGCCGATCATTTCCACGCCCAATTTTTCCAGGAGTCCTGTCTCTGCAACTTTCACCGCCGTGTTAAGCCCTGTTTGACCACCAAGGGTCGGGAGAAGGGCATGGGGGCGCTCCCTTTCAATTATTTTTGTCACAATCTCCGGTGTAATAGGTTCAATATAGGTGCGACTGGCCGTTTCAGGATCCGTCATGATCGTGGCGGGGTTACTGTTTACGAGCACGACCTTGTAGCCTTCTTCCATCAGGGCCTTACATGCCTGTGTCCCGGAATAATCAAACTCACAGGCCTGCCCTATTATGATGGGACCCGAGCCGATAATCAGAATCTTATTTATGTCCGTACGTTTTGGCATAATAATATGTGGTGTTACACCTTGTGATTATGGGAATGGCCGGCATGAAGCAGGACTTAACAACAGGGATGGAGAAATTTTGGCCAAAAGATAATCACTGTTACATAACCAATCACTATTATGTCGCAATCATGGCCCGCATGCGGTCAGAGGCATTCTGCGCGTGATCAGCGATATCGCCTATATGCTCCACCAGTCTGACCAGGTGATATACTACCAGCGCATCTTTTATGTCGGCGAATATCTTGAGTTTCAGCTCCCTCTCCAGATGGTCGGCCTCTCTTTCGTGTTGACGGATGTCCCTTATAAGGCTTTTCATCTTTTTCCTTTGCTCTTCAGACCTGCTCTTAAAATAATCGGTAGCTAAGGTTACCAGTTCGGGCAACTTTTCGATAGGTTGAGTCACGGCTTCGACTAAGTGATGGATCTCGACAGCCAGCTCTGATGGAATGCCCTTGGGCCGAAAAGACAACCAGAACAAGGCCTCTTCCACTTCATCCAGGACCTTGTCCTGCTCTCTGAGATATTGAAAAAACTGAAACTTATCCACAGGCATGAGGATACCCTTGGGCAAATGGTTGCGGATATTGCGCTTGATATCATCGGCCTCACTTTCCAAGTGGGCCACCTCTTCTGTTATGAGATCAAAGCGTTTGCACTCCTGGCCCACGTTGCAGATAACGGCCTCCCTGAAAAGGTGAGCACACTCCTTGACCTTATCTGCGTGCTTCTGCAGATCTTCAAAAGGAGATCTATAAAACAAGGAGCTTATTAATAGGCGCATAAAATGATCCTCCTCCCCGTACCAGTTTTACAATAATAAAATCATAATAAAATTAGTATGAGCAACTTGTATATAATCATGGCCATGAACATGGTAAGAGGCAGGGTTATGATCCATGAAAAGGCGATGTTCTTGAGAATACGCAGATCAAGTGCTCCCATACCTCTCATAAGGCCTACACCCACAACTGATCCTACAAGTACATGGGTGGTTGAAACCGGCAAACCAAGCCGCGAGCATATAAGAATGGTAGTGGCCGCTCCGAATTGGGCACAAAATCCACGGATCGGGGTGATCTCCGTAATGTTTTTACCAATGGTTTCAAGAACGCGGGTACCAAATACATAAAGACCTCCGCCTACAGCTATACCGCCAATAAAAAGCATCCAGAATGGAACTTCCACCTGTAAGGCTACGGACTTTGTCTTGACCACTGAAAAGATAGCTGCAAGCGGACCGACGGCGTTAGCCACATCATTGGCTCCATGGGCAAAGGCAATGTAGCATGCGGTAATTATTTGAAGCTGAGCGAAAAGGCATTCGGCAGGCGAAAACCCCTGTGGATTGGGTCCCAGTTCGCATTTCAAATGTATTTGCCAGCGTATCCACTTGCGGCCAAATAAGGCCACGATGGCCGCACAGGGAATAGTGAGTAATACTGTAGAGAAAAAACCTACCTCAAGATGAAGGTTTTTCAGGCCCTTAAATATAAAGGAAAGAATAAGCACCAGGACTACCAGGAAGATCAGGAACGGTGCATAATGGACCGCTTCCGCGTATGGATCCCCGGCAGCCATGACCTTTTTTTCAAGAAAATAATAAATGCCTCCTGAAAAGAGGGCACCTGCGACCGGAGAAATGACCCAGCTGGCGGCAATTCCTGTGATCTTGTGCCAACTGATGGCCCCTGCTCCCACGCTTATTATACCAAAGCCGACTACAGCGCCAACAATGGCATGGGTAGTGGAGACCGGCAGGCCGAAGAACGTAGCCAGATGTACGCAGAGACCGGCTACGATGAGTGCCACGAACATTCCGATCATCAATTTGTCGGGTGCGTCTACTAGAAAAACCGGGTCGATGATTCCCTTACTGATAGTGCCGGTTACATACCCGCCTGCAAGTGAGGCCCCGAGTACATTGGCGATAATCGATATCATTACCGCTTGCCTCAGATTCAGCGCCCTGGAGCCGACTGCGGTCCCCATGGCATTGGCAAGATCATTGGCGCCGATATTAGCTGCCATGTAAAGACCGATCAGCGTAGCAATTGATAAAATAATGACATCAATGTTCATATCTTGGCTTGTAACAGTTCACGGAGCGCTGAAATTGAAAAATAGAAATTGGAAATCCGGTCATATCTGATAGCTCTTCTGTAATTGACATACGTCCAATTCGTAAACTCGTTTCACCTCTCTCGAATTTCTACTTTCTAATTTCAGGTTTCTTATATCCTTTCATCATCTCTATAAATCTGTCAAACAGGTAGGTTGCGTCGTGAGGGCCGGGAGATGCCTCGGGATGAAACTGAACTGAGAACAGGGGTATTTTTTTATGTATGAGACCTTCCACGGTCATGTCATTCAAATTGACATGGCTGACTTCAACTGCAGGATCTTTAAGAGATTCCATGTCCACACAAAAGCCATGATTTTGGGAAGTGATTTCTATCTTGCCGTTAGCCAGGGCCTTTACAGGTTGATTGGCCCCGCGGTGCCCGAACTTTAGTTTGAAGGTCTTGCCTCCAAGCGCCAATGCAACCAACTGATGACCAAGACAGATGCCGAAAATCGGCCGTTTGCCTATTTGATCCCTGATAGTATCTACTGCATATGAAACAGCAGCTGGATCTCCCGGTCCGTTGCTCAGGAAAAGCCCGTCAGGCCCAAGTCTGTTTATGGTCTTACTGTCCAAATATGCAGGCACAAGCAGGATTGTGCATCCCTTCTTTTCCAGACATCGAAGTATATTAAGCTTTATCCCGAAATCCATAGCTACAACACGCCATGAGTCAGGTCTTTCGGGCCACTGAAATTTATCAAGATTCATGTCCGAATTCCGAAACCGCCCGTCTTGCCACAACATGGGTTTCTTGCATGTTACTTTCCCGACAAGATCACTGCCGGCCATGTCAGGGGACTGCCTTGCCTTTTCAACGAGGGAATGCGGCTCCATGTCCTCTGTTGAAAGGGCGGCCTTCATGACACCCTGAAGTCTGATATGTCTGGTAAGGGCACGTGTGTCGACACCCTCAATGCCTGGAATGTTACTCGCCTTGAGATAATCAGCAAGTTTTCCCTGAGATCTCCAGTTGCTGGGATATTCCTGATATTCTTTTACCAGAAGGGCCTTTACGTGGATCCTGTCTGATTCCACATCTTCTTTATTTACTCCATAATTACCGATAAGGGGATAGGTCATAGTTACCATCTGGCCGCAATACGAGGGATCAGTCAGTATCTCCTGGTAACCGGACATGCTGGTATTAAAAACCACCTCGCCTGACGTCTCGCAACTGCCGGTAAAGGAACGACCTGCGAATATCGTTCCATCTGCCAAGGCCAATAAGGCTTTCATTTCTACCAGGTATTGCGGACTTTTATTCCGCGGGAATGCAGTTCATACTTGATCTGTCTGATGGTATAGGTCCCATAGTGGATAATTGATGCTATCAGTGCGGCATCTGCCTCGGCATACTTCAATACATCATATATATGATTTATGTTTCCCGCACCACCAGAGGCAATTACTGGAATATTCACATTTCCTGAAATAAGTGAGGTCAGTGCAATTTCATAACCCTGTTGTGCTCCATCGGCATCGATAGAGTTAAGACATATTTCCCCTGCCCCTGAGTCCTCTGCTTTTTTGGCCCATGCAAGCGCATCAATGCCTGTAAACGTCCTGCCGCCATGGGTGACGACTTCATAACCCGATGGAGTGCTTTGTTTAGGCGCAACCTTTTTAACATCCATTCCGAGGACAATGCACTGACTTCCAAAGGCTTTGGCCCCCTCGGAAATGAGCTCAGGGTAATCTACTGCGGCTGTGTTGACACTCACTTTTTCCGCACCGGCCAAAAGCACAGCGCGCATATCCTCAATGTTCCTGATTCCCCCTCCCACGGAAAAAGGTATGAAAATTTCCTCAGCTACACGACGAACAACGTTTATCATAATATTTCGCTTCTCACTGGAAGCAGTTATATCATAAAAAACAATCTCATCCGCCCCCTCTTTATAATAGAATCCGGCCATTTCCACAGGATCGCCGATATCAACATTTTCTTTAAACTTTATGCCTTTTGTTGTCTTTCCATCTCTGACATCGAGACAGGGTATGATCCTTTTACTCAACATAATGGCCGTTCCACGTACAGAAGTTCTTGAGGATTTTCAGTCCGGGGGTCCCGCTCTTTTCAGGATGAAACTGCATGGCTATAAGATTTTTATGGCCAATAATTGACGGAAACTCTATTCCGTAACCAGTAGTCCCGATGACACATTTATCAGAAGCAGGCACCGGATAATAGGAATGGACAAAATAGAATTCGTCAGCCGGATTAATCCCTTCCATTACTGGATGCTCCCTGACCAAATGAACGCTGTTCCATCCCATATGCGGAATTTTCAGACGCTCGTTGTCCTCTGAAAAAAGAGGGGAGGGAAACAGCTTAACCTCTCCGCTGATCAATCCCAAACACTGCGCACCGTTCTCTTTGCTTTTATCCAAAATAATCTGCGCACCCAGACATATTCCCAGGATAGGTTTGCCGGTCTCAAAGGCCTGCCTTAATACTTTGTCCAGACCAAAATGTCTCAGGTCCTCGATTGCCTGCCCGGCTGCCCCCACTCCTGGAAAGATGATTCTTTGAGAGCTGAGTATTTCTTCATTCTTATGAGTTATGCAACAGGGAAACCCCAGCTTCTTTAATGCACGTTCCACACTCTTCAGATTTCCGGCTTTGTAATCAATGATCGAAATCATTTATCAATTTTATCTGAATTAATGACTTTGTTCAAAAAACCACAGTTGCAAGGAATCAAATATTTTCCTCCATTTCCCATACCCCACAGGGGCAAACGGCTACGCAGAAGCCGCATCCTATGCACTTATCTTCTATGACCTTATATTCAAATTCTCCTTTTGGCCCAATTGTCCTCTTGATTGCCCCCTGGTAGCATGTATTTTCACACATATGGCAATCCCTGCAGGCCCCGCAGGAGGCACAGCGTTCCGCCTCCTGATCCAGGGCAAATCCTTCCCCTTTATAGACCTCGTAATACACGAGATTAATCCGGTCGTAGGGGATAGCAAGTCGCTTTTCAGGCTGATAATCTGTATGCATCATCAGGGCATGGATTGTTTCGGCTACCCTGCGTCCTGCGCCAATGGCATGAGTTATAAGGCCGGGCCGTGTGGCATCACCCACGGCAAAGACCTTCACATCAGAGGTCTGGCCCCGTTCGTCCACCACGATGAAGCCTTGCTCGGTGTGGATTTCAGGAGGGAGGAAGTTCAGGACGGGAACCTCGCCGATGGATATGATGACCGTATCGGCATCAAGAGATGTACCATCTTTGAAATAGATCGTCCGTTCCGACTTGTCATAACGCTCTGTTATTTTGGGATAGATGATTCGGGTTCCCTTTGCTTCTGCCGCCTTCTGCTCCTTACCGAAGCTGGCGGGAGGCTGGATATCTACTGCTGTAACTGAGGCCGCTCCGCATTCATAGGCATCACAGGCGATGTCCATGCCCACATTACCAGCACCGATAATAACTACATTCTGATCCTTGAGATTCGGCCTTTTGCCCGCGTTAACAGCCTTTAAAAAATCAATACCTGCTATGACATCTTCGTTTCCAGGGAAGGGTATAATGCGAGGCTGATGAGCACCGCAGGCAATGATGACGATTTCATGATCCTGGTATATTTTATGAAATGCGTTAAGATCAATGCGCTGCCCAAGATGTACATGGATTCCGATCTCATTGAAACGGGATATCTCTTTTTCCAAGACATCATGAGGCAGACGCCCTCTGGGGATACAGAGTTCCATTTTGCCTCCGAGACGTTCTGCCGCCTCGTATAGATCTACTTCATGCCCCTTGAGGGCCAATTGCCAGGCCGCTGACATGCCTCCAGGCCCTCCGCCGATGACTCCCACTTTGCGGCCGGTAGGGGGAGCGGGTTTAGGTGCAGGAACATCCATACTCATTCGGGCCATAGCGGCAATATCAATAGGCTTGTCAAATTGGCCGCGTGTACAGGCCTGCATGCAGAGATTTGGACAGACCTGACCGCAGACTGTTGCCGGAAACGGGCTATAATTCAAGACGAGTGCAAGGGCTTCTTCAAGTCGTCCCTCCCTGATAAGAGCCGCTCGTTTATTTGATGGGATACCTGAAGGACATGCTGCTACGCAGGGGGGCAGATATTTCTCGTTGTTCCAGACAGGTTTGAGCCGGCGGTCTGCACCAGTTGTGATATAGGGCAATATCGTCTGCGGGTGATCCAGATATTCTCCAAAGATACCTCCAATACCCACATCCTTTTCCCAGATCTGGCTGCGAAATTCACTGAGAGTCCTCTTGGGTTCTAGCCGCGCCATGCGTTCTGCAGGGGTATGGGCAATTAGTTTTTTCCAGTGCGACGGGTCTTTGGTCAAAGGATCGTAGTATTCAGTCCGGTCTATTGCCTCCAGGTACGGCTTTATGTTTTCAGTAAGCCACTCCCAGTCTTTGGCGGTCAGTTTCACAAGTTTGACATCTTTGGAGCTGTATCCCTTTACAGGGCCCCTGAAGTATATGGTGCCACCCACCATGCCCACGCAGGGCCGGTAGCCCAGAATATTTTCAGGGTTTCGAGGATTAATGCCGCAGACCACTGCGATGCCCCCGGCTTTGAACTCGGCAAAGGAATCCCCTACATCTCTGAAATACCAGGACTGGAGGGGTTCAAAGCGGGGATTCCGTTTGGTCATTGTTTCACAGCGGGCGCCGCCGCCGCCCCGTACATAAAGAATTCCCTGGGCACCAGCATTGTGGGCACCATTGGTCACATCCCCCAGCACCGTGATTTTGGCACCGCAGTTGAGCCAGCCTATGTCGTCCGAACTGCTGCCTTCAACTACGATCTCCGTCCCGGACATGCCCATGCTCCCCAGGCGCTGGCCCACCGGCCCGCGAACAGTTATGAAGACCTTCTCATTTCTGGACCAGATCCGGCCTCCAATACCATGTTGTCCCTGGGCCTGAATAAACAGTTGCCGCACTCCGTCAGCAACAGCTTGCTGTATCTGCTCTTCCAGTGCCTTGGAAGAGATACGCAGGCCGTTCGGGTTGCCATTAATTGTCAGTATTTCAAGTGTCATATTTACTAATTATAAGTGTTTTAGACGTTCAGGATTCGCCGTTCAGGTTTATCTTTCTTGAATTTCTGATCCAAAAACCAGGAGTTTTTCGCAAGAGAGCCGCTTACAAAACTCAAGATTTTGTTCGAGGGCAAGGCGCGCGGAGGTGAAAAAGCGCAGTGTACTGAGTGTACATGAGCATTTTTTACCGACGGGCAACGCAGCCATAGGACAAAAGACGGGTTTTGCAAGTGGCTCTTCAGCAGGCATAATCAATTTTCAGTCTCTCCGCCATAGCCTTGTCTCCAACACTGAGACCGTCTGACATACCGATTGGCAACTGTGTACTACGACCCATAGGGGCAAAGATCTTTTTCAGTTCTATCTCAGCGCTCTTGAAAACCTCCACTACTCGCTCGGCAACCTTATCAGGGTCCAACCGGCGATAAAGCCTGGGGTTTTGAGTGGTTATGCCCCGGGGGCATTTGCCTGTGTTACAAAGGTTGCACCGGTTATACTCGTCCCCCAGACATCCAGCTGCCGTCTGCATGATATATTTTCCAATATCCACGGCACTGGCTCCCAGCATTATCATAGCAGCGGCATTTGCCGCCAGATTTCCCGCCTTACCCATTCCACCGGCAGCAATGAGGGGAAGTTCATTCTGTTTTCCCTGTTTGACCAGATCCAGATAGCAGTCCCGGATATTAGAAGCTATGGGATGACCCATTTTGTCCATCGAGACATTATAGGCCGCTCCGGTCCCGCCGTCCTCACCGTCAATGCACAGGGCAGCGGCATAAGGGTTTCTGGCCAGGTTGTTTAGAACCGCCTGGGCGGTTTTGGTGCCGGAGATCTTGGGATACACCGGGACCCGAAAACCCCAGGCCATGGACATGGACTGAATCATTTTGGCCACTGCCTCCTCGATGGAGTATTTGGTCTGGTGTGTGGGGGGTGAGGCAAGGTCGATGTGCATAGGGACACCGCGTATACCGGCAATAAGCTTCAGTACCTTGTAGGACATCAACAGGCCGCCGTCTCCAGGCTTTGCACCCTGCCCGTATTTGATCTCAATGGCACAAGGGTCTTCGACCATGTCCGGCAGAGCGTGGATAATCTCATCCCATCCGAAATAGCCGGATGCGATTTGAGGTATGAAATATTTGAGAAAGCGAGAGCGCAGGAGTCTAAGAGGCATTCCACCTTCCCCGCTGCACATAACCACCGGAATTCCCTCCACTTCATTGAGATACGTGATGCCCATGGCCAGGCCTTCCCACATGTGTGGAGAAAGTGCGCCTATGGACATGCTTCCGATACGGATGGGAAATATCTCTCTCACAGGAGGGACAAAGTGGCCGTCTTTAACGATCAATCGTTTGCCGGTCGCCTTCAGGGGTAGCTTGTCAGGTGAAGGAATTCTACCCAGAAGGGTCCTAATATAGAACTCGTGTCTGCCTGCATCCAGGGCGGGGTCTGTCAACATTGAAATGCGGGTAAATTTGAGCTTATCCAGCGTGCTGGGGCTGGGATCATTACGTCTTCCTCCGCGTTTATACGGAGTTCCCCCAAGGTTCTTGTGGAACAGGAACTTGTGATGTGGATTGTAATGAGGGGCAATTGCCATATTCGGACATACCATACTGCACATTCCGCAACCAGTGCAGTAGCGATCAATGTCATTAACCTGGTGGATTCCGTGGGACACCTTTCTTACAGTGCTGGGCATCGGTGTGACGGAATCAGAATGCACGAGGCGCTGGGCAAAAACAGCGGGCTCGATAGCCTGCTGAGGGCACACTGCGGTACAACGGCCACAGCGGGTACAACGGTCCTCCCTCCATTGAATGATATAGGGGAATTCCTGCAGCGTCAGTTGTCCGTTGTGGTCTAGCCGTGAAGCTGGTTCCATACATGGACCTCCTGGGCATTTGGTGTCACCATTACCATATCATATTTTGAAGGGAAAATGTCGGCAGGGCGGTCACGTTGAGGGATTGCCCTGTCCAGGCCACACATTTCGCTCATAAGGGCATATTTTCCAGCAGCCCCGCCAACAACACCCGGCCTGAGCTTTTTGGAATCCTGTAACATGAAGATTGTTCCATCAGGTACAAAACCAATGACCATGTTGGGACCATCTATGCACAGTGGCCGAAGACTCTTTTTAAGCAGACTCAAGGCCTTGCCGTCTGGACGATCAAGGATCTCTTCGTCCTTTAATGGGGTGATGATATCTTTATAATAGGTCAGGGGGTATTTGAGTTGCCGGTGGGCGAAATGCAAGATGTGAGCGAATACCTCGCTGTCGCTGTTGTAGCCTGTGTAACCGGAGAATTCCCGGCTGGTCAAGTACTCCCGAATAGGTACAAATGCCGTGTTCTCGCCATTAGTCATGGTACAGTAACCCTGTATAAAGAAGGGATGACAGGCATAGAGGTAGATTGCATAGTTTGTGTTTTGACGACCCTGGGCCAGGATTACCTTGGCCTGCAGAGACAAATCATCCAGGCCGAAGAATTCTGACAACTGCAATGGATCTCCCACTTCTTTCAATGTGAGGCAATCAGGATAAAAAGAAAACACAAAAAGAGAATTATCTTTTTCTCCCATACGCCTCAGGTCCATTCTGGTCTCAAGCAGCAGCCGTTCCCACTCAACCTGCGCCTTTGGTTCATATGGCGAGGGATACTGATAGGCTCT
>Ga0180433_10005151_pt1 | contig 17845 bp, 16 predicted proteins | sample SS_ome_8_FD_132980 | JGI IMG/M metagenome (GOLD analysis project Ga0180433, IMG submission 132980) | Hypersaline lake sediment archaeal communities from the Salton Sea, California, USA - SS_1_D_1 metaG | ecosystem: Environmental > Aquatic > Non-marine Saline and Alkaline > Hypersaline >... | reverse complement strand
TCACTGCGGACCCGTTGTCAAAAAAGATGGTGATGTATGGAAATTCGTCGCTGCCGGGCCAACTACCAGTATCCGTGAAGAACCGTATCAAGCTGACGTGATGAAGCACTTCGGTGTTCGCATAGTAATCGGCAAGGGAGGAATGGGGGCAAAGACCCTGAAGGCATGCAGCGACTATGGAGGTGTCTATTTCCACGCTATAGGCGGCGCCGCAACGCTCATAGCAAAATCGGTCGAAACAGTGGAAAACGTATATAAGCTTGAATTCGGAGTTCCTGAAGCTCTATGGCGCATTCGTGTGGTTGATTTTCCCGGCGTCATTACAATGGATTCGCACGGCAAGAGCATCCACGAAGACATTCTGGCGGAAAGCGAGAAAAAACTCGCTGATATACTTTCTCGCTGAATCAAGGTGAATAATATCGGCCGGTGCTACTGAGAGTGAGAATGTAAACCTTCTTGGCACCGGCTGATTTCAACGTACGTGTCATAGCCCGAACGGTAGCGCCTGTTGTGTACACATCATCGATGAGTACGAAATTTCTATGGAGGATCTTTCGATAATTCCGGATAGAGAACGCTCTCTGCACGTTCCTTTCTCGCTCATCGGAGTGATATCCCACCTGAGATCGTCCCATTAATCGAACCACAACTCCTTTCACCAGGGGCAATCCCAGTTGATCTGCCGTATGCTCTGCAAGAAGTTCCGCCTGGTTGTAACCGCGTCTCCATAGTCTCCATCGTGTCGTAGGCACCGAGATGACGGCGTCAATATCCATCCATCCCGCGGATAAAGCCGTACGCGCCATAAGAGACGATAGAAACGGTGCCAGATGAGGCTTATGTCTGTATTTCAGATGATATATCAGGTGACTGAGTGGTGGCGTATGTGGACCGAAACTCCGTGCCTGGGTAAATGGCGGTTCTTTTTCAAAACAATCCCGACAGAGTCCTTTTGCCTTCCCTCCGGGTATGGCACGACCCCGCTGTATATCCCCGGGTCGCGGCGAACCGCATCGGGAACATACGAAATGATGGGGTTCAAGAGCATCCTGACACTCATTGCATACCAACGATTCCCGTGACTCCGAGAGCGTACCGCAGAGTATACATAATGGCGGCCAGATGAAATCAATGAGTGAAGTCGTGTAATAGCAGAGTGTCCGTAATCCAGAACGATGAAATGCCGCCCCCATAGCGTTACCCCGTCATCTGTGTCTACATGGCTGTGTCTCCGGCTGGTCTTTTTTGTATGAACCATATGCCGACCAGACCACCCATGATTATGAACAATGAAATGATCTGACTGCTTGATAGATCCATACTGAGAATCCGGGCATAATTATTGGCTTCGTAGTACCGGAGGAAATCAACAAAAAACCGGGAAATACCATACATGATGAAAACACTGAGGAAGATTATACCCGGTTTACGTACCTTCCTGTCGATATACAGAGCTATTCCGAACATAAGGAAACCGGCAATACTGGAATAAATTTGTGTGGGGTGGATATGTGAGTTCCCAAGGACTGACCATGCCACGGAGCCCGGCGGAAAAGTAACGCCCCATGGAAGCGACGTTGGCCTACCGAAACAACACCCGTTGAGAAAACAACCTATCCTCGTTATCCCGACGCCGAGTACAATAGACGGAGATATGGCATCACTCATCTTAAGAATATGAATGTGTCTTCTGTGAAGATACAGAAATGATGCGATTACCGCGAGAATGATGCCACCGAACATGCTCAATCCGGCAAGTCCTTTTGTTATATTGATAGTATCAAGCCACCGTCCTTTGAATTCATCCACGTGAAAAATAACATAGAGAATTCTTGATCCAACTATGGAACTGATGAGAATCACCGTTGAGACGTCAAGCACGGCATCGGAGGATAATCCACGACTTCGTGCTCGTCGTTGAGCCACTGCTATGCCAACCACAAATGAAATGACCAGCATGAGACCATAACTGTAAATAGGTAATGATCCTATTCGGAATACTTCAGGAAACATATCAGGAAATCTCCTTCCTATGCCGGTTCAGAGATTGAATAATACCGATCATCGTCAAACTGGCAATCACATGGGAACCCCCATAACTCACCAGTGGTAGTGGAAGACCCGTAACGGGCAGGAGCCCTATGGTCATACCCACATTAACAACTACCTGTACCGCAATACTTACCGAATATCCCATTGCCAATATCCTGGCGAACGAACTGCGACATTGAGAAGAGATTCCTATCATTCTCCAAATCAGAATGAAGAACAACACAAGAAGAACGTGAGTTCCGATCCATCCGAGTTCTTCCCCGATAACACTGAAAATAAAATCGGTATGTTGCTCCGGGAGAAAGGCCAATCCCTTTTGGGTGCCTTCCATGAAGCCTTTGCCCAAAACCTGTCCACTTCCCACCGCGATCTTTGATTGAATAACATTCCATCCGCTTCCTCGCGGATCGATACCGGGATTGAGAAAAATGAGTATCCGTTTTTTCTGATAATCCTCGAGCAACTGCCAAACGTATGGCGTCATGAGCCCTGTGGCGATGCAAGATACTATAACGATGCTGAATCGCCAGAAACCGGCACGCGCTCTTCGAAGCACTGTAACCACCACCGTCATTAATCCCGCCCAGGAGATTAGGCTGAAGGCACAGATGATGCTGATAAACGGAGCAAGTACCGAGAAGAGATTGAGCAGAGGTATATCCGCCCACCAGAGCATGACAATGAGTACGGGGACTAACACCAATCCCGTTCCAAGATCAGGTTGGAGCAGTATGAGTCCGAACGGCAAACCTACGAGAACAGCGGCAATACCAATTGTTCTCCATGACGATTCCTGCTTTCTCCCCGCGAGAAATGCGGCGAGGGCTAGCGGGATACCGACTTTTGCCAACTCAGATGGTTGTAAAACCAGAGGACCGAAGGTGAGCCATCGAGTCGCACCTCCCCTCGTATCCCCCATGAATAATACTATAAAAAGGAGAAAAAGAGTTATTCCGTATGCAGGGGATGCGATGGCGCGCCAGAACCGAAGCGAAAATCGACTCAATATCCAAAGCATCACCATCCCAAAGCCTACGCGAATCGCCTGGTCAAGTGCCATGCTGCCTGATACTGAATCCGCTGTCGCGCTATGAACCATTATGACACCGTAGAGACAGAGCGTAAATGCAATAACGATCATCGCGTGGTCGGTTTCACGCATCGGGCGTGGTCTCATCCACTGGTGGTATCGGCGCCGCAAGTCCATGTTTTTCAAGCCATAACCTCATCACTTCACCTGCGATCGGTGCTGCCACCGAACCTCCATGTCCGCCACGCTCTACAAGCACGCATACGGCGATAATGGGCTCCTCTGCAGGAGCATAGGCGGCGAACCATGCATGATCTTCTCCATGGGGATTCTGGGCGGTCCCTGTTTTCCCTGCAACATGAACCCCGTTAATACATGCGTGCTTCCCTGTACCGTGTTCGTCCTCGGTAACGCCGATCATCGCCTCTTGTAATATCCCTATTGTATGCTGAGATAATGGCAAACGAAAACCACGAGGTTCCCAAAGAGTGGCACCACGTTGTTCGGTGCGATCATGAAACTCCAACCCGATATGCGGTGTGAACATCATACCATCATACCCGACCGCCCCGATAAACCGTGCCAGCTGTAATGGTGTCGTCAATACTTCTCCCTGTCCGATGGACAGGTTGACATTAACACCCGTTGACCAACCATATCGTCCATAGTGTTGATTGTACCATGCAGCATCTGGATATAAGCCAGACTTTTCGTGAGCGAGATCTATACCCGCGCGCTCGTCGAATCCGAGTTTGTGGGCCCAATCATGCATTCGTTGAAGTCCTAATTCCAGTCCCAGTTGATAAAAGTAAATGTCGCAGCTTTCAACAATCGCCCGCCGTAGATTTACTGATCCGTGCCCCGCTCGATTCCAGCAGCGATGAACTCGGTTTCCGTATCGAAAAGCTCCCACGCACGTAACTATCGGTCTTTTCTCCGAAATGAGCCCTTCTTCGAGTCCCGCTGATGCAACCGCGATTTTGAAGATCGATCCCGGTGGATACACACATTGAATTGGTCTGTTCAACAACGGAAACAGCGTATCTGCATTTAACTCGGCCCACAGTGAATGAGGAACGCCGCCTACAAGAAGATTCGGATCGAATGTTGGGTACGAAACAAGAGCCAGTACATCGCCTCTCCTCGGATCGAGTGCAACGACTGCTCCAGCTTGTTTCTCACTGAGGAGATTCCATGCGAGTTTCTGCAATTCCAAATCAATTGAAATTGTCAAATCCCTTCCGGGTATTGCGTCAATAGCGGACCGCTCCGGAAGCGGCCCGAGTTCTCTACCCACGGCATCAACCTGGATGAACTCCAGCCCGTTTTTGCCGCGAAGTATTTCTTCATATTGTTTTTCAAGGCCGGCACGACCGATGAGATCACCCCGTACATAAGGATATTCTCCGGCAAGCTCTGTTTCAGATACTTCGGCCACATAACCGACGAGATGAGCAACGGCATGATTGGGTATGTATCTCCGCCGCAAACCGAGTCGCCTCGTGACCCCCTTGAGAATATCCCGATGTTCCTCAACTTTCGAGACGGTCTCAAATGACGCATCGTGATCGAGCACGGCCGGGGAATCGTTTTCTTTGGCCCACCGTACCTTTTCCCATATATCTTCCGGTTGGACATCAAGGAGCGCGGCGAGACGTATTACGTTAAGTGAATCAGAACCGTAGGCTGGATCCAGCACTATCATTGACGCCGCGCGATCCCGGGCGATTACCTTGCCGTATCTGTCATAGATAATTCCACGAGGAGCACGTATGAGTGATGGTCTGACCCTGTTGTTGTCCGCAAGACCAAGATAATGTTCGCCGTTTAAAATCTGGAGGTAGAACAATTGCCCGCTCAACAGGAGGAAGAGCAGGCCGAGGAGTGCCCGCGCAGCCGCGGGTCTCCACTCCCTATCTCGCTCGCCTAGTACCACGGAATCTCGCCTGTCCCCATTCCTTTGGAAGCAACCATGCCCCAAAGAGCCCAACCAGGATAAGAGCAAAAAGCGCGGTATAGACCGCTGACGGTAATCCGCGTATGAAAAATCGGCTTATCATGGCTCCCGGTGAGCCGCCCGCTGACACAGCCATGAATAATTCATGAAAAACGGCCAATGAAAATACGGTTGCAGTTTGAATAGGGAGGTGTTCCACACTGATTTTATCAGAGAGTACGCCGGCTGCATATCCTATGCAGGTTTTTGCCAAGGCATGTTGACCCAACATATTCGGTACATACAGATCCTGGTATATTCCCACGAGAAATCCGGCGATAACCGCCACCCGTGATCCCGATGTCAATCCCAGGTAAATAAGCGCCACGAGAACCGCGTCGGGAGTCCAGATGCTGATACTCAACCATCGACAGAGCGTCGCATTTACGAATGCTGCCACGACAAGGCCGAGGAGCCACGTCCTGTTAATGATTCCCCTCCTCCGGATTCAGTATTCCCTGGAGTCCGGGCATGCTTTTGGAGATTACGAAAACTTCCCGTACTCGTGAAAATCGAACCGTGGGACTAACGCGCAACCTATGGACAAGTAAGCGCTCATCAACACCAATACCCGTTATTGATCCTACCGGGATGCCCGATGGAAAGACGCCACCGAGTCCACTGGTAACAACCGTATCACCGACTTCAACCGAAACCTCTATAGGAATATCATTAATAGCGAACCATCCGGTAGCTTCCGAAGTCAGTATCCCGCCGGCCCCGGTCCGTGTGATGAGTACACTTACTCGGGCATCGGTACTGAGAAGTGTTCGAATGAGAGCTTGATGAGGTTCCACCTCCACAACCGTTCCGACCAGTCCGTCTATTGAGAGCACACCCTGTCCCCGGACAAGCCCTGCATCTTCTCCCACGTCAATCACAAGATATTCGCTGCCGAAATATCCGGGCCGCATGATGACAAGACCGGGAATCATATCATACGGCAGGGCTTCTTTCAGTCCGATCATTGTTCGAAGTCTTCTGTTTTGAGTTTCGAGTTCGAATAACTTCGCTCGATCCACCGATTGATCGGCTAACCGTGATCGGAGTATTCGATTGTCGAGAAGGACGGAGGAGACGTTATCAACCAAGGCTACGGCCCGAGACGCGGGAAAGAAGAAAACCGGTCCTATATGAGACGCTATCTCATGCTTCACCGAACCGGGAATTATAATAAGTACAACGGATATGACTGCAAAAAGACTGAAAAGAATCGATGAGTGGGCGGAATCACGTGCCATTACGCCTCAGACACGCTATCCTCTCGGCGGATCCATTAATACTTTTCCATACTCCTCAGGATCGTCCAAAACTTTTCCGGATCCAAGAACCACGCATGAGAGAGGATCATCAGCAACCGTCACGGTAAGACTGGTTTCCTTGCTCAGACGCTGATCTAGTCCGTTCAATAGCGCTCCGCCACCGGTCATGACGATTCCACGCTCTACGATATCTGCCGACAGCTCGGGAGGTGTCCGTTCGAGTGTCCGCCGTACTCCCTCGACGATAGACGAAATCGGCTCTCCCAGGGCTTCTCGTATTTCAGAGCTTCCGATCCGGATAGTTCGGGGAATACCGGCAACAAGATCTCTGCCGGAAATATCTATTTCCTTTTCCTCTTTCATGGGATAGGCCGAGCCAACAGTCATTTTCAGATGTTCCGCGGTTTGTTGACCAATAGCCATATTATAGTTTTTCCGAAGGTACTGTATAATCGCCTCGTCCATTTCGTCTCCGGCAACACGTATCGACATTTGAGTAACAATTCCCGAAAGTGCAATAACGGCAATCTCCGTCGTTCCTCCACCAATATCGATTACCATATTCCCGCATGCCGCATTAACCGGCAGACCAACACCAATCGCGGCGGCAACCGGTTCGGCTATCAGATGGAGATCGCGGCAGCCGGCATGAACGGCAGAGTCTTTAACTGCCCGTTTTTCTACTTCGGTTATACCTGACGGGACACAGATAATGATTCGAGGCTTGATAAACCTGCGATGATGCAGGACCTTTAAAATAAAGGTTCTGAGCATATCTTCAGTGACTTCGAAATCGGCGATTACTCCGTCTTTCATCGGGCGTATCGCCTCAAGATCGGCAGGGGTTTTACCGAGCATCAGTTTCGCCTCGCTACCCACTGCAACTGTTTTTCTCGTCCGTGCCTCTACTGCAACAACGCTCGGTTCATTAAGAACGATACCGCGACCTTTCATGTAGATGAGAGTATTCGCCGTACCGAGATCAATGGCTATATCGTTCGCCATCATGCTCGAAAGATTACGAAAAAATCCTGATTTTCTTTGAAACTGAAATAGTGACATTATTTAGCTATCCATACCGGTCATTCCACTGAATTGATCGGATTAGAATGAATTAACGGTAGCTGACTATATCGCGAAGAAAACAACCGTTTACGTAGAGTCAATACGCACATGCGATCAGTAGCTTCCTGCGGAACAACCCACAGAGGCAAACAATAGGCACACCTGAAGAAACAATCCCTCACCTGTTTTGGTTCCGTATGGTTATCAAATCGGCAATCTTATAAAAACGTACTCATAAACACTGGCGGAGAGGGAGGGATTCGAACCCTCGGTGAGGTATAACCCCCACACTCGCTTAGCAGGCGAGCGCCTTCAACCAACTCGGCCACCTCTCCGTATCGGCATGTTATTCGTATACTTTAATTGTCTTAGAGCTCGCACGCATGGAGCACGGTCGCAATCCCAAAAACTCAGTTTTACACAGTGTTATTTAGGGGAACGAATTCAGCTCCCAGCCAGCCATGAACCGCTTACGCAGCTCAGATACTTAAAGCAGACGGCACCAGGAATTAATGCGTTAACTGCCCGTACTTTTTACCGTATGGTGTAAAGTACCGGTTTTCCATATCGTTCCCGTAGGCGTGTGAAGGTATCGTGAGAGAAAAGGCTGTCAAGAACCATAACAGCCGCATCATCGTCATACATACCCGTGAACCCCGAAAACTGAGGGAATCATATGCGGTACAGCCGAATCGCCTGACGTGCTGTTCACAACTCATTCCCGATCTGCGAGCAGGTAGAAACTACCGCACACTGGATTCCGGGTTTTTCGCACATCCTATACGTTGACGGTATCGTATCATGTCGTAATCAGTATTGATTTTAATGAATATCTTCAATGAAATCATTCCATCCACTATGCAAAAATCTGCACAGGTCACAGCAGTTTAAAAGCATTTCACAACAGGATGTGTACAACGGGCGCGGAAAGTGAGAAAAACGGATAGAATTATTGCCTATAGACTCATGAATACGTAATTGTGTCGCATCGAGCTACCATGTTCCACATATTCACATGCACATTCGCCGGGAGGGGCAGTGATGCTCCAGGAAGCATTATCAAGAATTCGAGATACGGAAGAACAAGCTTCGGTTATTCGTTCGCAGGCAATTGCAGAAGCAAAGATCATTCGCGAATCCGCCCGAAAAGAACTTCAGGAAATGGAGCAATCCGCTCGCGAAGAGATCGCCGCTGATCGTGAACGCCTCTTTGCATCGGCACGTGAACGGGGAAATAAGGCCGCGGAGAAAATAAAAGCAGAGATGATCGCCGAGATCGAACACCTGAATCAAATCGCGGAAAAGCATATGAACGACGCGGTTCTGAAGATTCAAAAAAGGCTGATCTCCTAGAATGGCCGTAGCACGCGCAAAAAGGGTATTTATTGTCTTTCATGAATCCCTGAAAGATGAAGTTTTATCTCGCCTGCAGGATCTGGGTGTTCTTCATCTGACGCCGGCTGCGGAATCTGAGCTCTCTTCCATAGTTCACACGGTAGATGCGGATGTCAAGAACCATGAAAAAAGAATCCAGGAGATTGGATCCGCTATATCATATATGGGAAGATTTTCGCCATCACAGGGATTCCTTGAATCCATGGCCGGAGGGAAATTCGAGCTCGAATCGACCCAGTTTGATGAGTTCATCACTTCGGAACGTCTCCAAAACACCGTAGCGGAAATTAGACAGATCGAACAAGAACTCTCTGAACTCGATATCAAAAGTACCCGTTTGGAAAGTGAAATTCATCACTTTCAGCCGTGGGAGAAACTGTCCGTTTCCATCGATGAATTACGGGAAACTCCAAACACAATTCTTCATGCCGGTTCGATTCCACTCTCCTCCCTCGATACGCTGCGGTCAATGTGCGCCGAAGCGAGCGATGAATGGGTCCTTGAACCCGTCGGCAGTACCGGTGGGAGAATGTATTTCATTCTCATCCACTCCCGTGAATGCCCCCTGGATGGCGAACGAATTTTACGTGAGACAGGGTTCCAACCCGCCGTCTTTCCTGATGAAACCGGTACTCCCCGGGAAATTGTAGCACGCCTTCGGGATCGAATACGCACCATCGAAGAACACATTCATACACTGCATGAAAAAGCCCGAGCTCTCGCGGAACATCGAGTCGGGGTAATGGCTGCATATGAAGCTGCCACTCATTCAAAAGAACGAGTAGAAGCTCTCGCACATGCGGTTGCGACCGAAAAATGTCTGATCATAGGTGGATGGTGTCTTGATTACTCAATTGAATCCCTCCAGAGCTCCATGGCTGACATATCAAAAGAAATTGCCGTATTGACACGTGAACCGCTTGAAGATGAAACCCCGCCGGTAGAGCTGAGGAATTCGCCGTTAGTCAGTCCATTCCAAGTTGTCACAAACCTCTACGGCTTCCCCAGATACGCTGAGATCGATCCCACGCCGTTGCTTGCGCCTTTTTTCTTCGCGAGTTTCGGCATAGCCGTTGGAGAAGGTGGATATGGAGTTTTACTCGCGGTTCTCTCAAAACTAGGTCTCAAGTTTCTCCGTTTGGGTTCAGGAGGTCGCAGACTTCTCCAACTACTTTTCTACTGCGGAATAGCAACATTTATCGCCGGAATTCTCATGGGTAGTTTTTTTGCGATAGATTATTCGAATCTTCCTGAGTTTCTAACTCCTATCGGATCATTCCTCGGGCGTATACAGTTGTTAAATCCTTTAGAGGATTCACTGCTGTTCCTCGCCATAGTTTTGGGGATAGGTTTTCTCCAAGTGTGGGTAGGGGTTTTGATTAATGCCATCCTGCGCTGGAACAAAGGCGAACGAGCCTCTGCCATCATGCATGATGGAGGATGGCTTGTTTTTCTCCCTCTCACGGTTTTTCTGGGTAGATCCATCGTTGGAATCCCCGTTTTGTATCCCTGGCTTTTTGCGGCTGCATGTATCTTTATCTCTGCGGGTTTCGCATCTCAGGGAATCGGGGGAAAGATCGGCGCGGGTATCTATGCACTATACGGTCTCACGGGTTTTTTCGGAGATATCCTTTCGTATTCGCGGCTGTTTGCCCTGGGACTCGCCACAGGCGTGATCGCCACCGTGGTGAATATCCTGGCATCGATGACAAAAGGTATTCCTGTAATCGGTTGGATTTTCATGATCATTCTTCTGATTTTTGGTCATGTGTTCAATCTTGCCATAAATGCTCTCGGAGCTTTTATCCACACCGCACGACTTCAATTTGTCGAATTTTTCACGAAATTTTTTGAGGGCGGCGGAAAAAGCTTTAAACCCTTCGAGAAGCAGTACAAATACATTGCCTTGATACATTCGGGTAAGGAGGGAGAAACAGACTCATCACAGACGGCATAGGCTCTATATCGACTATCTTACGAACTATATATACTTGAGGTAATTGAAACCAGGTCTATTCGACCAGGCGGGCCATCGTAGTCCGGTCGAAAAAGGGATTCATGAAAGGAGTTCTCCATGGATGGTTTGGCGTTATCATTGCTTGGTGCTGCCGCAGCGGCATTCCTCGCGGGAATCGGATCGAGCATTGGTGTCGGTCTCGCAGGTCAAGCCAGTACCGGCGTTATAGGCGAAGATCCTGAGAAATTCGGAAAGGTGATGCTTCTCACTGCTCTTCCCGGGACACAGGGCATCTACGGCTTTGTCATCGCCTTTCTCGTATTGCTGAAACTTAATATTCTCGGCGGAGATATCCCTACCGTCACAACGGCACAAGGGTGGCACCTGTTCTTCGCATGTCTACCCGTTGCTATTGCCGGTATGCTCAGCGCGGTTCATCAGGGTAAAGTCTGTGCCGCCGGTGTACAGATGACTGCCAAACGCCCTGAAGAATCCGGTAAAGCACTCATCCTCGGTGTATTCGTGGAGTTCTACGCGGTACTCGGATTTCTCGCGAGTTTTCTCGTTTCAAGCGGAGTCCAAGTAGGTTCGTGACGAATGGCAATCGATGATATCACCACCCGTATCCTCGCGGAAGCGAAGGATGCGGCTGAGAAAATACTCGCCGAGGCACGGACGGACGTTGATGCGGTAAAGAAGGATGCTGCAAGACGTATGGAAGAATCCAAGCATACGGCAGAGCACAAGGCGAATCAGGAAGCAAATTCCCTTGAAGAAAGGATAATCGCCGGTGCGGAGCTTGAATCGAAAAAATCGATACTCGCGGCGAGACAATCAGCTATTACCTCTGCCATAGATCGAGCCGTTGAAAGCCTGCGCAGTATGTCTGAGACTGATTATATCAATTTCATATCCACGGTACTCTCCGATGCACCTATTGAATCAGAAGCCGAGATCATAGTCTCGAAACGAGACCGGGAGATTCTTGAAAAAAATCTGCCCATACTTCAGCGGCAATTGGAATCTTCGGGAAAGAAAATCCGACTCAATCTGGCGAATGAGACGCGTGAGATCGGAGGAGGTGTACTGTTACGAACAGGTAAAATCGAATATAACGCCTCACTCCCTGCCATCCGTCGCGGCCTGGAGGAGGAACTTCGATCTGTTGCGGTATCCATCCTATTCCCTCGCGATGAGAGCGGATAATGGAGAAGGCCAGGGAACTGTTCTGGATTCCTGCAGATGATACACGATACGTGTATTCGGTCGCCGTGGTCCGAGCCTTGGAGCATACCCTTCTGCGACGAAAAACGCTCGAGGCGATGGCACGTGCTGATTCGGCCCGTGAAGCGCTCCAGGAACTGAGCGAGACCTCATATTCACGTTTTATGAGTTCCGGCGTTACGGAATCGTCTTTCGAGCACATTCTGCGAGATGTACTGAAAGATACATACGAACTCATGCACACTTTGATGATAGACAGCGAACTATCGAAGGCGATCCTTTCAATGTACGATTATCAAAATCTAAAGGCGGTTATGGAATCCCGATTGGCGCAGATCGAAACGATTCAGGGAGTTGTCCCGTTCGGTATGGTTTCGGTGGATGCATTGGAAACTGCCGTGGATTCCGGTACGTGGCATGATATTCCCGACTACCTCATCAATGCTTACAATGCGGCGTCGAAATCATATGAACGGCACAAGGATCCCCGGATTCTCGAGATTATTATCGATATTCAATCTATGGAACAACGGATCGATCCATTGGTACGCGTACCTGATCGATCCATACGTGCATACGCCCGGGCATTTGCGGATACGGCAAATCTGAAACTGCTTATACGCCTGAACCGAATGAATCCCGATTTGACTACTCTGGAGCGGGCGTTCTGTTCTCGGGGTTCACTCCCCTTCGATTTGTTTTCATCCCTCCTCGGTAAGGGAACTCCTTCAATAATTGAACAGTTTTCGTCATCCCCATATAACAAGGCGTTACGGGATGGCCTCACATATCTAGATGAACAGGGATCCTATTCCGTTCTTGATCGCGAACTGGAGAACATTCTTATCGGTCATCTCATTCAGTCCAAATTCGCTGTTTTCGGACCTGCTCCACTTATCTGCCATGTATTGGCGCGTGAACATGAAGTTCGTATGGTCCGTCTCATTATGAGTGCGAAGATAAACAAGATTCCTGTTGAACGAATCGTGGCAAGGTTATCGATGCTGTATGTCTAGTCACGTTGCTTTTTTAGGAAGTGCTGATACCGTGAAAGGATTCATTCCCCTCGGAATTCACGCGTATCCGGTCGAAAATCAATCCGAAGCGCGAACAATCTTTCGTGAATGTATTGAACGTGATTTTGCCATATTGTTCGTTACGGAGGAAGTCGCGTTATACCTTGAAACGGAGCTACGGTCGATCCGTTTCAATCCAACTCCGGCCGTACTTGTTGTCCCCTCTATGCTTGGATCGCAGGGATTAGGGCTCAGTCGGCTTCGAAGTCTTGTTGAGAAGGCGGTCGGAGCGGATATCCTTTCGCGAGAGGAGTCTGTTCCGCAAAACGAAGATGCCAGGACGGGTGTATAAATGAAACAGGGTGTTATAGAAAAAGTTTCGGGTCCCTTGGTAATTTCCAAGGGATTGAATGATGCCAAAATGTACGATGTCGTTTTGGTGAGTAAACGTCGACTTGTCGGTGAAGTCATCGAACTCCGGGGCGACAGAGCGTCAATTCAGGTATACGAAGAAACCGGGGGTCTCGGTCCAGGTGAACCCGTGTATAATACGGGCGCACCACTTTCGGTGGAACTGGGCCCGGGTCTAACGCAGTCGATCTATGACGGGATACAACGCCCGCTCGATGTACTCAGGAAGGAATCGGGTGACCTGCTTACCAGAGGAATCAGTGCCCCCGCTCTGGATCGTAATAAAAAATGGGACTTCATTCCTCAAGTGGAGGCTGGTTCGGAGATCCGGACCGGTGACATACTGGGTACCGTTCAGGAAACCACCGTCGTTGAACACCGGGTTATGGTACCTCCGGGGATTCAGGGTACACTTCGGTCCATTGAAAGTGGAAGTTTTACTGTTGAGGATACCATTGGAGAGGTTCATACATCAGATGGACGAACCATTGAACTAAAGATGATGCAGAAATGGCCTGTCAGAAAAAACAGGCCGTATGCGAAAAAGCTTCCTCCTGAGATGCTCCTAGTCACGGGACAACGGGTTATCGACGCATTCTTTCCTCTGGGAAAAGGCGGTACCGGTTGCGTTCCGGGTCCGTTCGGGTCAGGAAAAACAGTTATTCAGCATCAGTTGGCGAAATGGGCCGATGCAGAGATAATCGTTTACGTCGGGTGTGGTGAACGTGGCAATGAGATGACTGATGTGCTCATGGAGTTTCCTGAACTCCTTGACCCTAAAAGCGGCGAACCCCTCATACGACGAACGGTTCTCATCGCCAACACATCAAACATGCCGGTAGCTGCCCGTGAAGCGTCGGTATATACCGGTATCACCATCGGAGAATACTTCAGGGATATGGGATACTCGGTTGCATTGATGGCCGACTCAACCTCGCGCTGGGCCGAAGCCATGCGGGAGATGAGCGGTCGTCTGGAGGAAATGCCCGGTGAAGAAGGCTATCCTGCCTATCTCGGCACACGGATCGCGGAGTTTTATGAACGAGCGGGTCGTGTTCAGTGTGCAGGTTCCGACATGCGCGAAGGAACGCTTTCCGTGGTAGGAGCTGTATCTCCGCCCGGCGGTGATCTTTCGGATCCCGTAGTACAGGCGACATTACGTGTTGTGAAGGTTTTCTGGAGTCTTGAAGACAAACTCGCGTACAAACGTCACTTTCCGGCTATCAACTGGCTGACAAGCTATTCGCTCTATACGGATTCCCTCGGTCCATATCTCGTTGAAACCATCGGGCAAGACTGGATCACAATGCGGGAAGAAGCCATGGCACTCCTCCAGAAAGAAGCCGAACTCGAGGAGATTGCACGCCTCGTGGGTGTGGAAGCACTTTCTCCTAGTGACAGAATGATTCTTGAGACCGCCAGATCCATACGTGAAGACTTCCTCCATCAAAATGCATTTCATGAGGAAGATACGTATACATCACTTGAAAAGCAGAAGGCGCTCCTTACTATAATAATGCACATGCATGAACGTATGGGTGACGCCCTAAAGGCAGGCGCGACACCCGCGGAACTGTTTGAATTGCCTGTGCGTGAAAGGATTGCCAGGGCAAAGTACATACCAGAAGAGCAAATCTCTGAAATCCTTGGAATAACCGATGAGATCGACAATGAAACCCGGAGACTCACCGAACAGACCGCTGATGTTGGTGTTGCAGGTGCGGAGGTGTCGACATGATAAAAGAGTACTTGACTACCGCCGAAATCGTCGGTCCGTTAATGCTTGTTGAACAGGTGGAAGGCGTCACGTACGAAGAACTTGTTGAGATAGAATTACCCAACGGTGAACTCCGACGGGGAAAAGTGCTTGAAGTAAACCGGGACAAAGCCCTCGTTCAGCTTTTCGAAGGCGCGTGGGGTGTCGATGTTCCCAATAGTCGAGTACGATTTCTTGGTCGAGGAATCGAAATCGGCGTATCAAAGGAGATCCTCGGTCGCGCGTTTGACGGGCAGGGACGCCCTATTGATGGAGGCCCTGAACTGATCCCGGAACAACGTTTGGATATAAACGGCAGCCCCATCAATCCCTATGCGCGAGATTATCCTTCTGAATTCATCCAGACCGGTTTTTCGTGTATTGACGGTCTGAACACTCTGGTTCGTGGCCAGAAATTACCGATCTTCTCCGGTTCGGGACTCCCGCATCCACAGATGGCGGCTCAAATCGCCAGGCAGGCACGTGTTCTCGGTACGGAAGAAAGCTTCGCCGTTGTCTTCGCAGCCATGGGAATAACGTTTGAAGAAGCAGAATATTTCCTCAGCGATTTCCGTCGAACGGGGGCCATCGAGCGTGCGGTTCTTTTCATGAATCTGGCCGACGATCCGGCCATCGAACGGATTTCGACGCCGCGAATGGCTTTAACCACGGCCGAGTACCTGGCCTATGAACTCGGAATGCACGTTCTCGTTATCCTTACTGATATGACAAATTACTGCGAGGCTCTGCGGGAAATCTCCGCCGCTCGAAAGGAAGTCCCCGGTCGCCGCGGGTATCCCGGCTATCTGTATACGGATCTCTCGACAATATACGAACGCGCCGGACGGATTAAGGGGAAGAACGGCTCCATTACTCAGATTCCCATCCTAACCATGCCGGAGGATGATAAGACTCATCCCATAGCCGATCTCACGGGCTATATCACTGAAGGTCAGATTATTCTCTCCCGTCAGATGCATAAAAAGGGTATTTACCCTCCTGTTGATGTCATGCAATCGTTGTCTCGTCTCAAGGACAAAGGCATCGGCGACGGCAAGACACGGGAAGATCACTCGGATTCCTTTAATCAGTTGTTCGCTGCCTATGCCCGGGGCAAGGAAGCCCAGGAATTGGCGGTCATACTTGGTGAAGCGGCCCTCAGTGAACTTGACCGGAAATATTACGAATTCGCGGATCTCTTCGAGGATCGATATATCCGCCAGGGATCGGAAGAAAACAGGACCATCGTGGAAACGCTCGAGATCGGTTGGGAACTACTGAGGATGCTCCCCATTACCGAAATGAAACGTGTTCGTGAACGGTTCCTGGAAAAGTACTATTCCCGCGAAGCGGAAGCTGTGCAGACGGAGGGATAACGGGTGCGACTCGACGTCAATGCAACCAGAATGGAGCTTCTCCGTCTCCGCAAACGGGTCGCTCTTGCCCGCAGGGGTCACAAGCTCTTGAAAGACAAACAGGACGAGCTCATGAGGCGTTTCCTCGAACTTCTGGGCGAGACAAAGAACTTACGCCTTGAGGTCGAAAAATCGCTGACCGAGGCATACTGGAGCTACTCATACGCCACGGCCACGATGTCTTCGGAAAACCTCGACATAGCGTTCACATTGTCGCCGGCAGATCTCACAATAGAAACCGACACCGTACAGGTTATGAATCTGCGAACCCCGCACTTCGACGTTCAACTCACGGGATCAGTATTCGGATACGGCTTCGCTTTTACCACGGGAGCCCTTGATATCGCCCTCGGTCTCTATCAAAAACTCCTCGTCAAAATGATAGAGCTTGCCGAACGGGAAAAGGGACTGGAGATGCTCTCTGAAGAGATCGAAAAAACAAGAAGGCGGGTTAATGCGCTGGAGTATGTTCTCATCCCCAACCTGGAAGAGACAATACGATATATAACACTGCGTTTGTCGGAGATGGAACGAGGAGACCTGACAAGGATCATGAAGGTCAAAGCCATGCTGGAGCAGGCGCGGGCCAGTTAGAAGAGCTACAAGCCTTTCGATTTTGCTCAAGGACTTCGTCGGTCAGCTTTCAGCGATCAGCTTCGGAAAATCCCCCTCGATCCCCCTTTTTTGAGCTCTTTACGTTTGGCTGATCGCGTTTTCAGTTGTCGACCCTTCGATTGCATTCAGGGACTTCGTCTATCGGTTTTCAGTTTCGGAATACAGATCATATCAAATCACGTAATCATAAAATCTCTGAATGCTCGTTCATCCAGACTTCCAATCTTCCAAAACCTTTTACTTTTAACCGAAACATCCGCGTCTCGGAATTCAGCCTTGGCACCCCTCCTCGATTCCTTTTTCCGGGGGGAAGTTGTTCGGATTCGATACCGATTTCGATACCGATAGCGATCCCGATTAGCGTATATCTTCAATTCTTCAACATCACCTGACTATCTATTTTCAGGATTACTCGATTTCGATACCGATAGTGATTTACATATAGTACTTCCCGTTATTTCATTCCAATGAATCCGAAACTATCTTTCCGTCCAATCCTCTTCATCACCTAACCCGCATTTCTCACCGGGTTTTGTTGGGAAAGCGCGGAAATGCTTGTGATATCAAGGCATACGAGTGAAGACCTCGGATGCGTATCCCCTGCGATACGGTGAGAAGGCTGAGTGAGTATAACGATGATAACGCATG
>Ga0180433_10005149_pt1 | contig 17847 bp, 18 predicted proteins | sample SS_ome_8_FD_132980 | JGI IMG/M metagenome (GOLD analysis project Ga0180433, IMG submission 132980) | Hypersaline lake sediment archaeal communities from the Salton Sea, California, USA - SS_1_D_1 metaG | ecosystem: Environmental > Aquatic > Non-marine Saline and Alkaline > Hypersaline >... | reverse complement strand
GCACTTAAAATAATATAAGGTTTACTTTGGACTTTCATATATACATTTTCCTCCAATATATACGTTTTCGATATTCTTTACATTAGTCCTATGAAGAAGTAATGAAAAAAATTCATCTCTATCCAAATTATTAACATAAAAATTTGGATTATTTAAATTAATAGTTACTAAATCAGCCAATTTACCTAAAGATATTGACCCTACTTTCGATTCAATGCTAAAATTTTTAGCTGCATTAATAGTTACCATTTTAAAAATACTTTTAGCATTTAATTTGGCTGATTTACCATCCTTGATTTGATTTCTCGCAATGTAATATAAATACCGCATTTCCTCAAATAAATTTAAATTATTAACCATCACATTGTCAGTTCCTAAGGAAAAGGGAATATTCAAATCCAATAAATCATTAATTGGAGGATAACCTAGTCCAAAATATCCGTTACTCCTCGGACATAACACAAGTTTAATCTTTTTTTGTTGAAGTTTTCGTAGATCTGAAATTCTTAATTGAGTTCCATGTACAATGATATCCACTAAAGCATCATCTAATATCTGGTTAAAAAGGAGAGTATCATAATTGAGTTCAGCAACATGGCAAGCTATTTTTTTGCTTGAATGCGACCTGATTGTTTTAAGTTCTGATTTCAACTCCTCAGTGAGGTAGTGATAACTTGATAGACCAATACCATCTGATTTTTTAAAAACTTCTTGTGCTTCATCTAATTGATTAAACCGTCCGAAAATTAGACATCTAATGCTTTCATTTCTTAATCCCTCTTGTAAGAGCTCAATTCCATTTACACCGTTCTCTCTAAAATCCATGAAATATGTAATTCCATTTGAGATCATTTCATGTACGGCATATTTAATTCCTTTGACCTTTTCGGTTTTGGAGGTTTCCCGTAATAGTTGATGTTTAATACCTTTGGGAGGACTTACAACTTCAATTAATCCTTTATTATGACCTTTTTCCTTAGCAAAACTATCTCCAATATGAGTATGAGAATTTATTAATCCTGGAATTAAAACATAATTTTGTTGCGTTCTATCAAGATTAATCTCTGTTTCAATCTCATCAAATTTTAGATCAATAATCATTCCTTCTTCGTCGAAATATAAATGTACATTTTGCTTTAACTCTAAATTCTCTCCAATTAACCCAAATCTACAATAGAGATGTTTTTGCGGCATATTTTTAATTAGATAAGGATGGCATTTTTATAAATTAAATTGTAAACTTTCCCAGAATAATCTAGGTCATTAACATTTTTTATATTAGATATCTACTTTTATTAAATAGGAAAATAATTTTAAGTTAGTGATACTTAATTAGCCACTTTAAAAAAGATTTACAGAATTCTGGCTCAAAAGTCGACATTCCTATTGATAAAGTTGGAATTGTTGGGGTAGAAAAAAAAGTTGATATCATCCAAGAAAATAAACGCTACTCCTTTTATCCTAAGATTTCTGCACTGATATCTCTGCCTGCGAAGCAACGAGGGATACATATGTCTCGCACCTCTGAGACAATCGAAGAGATCATAAATGAGGTTATATTCAAGCCAACACCCTCCGTAGAAGTTGTAGGGGATAGAATAGCACGAGAACTTCTTAAAAAGCACCCTTATACAAAAAAAATCCATGTGAAACTTGAAGGCAAAATAGTAGTCCAAACTAAAGACGAACAACAAAGAAATATCCAAAAGTCATACAAGATCAGTTCATTTGTAAAAGCTCTTAAAAACGAGTCAGGAGATATTGATTTCAATTATTATATTGGTGCCAGTGCTATAGGTATGACGGTTTGTCCCTGTGCAAAAGAAATGAGTCAAGAATACGCCGAGGAAATAATTAAAAATAGAAGGGATATCAATTTACAAGAAGAGGATATTAAGAAACTTCTGAATATCTTGCCCTTTAGTTCCCATAATCAACGATCAAAAGGGACCATCATTGTACAGATTAAAGATTTACATAATCATAAAATTGATGTCTTAGATATAATCGATATAATTGAAGGATCAATGTCTGGAAAAATGCAGTCAGTTCTAAAAAGACCTGAAGAGGCTAAGCTAGTTCGAACTGCTCATCTAAACCCTCTCTTCTCTGAAGATGTAGTTAGACAAATGGCAAAAAATTTTATTCTAAGCGATTTTCCAAATCTGGAGGATCATTTTAAAATAAAGTTTACTATTGAAAGCTATGAATCCATCCACCCCCACAATGTATATTCAGAACTAAAAACAACGATAGGAGAATTAAGAAGAATTATCGGTATAAATAATTAATTCTTGGATAATAGGTGATCTCGTAATTATATTAAGCTTTTCTTAAAATCTGTTTATAAATAGCGATATAATTCTTAACACTAATAATTCTTGGGCTTCTTCTAAAGTTAATGGGAATGAGTGCGCTACAACGGGAACATAAATTTGATGTTTTCAACCAGTCTTTAAATTCATCTGCGTGGGAGGGATATCTACAGTTAGGACATATAATAATCCCTCTACCTTTATCCTCGGGAAGTTTTGGTAATTTAAAACAGAAAATGCATTTGAAATCCTCTTCTGTCAGAAACGCTGCTTTTGGCTTATAAATATTTATATTTTGAATTTTAAGATTTGTTTTTGATCTTTTAGTTTGAGTGGTATTTACTGTTCTACTCCTTTGCATATGAGATGTTGGGGTGCTTCTTGAAGATTTATGAGAAGTATTAGTTGACCTGCTCACTGTTGTGGTTGAAGAAGCAATAGGTCGGTTGGCAGTTGTTACTCTCCGACTTTCAATATTAGGTCTTGTGAGAGTATTTATTCTTCTAGTGCGCTGTGCGATATATTCTCGAGTTAAAGGAGAAAATTCTCTTTTAGTATTCAAAAAACCAAATAAAATTAGATTTAAAATAGTCAATACAAATAAGACTAATAGGTTAATATCTAAAGAAAAACGCAGTGGAATTAATAAGTAATTATAATACTCAATGATAGAGTAGAAAATTATCCAATAAAGAATAATACCAAAAATTAGTGAGAATGATAAGAAGTATCCAACTATTTTAGCTTTTACTGCTCTTCTCCCAAAATAGATCACATTATACTTCTTAAAACAACGATATAATGAATAAGATCCATATAAAACAAATGGAAATCCAAAAATTAAACTCCACAAACTAAAATAGAAATTAGAGTTCATATTGAGATTATCACCTAGTAAACTCGTATAAGAACCCCATATTGAATAAAAAATCCCAATAAATAAAGGAAGAATAACAAAAAATGCGGTATTATAAGGTGAATTGAATTCTCGATGCTGTCTTATGTTTTCGATAATTTTTATTATAAAAAATATCCATAAACCGATAAATACCCACGTTAGAAACATATTTAATGAACTTGTGATTAAACCATGGATAGAACCAATTAAAATAAAAAGTAGGAATATTAGAATTTTCTTTTTAACCATAGATTAATCAACTCTTGTTTTTATTTATCATACTCTAAATAAGCAGCCTTACCCTCAATAATAGGATTCATAAAATCCAGAATTTCCGGTAACATTCTCACATCTAAATTTCCTTTAATCTCAAAAGGTACAGAGAACCATTCACGTTTTTTAAAATCCGCACGATAAATTTCAAAGCCCAACGATTTTCCATTTATCTGATAAGGATCGATTACAAGTGCTACTGCTTTTTCCCATAATGTTTGATATCTCGATTGAGTACCTAGATCTTCTCTAGACATAAAGCATCCATAGGATGGGTGTGAGTGATACCAACCACATATAAACAAGTTGTTTTTTTTAATTTCTTTAAAGGCTCTTACATAATTTTTATAATCTTTAATTTCTGCATACACTGCATTTCCATGTCCCATTGGATAAACATCTTCAATATGTAAGACGTTATGAATATGATCAAATTTTCCAGCAAGCAATCCTATAACCTCCACCCAACTTTCTTTTGGAATTTTTGAATGTGCATATTTGAGTGCATGACTAGCGATCTTAAGAATAGATTTTACATTTATAGTTATAGATGCTTCAATTTTGCCATTACTTGCAGAGGTCTCCAAAAATTCCATAGATATTGGTTCAAGATTAATTTTATTAATATCTGAATGTTTTAACAAAGGTTCATTTATTATTTCAGTGGTTATTTCATCTGTTATTTCTTCTTCTAGTTTTAATTCCGAATAAATTTCTTTAAGTAACTCTTTTTTGATTTTAGCTTTTATTTTTTGTTTAATTGCTTCCCTGATTGGGTCATTAGCAAATTCATCATTTGTCATAATAGTTTCACCAATTTTCTTTCGCATACTTCTTTACTAGGTTTTTAACCTTTTTCTCGAAGAATTTTTGATCCTTGATCATTTCAATCGCTGCTTTTTTATTAAAAACATCTGTTGGATTAACGTATTTTCCACGTGTATTTAACATAGCAATTATTGCTTGTACTACCGTCACCGCTGTTTTTGAAGGACTCCAACCTCCTTTTTTACCAATTAAAGAAGGATCAACTAATGCTAAACAGATATTTCTTTGTCCTTTATATTCACTTGGTTTAGGCCAAAAATTTGGATGCCATATCGGTGTATGAAGTCTTACAAATGGTGGTTGCTTAGGGTATTGAGCAGGGAATTTCATTTCCAATTTAAAAAGACCCCCTGCATATGCTGTGCCTTTTGGTCCTTTGATTGTTATGGCTAAATGATCAATACTTTTTTTATTTGGATTAAATGGTTTTAATTGAATCAAGGATCCATTCTTTAACATCTTTTTTAAACCCGCAAAATCTCGAGAAATACGACTACTTCTTATACTCATTTTTTCTCAACCCCTTTTTTTAATTTTTCATAATAGAATTATTTTAAATAATTATTTTGGTAATAAATTCATTTAAATTTTAGTGTTACATAAATTTCTCCACCAATAAACCCAGCTACCGTTAAGAATTCTAAATTACGCAATTCATTTTCTTTTGCACTTTTATCTAAATCAATAACTTGAATATCATTGAAATCCAATAATGTGATGACGGGTTCAAAATCCTCCTCTAATTTGAATCCATGCCTTTTTAGAATTCTTATAATATTAATGCACGGTGATTCTGCTTTAATTTTAATAACAACACGTCGAACATTTTTTCCACAATGAGAGCATTCTGGATTTCTCTTTTTTTCCATATGGTACATTTTCATTGTTATACCATTAAAGATTACATAATCCTTTATAGGTTGTCCTAACCCTTTATGTCCTTTCTTCCAATGAATAATCTTTACAACTTCATGGGACTGTAAAGCAGAAATGATAGCATTGATGGTAATTATTCCTGGATCATGTCTATCAATAATTTTTACAATATCATCTTCAGTATATTCAGGTAAGAAATTATGTTTATTAACTAATTCATTAGCAACTTTTTGGATATATTTAATATCATTCATATCTTTTGGATTTGGATCTCTGTCAAATTTCTCTTTAAAAGCCATATCCCCTTTAAAAACACAGTGAATTCTTTTTCGGGGAATTCCAACCACAGTACAGGCCGCCATCTCATCACTTTCAATAATGGGTAATGGATTACACTCATAACAAGCATTTTTATAAGGAAATACAGTATAGAAATGTCCATAATAACCAGATACTCCTCCATCAACTAAAGGTTTTCTAAATCTTATACATTGAGCATTTAAATTTAAGCGAGCATTCATCGAATCAAGACCACCAACTACAACATCAGCAGCTTGATATATCTCAGGATTTAATCGTTCTAAAGAGCTTAAGTATCCTTTAATAGTTACATTAGGATTAATTTCCTTTAATTTTCGTGCTGCTACAATCGCTTTTGACTCTCCAATCTGAGCACCAGTAAAGAGTATTTGTCGGTTTAAATTAGAATGTTCAATAATATCTAAATCAACAAGAGTAATATAACCTACACCTAACATAGCTAAATTTTTAGCAATTTCACAGCCTAAACCTCCTACACCTGCTATGAGCACTCTCGAATTTTTTACAACCTTTTGCGACCAACCTTCAAGACGAAATTGACGGTCATACAGTTCTCGTTCCTCCACTGTTAGTTCTTTCGCAAAAAAATCTGAATCCTTCTCCAAACTTATCACCTTAATTTTAAAAAAAAAAAAATAAATGAAGGTCTATGAGCCTTCTAATTATACATTATATAGAAAATTATATAAGTCTACCCGCCGTACTCGCAGGAATCAATAGAATGTCGTCTCCATCATTTATGTTATAATCTTTTAACTGATTATGTTCATCCATGGTAACACCACCACAAGAGATATGAAATTCATTAGGATCAAGGCCATATAGGTTTCCTAAGGTTTGTTTAATATCGCTGACTTGATTTGCGTCATTTACGGTTAACTTTTCTTTCTTTTCACCGGGACCGATAGTTGACATAAAATATAAAGTTAATTTCTTTCCTGCTGAAGGAGTTTTACTAGTAGGTGTTTTAGACGTTAATGGTTCCAAATCCTCATCAAAATCGTTTTCAAAACTCATTTATTTCACTTCCTTTTTTTAATTTTTAATAGTTTATTATTAAACTTACTAAAAACATGCGAAAATGATATTATAAAACCAATTGGAATAACTTTGAAATTTCTGAAATTAAGTATATAATATTATTATTAATCTAAGAAAATATACTTATAAATTGAATAAATGGTTAGTAATTAATATGAATTGAGAGACATCATTTTAGACATAAGAAATGATTAATTAGTTCATTTTATTCGATATAATAGAAGTATACTATTATGAATTCCTCTGATAATGCCGAATACATTGTTTTTGAGTTAGTTAAAGAATATTTAAAAAAGAAACCCTTCTTTTCAATTGAAGATATCGTGGTATTCATTAATAATAGAGTAAAGTTAAACCCGAACATAAATAAAAATAGGATCGAAAAAATCATAAAGATGCTTATCAAAAAAAGAGTTCTTATTCCTGGAACTAAGTTAATGAAGAATAATATAATCGAACATCCAGTAAGAAGTGAAATTTTTAATTTAATTAAACAGACGCCATCAAATATTAATCAAATTATGAATACAATCGACATTGGAAGTAATCAAGTATTATGGCACCTCTCTTGTTTAGAGAAATTTCAATTTGTACGATCAAAAAAATTTGATAATCAACGTGTATTTTTTAATTCCGAATTAAATCCTGATTTCGATGAATTGCATTTCTATTTAAAACAAAATATAGTAAAAGAAATAATAAATTTCATGCAGGGGGAAAAGAATGAATTTATGATAACCGAAATTGTAAATGGGTTGAAGAAGAACTATAATACTACTAAAAAGTATCTTAAGATTTTACAAAAGTTAAAACTAATTGGCATTAAAAAACAAAATAGAAAAATTATATTTTACTTAGATAAAGACAAATATATTGAGGTAAGAAATTTAATCAATGAGGAATAATGGAGAAATTGCATATTTATTCCAATAGAATTTATATTATGCATTTAACATTTAAAATTTAGAAGTAGGGATTAAAATAAAATCATGAAACTCAAACATTTATCATGGGGAACTATTACTATCTATATAGTATACACTTTAGTCTATATTATTTTTATTTTCTTTAAAATTGATAATATCCTTCTAAATTTAATAATAATTATTAGTAGTGTTTCTGTTTTACCTACTGTTACTCTGTATACAATCATAGAATCCAGAAGAGAACCTGATAATTTAATATTAAATAATAAGATTCCTTTGAAAACTAAAAAATTTAAGGGAAATTCCACTGCTTTTATAAGCGATTATTTTGAAGCAATGCCTTTAATTGATGATTATGCTCAGTCAGATGAATCTTATCAAGAAATACCAAAACTAAATGAATTTATTTTTTCATTATTTATTCCAGAAGAATTAGATAAAATAGACCTTCTAAATTTATCTAAAATGGATAAGATCTTCTTCCTTAGAGAATTATTATATTATAATGCTGAAGAACGGAAAATTCTAATTGAATCCATGTTGGAAGCAAAGAATAATGAGAATATAATTTATCATCCCCCTAAAATTAAAATAGGAATGGAAGACAAAATCCGAGTATATATTCGATCCTTAGTTGAACCTGGAGAAAAAACTAAAATTTTGATAATTGAATCATCAGAATTCATAATAGATCTTAAAAAAAGGATAGCAATATTCTTTGGATATAATCTTGATAATTTCTTGCTCTCCTCAGGAGGAATATTGCTGAACGAAAATTCACAGATTAAAGATTATAGGATTGATGACGATGATGAAATCGCACTAATTCCAAAACATAAAAAATAGATGATAATTAATTCATTAAATTTATGATATCAAATATTTAGATTTGGCCTGCTGTGCTAGCTGGGATTAAGAGAATATCATCTCCATCATTAACATTATAATCATTCAACGTTAATCCCTCCTCCATTGTAACTCCTCCTGTAGATAAATGAAAATCAGCGGGATCCAAACCAAAGATATTAGCCACTGTTTCCTTAATATCCCCAATTTTATATCCGGTATACATCAATAATTTTTGTTTCTTTTCTCCCGGACCTATTGTTGACATTAAATATACAGAAATCTTTTTAGGTTCGGGACTAATTGTACTTTTTGGTGTTTTAGTCACAAGGTCATCTGAACTTGGTTTTTTCAAGTCCTCATCTAAATCTTCATCCAAATCCTCATCGAAATCCTCATCGAATTCCTCATCAAATTCTTCTTCTTCATCCTCAAAATTCATTAATCAAACACATTTAACTTTGTTTATTAATAACTTCCTCATGAAAATAATATAATGTAAAATATATAAATAAGCTCCCATAATTGGAAAAAAATATTAAAATTAAATCACAAACACTTTAGAAGGTATATTACTATTATTTACTAAAAATGTGAGATTAATACTGTATTTATTATGAACGATAAATCTATTCCTAAATATCAAATTCGAGAAAAAACACCCCAGAATGAAATAGATACAAGTTCAAATCAAAAATTACTTAAAAAAATAAAAGATGAACAAGCAAAATTAATTAAAGAAAAAGTTGAATGGGAAAAAGTTCTGAAAAAAATTGAAGATTATGGTGATGACATTGAGACACTTGAGAAGAAGAGAAAAGAGAGAGAAATTGAGGTTCGAAAACTCTTAAAAGAACGCGATGAGATAAAAAATGATATAGAAAAAATGAGAAACGATATAAAACAGCATAAAAATTCTCTTCAAATTAAAGAAAAGCAATTAAATCAAAAGAGTAATGATTTAAAACAATATAATGATAAGTTAAATACTGTTAGAGATGATTTGGATAAAGAAAAAGCCAATTTACAGGAAGAAAAAAGCAAGGCAGAAGATCATATTAAAAAAATTAAAACAAAAATACCAGGTATGGAAAGAAGAGAAAATGCTCTAGAAAGGACTATTGAAAAACACGAAGACAAGTTAATGGACTTAAGAAATGAGATCAAGGATCTAATGAGAGAGAAGGATACTCTAAATAAAGAAATTAATGATATGAAAAAAGAACTCATAGACGAAAGGAATCGTATTGAAGATGAGAAAAGAAGTATGAAGGAATATAGAGATAAAATCAAATATAAGAAAAAAAGTTTAGATCTAAAATCTCGTGATATTGATAAGAAAAAAAAAAATTTAGAAAAATTTAGAGACAAGGTCGATGATGAGGTAAGAAATTTAGAAAAATCCAGAAAAAATGAAGAAAAAAGACTAAAAGAATTAAATAAAAAAGTTCCGAAAGCAGAAAGCTTCTGTCATTCATTAGAACGAAATATCAAAGAATTAGAGAATAAATTAAAAAGTTTACAAAATCATTATGATAAAATTGAAAAGGAAAAAAGTTCCATTGAAAATGAGAAAAACACAATTAGGAAAGAGAGAGATAAATTAGAAAGAGACAAAGAACGATTTTTAGAAGAAAGGAAACAACTTGAAAATCAATTGCGAAAAATAAAAGAAATACCAAAATATAAGATAAAATCAAAAAAACCTACAAAATATTAATTTTGGTTAGAAATTCTATGATAATTCCTATAGGTATTGAGGGCGATTATATAGAAACTAAAAAGACACATCTCTTTTTTGACATTAAGGGTTTACATCATCCAAATGATAGAAGAATATGTTTTATTAGATTTTATCCCGATAATGAAGGAGATAGAATAAAGAATGGTATAGTTTATAAAAAGGTATATGAGTTAGATGAAAGATTTTCCTTATTGAAAGCAAATTATCCTCAGTATCTTTTCTCTTCCAAAGAATGTGATATGGAATTACAAGCGGTTAAGAATGAAGAAATTGAGCAAATATATTCTCCTCGCGCCTACTATCTTTCATTATATAATAGTAAAAAGCTTAGTCAGATGGAAGAAACTTCAAAAGAATTGTGTGAATTGTTTGTTGATGAGGCAGGTATTCCAGATGACTCTATTGGTATAACTGGGTCTCAAATGGTTGGATTAAGTAAAAAAAAATCTGATATTGATTTAATTATCTATGGTACAGAAAATAGTTTAAAATTTCAAAAATCAATAAGACAGATTTTTAAGGCTCCGAATAAATGTCGTATGTATAATAAAGAAGAGTATAAAAATCACTATAATTGGCGTGTTGGAGGTTCAGATATCCCTTATGTAACCTTTTTAAAATCTGAAATGAGGAAACAACATCAAGGGAAATATAAAGATATCGATTTTTTTATCCGATATATTAAAAGCCCAGAAGACTGGAAAGGAAATTATTATAATTATAAATTTAAGAATTTAGGTAGAATTCATATTAAAGCAGAAATTATAGATTCAAAAGACTCTATCTTTACTCCATGTAGATATAAAATTAAACCGTTAGAGATCTATTCTTCTACATTAATTGAGAATCAAAATATTCTAGACAAACTAAATGAAGTTTATTCTTTTCGAGGAAGATTTTGCGAACAAGCTGTAAATAATGAAAAAGTTCTCTTAAACGGTAAATTAGAAAAAGTTCAATTTAAACATGAGCAAGAATATTTTCGGATAGTGTTACAGAATCAAATTACTGATAAAATGATTGTTACTACTTAGTAATAAGGTAATTAAGATTTTACAAAAAGATTTTAGATATTTTGCATTTTTAATATTAAGGAATTATGATCGAACGATTTAAGGAATCGCTTAAACACGATCCTGATGATTTAGATAGCTGGGTTAATTTGGGAGATGCATATTATGATAAAGATGATTTTGAGAACGCAATACATAGTTATAAAAAAGCACTCGCAATTAATTCATACTATTCAGAAATTTGGAATAACTTAGGACTCAGCTACTCGATGAAAGGTGAATTAGACGATGCAATTGAGTCCTATTTTCATGCACTCAAACTAGATCCTGAGGATGCCGTAGTTTATTATAATATTGCTTGCGTTTATGAAGAGAAAGAACAATATGATAAAGCATTAGAATACTATAAGAAATCTCTAGAATTTGATCCAAGTTATACCGATGCGCTAAATAACATGGCAATTCTTTATAAAGACCTCAACCAACATGATAAAGCAATTAGAAGCTACGAAAAAGCGATCAGAATTAATCCAGATGACCCAATATTATACAATAATTTAGCTTCAATATATTTTGATTTACGGGATTTCACAAATGCTATATTTTATAATAAAAAATCATTAGAATTAGCTCCCGATAATCCAGATCTATGGTTTGATTTCGGAGAAATTGCCTATGAAACAAGAGAATATGATATAGCTATCGCTTCTTTTTCAAAGTCCTTAGAATTAGATCCCTACCTTCTCAGAGCGTGGAATTATATAGGATTATCGTACCTATTTAAGGAAAATTGCAGCAAGGCGATTGAATCCTTTAATCAAGCACTTACTCTGAATGATAAAGATCCTATTCTTTATGAAAATCTTGGCTTTTCTTACGAACTACTAGAAAATTATTCTCAAGCATTAATATATTACAATAAGGCACTAGATTTACATCCAGAATTTATTAATGTTTTGAAAAAAGTGGCTAAAATACATTACCAAAGAGAAAACTTTGCCGTTGCTGCTGAATACTACGAGAAGGTATTCAATCTTAATCCGAATGAACAAGATGTTGTTGAAACTCTTGTTAATTGCTATGAAAAATTAAATGATGTTGAAAATCTAAAAAAATGGCGTCAAATTAAACTTAATTTGCAATAAAATTAGCTGATAGTATTTTAATAATTAAATTTTAAAGGAAATCGAATTTTTGCTAGATTAATGCAACTTTATAATACAGATCTTCATATTCATAGTCCTCATTCAATCGCAGTGTCACAATCTCTTAATTTGGATTCCATGGTTGACACCTGTAAACAAAAAGGACTCCATATTTTAGGAACTGGCGATATTTTACAACCGGAGTGGTTAAAATATATGCAACATAACCTTCAGAAAAATAGCGATGGTTCTTATCAATATAGTGACATATTTTTCATTTTACAAACTGAAATCGAGGATATGGAAAATATTCATCATGTGGTGCTTCTTCCCGATTTTAAAAGCGTAGTTGAAGCTCAGAAAAAGCTCGATAGTTACTCCAAGAACCTATTTGATGAATGGGGTGGTAGACCAAGGGTTAATTTAGCTCCAGCTGATTTAGTAGATATAATTACGGATTTAGGGGGAATAATTGGTCCCGCACATGCTTTTACTCCTTTCAAAGCAATCTTCCGCCAAAACCAATATAGTAATTTGGAAGATTGTTACCAAGATGCGCTAAAAAATGTATCCTTCATTGAATTGGGGCTTTCAGCGAATACTGATTTAGCAGATCGTTTGGAATGCCTAAAAGATGTATCCTTTCTTAGTAACAGTGATGCTCATTCGCAATCACCACGCTCTTTAGGAAGAGAATTTAACAGAATTGAAATCGATAACCCTTCATTTGATGAAATTAAATCTGCGTTACTAAGAAAAGATTCGCGAAAAATTATACTCAATGTAGGTTTGCATCCAAAACTTGGGAAATATTATAATATGTTCTGCTATAAATGTAGGCGGCGAATAATTTTTAAAAAAGCCGATAAGGCTACTAGCTCGATTTTTAGTAAATACCGCATCAAACCAGAATTCGTTGAGTATTATTCTAATGACTTAAAAAGCGCACGAACGGATTTTATAAATACTGTTGCGAAGGGAAAAATGATCTGTCCTGCATGTAAGGAAAAATTGAATAAAAACTATAAAATTAAGTTGGGAGTTAGTGAAAGAATCGAAACTATCGCTACCTATAAAAAATCTACCCATCCCAGTCATCGTCCTCCCTATATCAATGCAATTCCATTAATCGATATTATTCGCTCAATCAAAAATATAAAAAGTAGCACTAGCAAGACTGTTTTAAACGCCTATGATAAAATAATTTCTCAATTGGGACCCGAGTATGAAATTTTAATTGATTTACCCACAGACACCATTAAAAATTATAATAAAAACATTGGTGAAATTATAGAGGCTATGCGAAATGACGAGATTAATTATACTCCTGGTGGTGGAGGAACTTATGGAGCGATAAAAGTTGATTTAGATGCGTAATAATGTTTAATATAAAAATCAAGTTTAGATATTAAATTCAAAGTTACAATTTAGAAGTTCACCACAACGAGGACAAGTCATCCAATCAAAAACTCGAGCGGAAACTAAAAATAAATCCATTTGCTCTCTGGGAAATTGATTTCTGAATTTCTTTTTATAATCTCCTGTAGGACAACTAATAATAACTCTAACATTAATCAAATTATCATCATGTGACCCACTAGAAGCCTTATCATCATTTTTTTTATTTATATCAATTTCCATGACCAACAACCCCTAGTATATTTAACATGAAAATCTATTCTTATAAATTTTAGTAATTTCAATTAAATTCTTCTCTTAGCTCAAAATGAGCATATACATACGAATTAAATATTGATGATATTACATGCATATTACTACGCTATATTATATGGATATAATACTCATATTATAAAACACACTATTTATCAAAATGGATGTTGTGAATGAAAAACGATGAATTTGATCTAAATAAAGTGGTAAATTCGCGATTATCAGTACGATCAAGATTTAATGAAATTGCACGTCAAAATAAAATAGATAATCAAAATGCAAATTTAGATAGCGATAAATATCTATCTGATTTATTGAAAGTCCTCAAAATTAAATCTATAGTCATTGGAATCGGAGGAGCGGGTAATAATACAGTATCAAGAATGCAAGAATTTCAAACAGACTGTGTAGAAACCCTTAATATTAATACTGATGCTCACGACCTTTATTATTCCAATGCCACCAAAAAAATATTAATTGGGAAGGAAATTTGTAATGGATTGGGTTCAGGTAATGATCCTGAAATTGGAGCATTAGCAGCAGAAGAAGATGCTGAAAGATTAGCCGAGGCTTTGAATGCTGACGTTGTATTTTTAACATACGGATTAGGTGGAGGGACTGGAACGGGAGCTGCCCCCATTATCGCAAGAGAAGCAAAAAAGAATAACGCAACGGTAGTTACGTTTTGTTCGATTCCTTTTTCTTCAGAAGGGAGTGAGAGAAGATCACGAGCTCAAAGGGGATTAAAGGAACTCGTGAAAAATACCGACACTCTAATTCCTGTTCCTAATGATAATTTATTAAAATTTAATGAAAAATTACCAATTTTATCCGGATTTAAAATAATGGATGAAGTTTTAATTAGGAGTATAAGAGAAATTTTGAATTTAATTAACAATTGTGGTTTAATAAATATTGATTATGCTGATGTTAGAAAAGTACTTGAAAAGTCTGGCGCATATCCGAGTGGGCTAATTGGTATAACAGAATCATTAGGTGAAGAGAAAGATTTAATCAGTAAAGCACATCTTGCCTTAAACAACCCGCTTTTAGATCCCGATCCTAATAAAATCGATAAATGCATTGTATCCGTTTCAGGAGATCATAAATTATCGTTATCAAAGATGGATAAAATCATTTCTACAATATCTAATGAAATTCCCAAACAAGCATCATTAAAATTTGGAACTGCTTTAAACCCCTCTCTTGGTTCAAAAATACGGATTATGGCATTGGGAAGAGGACCAATCTCCCCATATGTCCGTGCCTCAGTAGATAATACCGATTTTCCAAATAGTAATTTACATTGATTTCATTTTTCCTCTTCTTTCTTTAAAAATCGATCACAACCCCTTTTAATGATGACAGTTAGTAATTAATTGGTGCTTTGTTTTGAAGAAAAAAATGCCTGAATCTGTTCTAGAAGAAGAGATTAGAAGTTTTCTAAAAAAGAGAAAAGTTTTGGTTTTATGTACATGTTCAAATGATATTCCCCGTGCTACTCCTATGGATTTTTACATGGAAAATAACGATGAAAACTATAATATATACGTTGGACTTGCTCCTGGAAGAAAAGTAACCAATATCGAAGAAAATCCTATTATTAGTATCGGTATTTATTCGCCTTTAGATACCGGAAAAATTCAAGGAATGCAAATTACCGCTATAGGAGTAAAAAATCTGATTTTTTTGAGAGAGGGAGATCAAGAATTTGAAAAAGCTCAGAAAATTGTACGAGGTACAAGAAAACTTATTTTGAAAATAGTTCCAAATAAAATAGAATATTTAGACTATGATTTAATTAAGCAAGGATATTCTCGTTTTCAATCACTAGATCTGGAAGATGCTTAGATTTATCGTGGATTGCCGCATGAAGGACAAAATTTAGCTCCAGCTGGTATCTCACTCCCACAATTACTACAAAAAGTACCCGTTTCTAATTTTGCCCCAATATCTTGAGTATCATAAGCTTTCTTATCGATAGGTATTGTATCAGTAGGAATAGGATCTCTTACTACTAAATAAATAATACAACCTATACATCCCGCCAATAAAGTTATTGCTAACCACATTGCAGGTTCCATATTTCTCTTTTTTGCATCATTATAGACCCATACAGCAATAGCAATTTGTATAACGCATGAAGCGATAACAGCGATAATTATTATCCCGAAGATTGCACCAAATGCTCCAAATGGATCGTAATATGGGAAAGTCATTTAATATCACTCCTTTATGATTATGGATTAACTAATAATACTAATCTTCTTTTATTTTATTTAAACCTATTGTTCTCGAGCTGACCATATCTTATCAAATATAGTATTACATGAAATTTAATTTAATAAATACAAAAAATTTTAGGAAATCATAAATTTATCAAATTATTGGAACTGTAAAAAATAAAACAATAGATAAGTGATTAAGTTGCCCTCTAATGATGATTTAACAGATCTTAAAGACATACAAAGCGATAAGGAAATTAAAAAAGCATTTAAGGAGATCGCTTCAAAAAATCCTGATAAATATTTTCCGACTAAAGAGTTAAGGAACTTAGGATATATGAGAAAACAATGTGAACACTGTGGTACTTTTTTTTGGACTCAACTTAAAAAAAGAACTTTTTGTGGTGATCCGGTATGTTCTGGGGGTTTTCAAGTAATTGAGAAGAATCCCGCGAGGATAAAATTATCTTATATTGGAGTATGGGAGAAAATGATCGAGCTACTAGAACCCCGAGGTTACGTGCCTATAAATCGGTATCCGTGTGTTGCGCGATGGAATCCCACTTCTGAATTCACGATTGCGTCAATATCTGCTTTTCAACCTTATGTAATAACCGGCGAGGTCGAACCTCCAGCAAAGAAACTGATTATTCCACAATTCTGTTTACGATTTAATGATATTGAGAATGTAGGCTTAACTGGGGCTCATTTATGCGGTTTTACAATGATCGGGCAGCACTTTTTTGGTGCTCCAGAGGAATGGAATCAAGGGCAATTATTCCAAGATATCCATGATTTTATTCATATTGGAGTGGGGTTAGCAAAAGAAGAAATAACCATCCATGAGGATAGTTGGGCTGGTGGAGGATCATTTGGATGTAGCCTTGAATTTTTCAGTCGAGGTGTAGAATTATTTAATCAAGTCTATACTATGTATGAACAAACTAGCGAAGGACCTAAGGAACTTGGCCTAAAAGTACTTGATATGGGTATGGGTCAAGAAAGAGTTGCTTGGTTCTCGCAAGGAACTCCAAATATCTATGAAGCTACATTTCCTTATGTTCTTTCAAAATTACGAGAATTGACTGATATTAAATTGGATCTAGAGTTATATAATAATTTTTCTAAATATTCAGCTTACCTAAATAGTGATGAAGTTGAAGATATGGATAATGCTTGGCAAAAAGTAGCAAATAAATTAAAAAGTACGGTATTAGAATTAAAAGAAAAGATCTTGCCAATGACTGCTCTCTATTCTATCGCAGAACATACGAGGACGTTATTGTTTGCGATAAATGATGGAAAATTACCCTCTAATATGGGAGGAGGGTATAATTTACGAGTTATTTTTCGCCGTGCAATATCTTTTATTGATACTTTTCAATGGGATATCGATCTTGCTCAAGTCTGTAGATGGCATGCTGAAGAATTAAAAGGGATTTTCCCAGAATTATCTGATCATTTGGGGGAAATTCGAGAGATATTAGATGTAGAAAAACAAAAATATTATGAAAGCAAAAAGAAAGCTAATAAAATTCTGGAAAAACATATCAAGAATGGAGATATTTCTGATGCAACACTTATAGAATTATATGATTCCAGGGGTATAAGCCCCGATTTAGTCAAAAAAACTGCGAAAAAGCTTGGAGTTTCAATTAAAATTCCTGATAACTTTTACAACCTTGTTGTAGAGAAACATGAAATAAAAGAAAAAACAAAAGATCT
>Ga0180433_10005148_pt1 | contig 17850 bp, 17 predicted proteins | sample SS_ome_8_FD_132980 | JGI IMG/M metagenome (GOLD analysis project Ga0180433, IMG submission 132980) | Hypersaline lake sediment archaeal communities from the Salton Sea, California, USA - SS_1_D_1 metaG | ecosystem: Environmental > Aquatic > Non-marine Saline and Alkaline > Hypersaline >... | reverse complement strand
TTAGCAGCACAAGCATTGGTTCGTAAATCATATGATAATCCTTTAGAAACATATACAACAAATAGTATAGGTACAACAACAGTTTTAGAAATTATAAAAAATTGTGATTTTATTAAAGGTGGTGTTTTTATTACATCTGATAAATGTTATATGAATATTGAAAAAGATGAAGGTTATAGAGAAGAAGATAGAGTTGGGGGAATTGATCCATATAGTAGTAGTAAAGCATGCGCAGAAATAATAATTGAAACGTATAAAAAATCAATTTTAAAAGAAAAATTTATTGCAAGTGTTAGGGCAGGAAATGTTATAGGTGGCGGTGATTTTAGTGAAGACAGATTAATTCCAGATTGTATAAGAGCAATACAAAATAATGAAACATTAATAGTAAGATTTCCTAATGCTACAAGACCTTGGCAGCATGTTCTTGAACCACTTTCTGGATATTTATTAGTTGGACAAAAATTATTAGAAGGTGATAAAAAAGTTTGTCAAGCTTGGAATTTTGGTCCTGAAATTGAAAGTGTTATTACAGTGAAAGATGTTATATCAAAAATAACAAATAATGTAATTTATAATGAACAAGAAACAAATAAACATGAATGTATTAAACTATCATTAAATATTGATAAAGCAAAAATTTTATTAGGTTGGAAACCAAAGTGGAATGTAAATACAGCAATAAAAAAAACAGTTGATTGGTATAATAGAGCATATAGAAAAGAAAATGTTTATAATTTATGTTTAGAACAAATAGGTGAATATAGTAAAAATGAATAACAAACTTCGAAAAGAATGTTTAAAACAAGTATTTAAAAATAAGAGTTCACACATTGGCGGAGTTCTTTCAGTTATAGATATATTAAAAATATTATATGATTATAAAAAAGAAAAAGATATTGTTATTTTATCAAAAGGTCATTGTTCTTTAGCATTGTATTCTGTATTAAAAAATAAAGGTTTATTATCACAAAAAGAATTTGATAATGTTTGTGTTGATGGTGGAACACTTTGTGGTCATTTAGATAAAAAATCAAATAAACATATTTTTTGTAGCACAGGAAGTTTAGGCCATGGTTTACCAATAGGTGTTGGAGCCGCATTAGCAGATAGGAATAGAATGGTGTATGTAATAATGGGTGATGGTGAAACACAAGAAGGCACAACATGGGAAGCAATAAGGATGGCAGTACAATATGGTTTAGAAAATCTTATAATTATTATTGATTATAATAAATTACAAGGTTTGGATAAAACATATAAGATGATGACAGAAGCAAGATTGTTTAATTCTTTAAAAGGTATGGGGTGCAGGGTTTTAAATATTAATGGCACATCAAATAAAGATTTATATGAAGCATTATTTTTTAAAGATTTAAGACCGAGGACAATAATTGCACATACAATTAAAGGATATCCAATATCATATATGCAAGATAGAATTGAATGGCACTATAAAAATCCAGATGATAAATTATTAATACAAGCATTAAAAGAATTAAAATGATAAAAATCATAAAAAACCGGTTAAAGAAAAACATGCAAAAAGATATATCAGAAGACAAAATATTAAAAAATAGAATTTTTTGTTTAGTATTAATTTGGATTTTTTTATTACTACTTTCTATATATTTAATATCATTGACTGTTTTAATACATTTACTTGAACCTAAAATAATATTTGTTGGTATGTTTATATTAACAATGATATTATTTTCTGTTGGGATGATTGGGTCAATTATTATTCTTGTAATAGTTGATTCAGTACAAATTATAAATTGGAATATACACTATGGTAAGAAAAAATGAAAAAAGCATTTATAAAACAATTAATAGAAATGGCTAAAAAAGATAAAGATATTTATTTGATAGTTGGAGATTTAGGATTTAATCTAGTAGAGCCTTTTAAAAAAGAGTTTCCTGACAGATTCATCAATGCAGGTATTGCAGAACAGAATATGATAGGTGTTGCTGCAGGATTAGCACTTAGTGGAAAGAAAGTGTTTGTTTATTCTATAATACCATTTCTTACAATGAGAGCATTTGAACAAATACGGAATGATTTATGTTATCAAGAATTAAATGTTGTATTAGTAGGATATGGTGCAGGATTTACTTATGGAACTGCAGGAAGTTCTCATCACGCATTGTGTGATATTTCTATAATGAGAAGTTTACCCAATATGACTATATTGTCACCATATGATAATAATGAGACTAAAATGTGTATTACAGAATCTATAAATGAGAAAGGACCTGTTTATATAAGATTAGGAAAAGCAGGAGAAGAAATAGATAATGGAGCATTTTATGGAATTTCTAAATTTATAACACCAGATGAAAAATGTGACGTTTTAATTTTAACAACTGGACAAATTGCTGATGAATGTTTAGATGCGCAAATAGCATTAAATTCTATGCAAATAAATATAGCTGTTGGAATAATACATAAACTTAAACCTATTGATAAACAGTTTATTAAAGATGTATTATCTAAATATAAATATGTTATTGTTGTTGAAGAACATAGTATTATTGGTGGTTTAGGAACGATTGTTTCAGAAATTATATCTGAAAAGAAAATTAATATAAAATTGATTAAATTAGGAATTGATGATAAGTTTGTACACGAAGTTGGAAGTCAAGAATATTTGAGAGATAAATATGGCATTAATGGTGAAGGTATTACTGATAGAATTGTTGTGGAGTTAAAATTATGAGAATATTATTTATAAGCGAATATTTTTATCCAAGATTAGCAGGTGGAGAAATATGGTCGTGGGATCTTTGTAGAGGTCTTATTAAGGCAGGTCATGAAGTTACAGTTATAACAAGTAAAAATGATTATTATTATTCTGATATTGTGGATAGAATTAATATTTTGAGAATAGGTTATACTGGAAAAACATTTAACGAAAGAAGACAGTTTATGAATAAACTTGAAAAATATTTAAAAGATTGTTTGAATCATGGACAGAAAAATAATGTGTTTGATTTTGATATAATTCATATAATGGGTTATATACCTATACTTCCTGTATTAAAAGCAAATAAAAAATTTAAGAAAAAAGTTGTTGTTTCTTTACATTCATACATGGGAAAAGAATGGTATATGATAAAATCAAAAATATCAGCATTATTAAATTGGATGCTTGAAGATTTTTTAATTCATTTAACATCTAATTATAAAACACATGTTCCTTCATTATTAATGAAAAATAAAATTAAAAGAAAAAACATTATAGTAATACCAAATTATATAGATGTTAAATATATTAATAAAGTTACAAAAAACATAAAGAAAGATTATATTATTAAAAAATATCATGTTGGAAAATATCAAGATGTTTTTTGTGCAGTTGGAAGTTTACAGAAAATTAAAAGGTTTGATAAATTAATTGAAGCAATGAGGTATACACATAACGATTATTTAATAATAGTTGGAGGTGGTGAAGAACAAAAACATTTACAAGATTTAATTTATAAATATAAATTAGAAGATAGAATTTTTTTATTAAGAAAAAAATCAAGAGAAGAAACATTAAAAATTATGAAAGCTTGTGATTATTTTATATCGTCGTCGAAATGTGAGTCTTTTTCATATGTAATGGCAGAAGCGTATGTTTTAGGAAAACCTATATTATCAACACCTACAGGTATTGCAGAAGAATTAAAAGAACAAAACCATAATCAAATTCAAATTCATAATGATTTAAGAGAATTGGTTTGTAATTATAAAGGGTTAGCTAAAGAAAGAAAAGTAAAAATAAAACATAAAAATCAAAAAAAATATATAGAGGATTTTGTAAAACAAATATATGATTAAAATGGAAACAATATTAATAACAGGAGCAAGCGGATTTATTGGAAAAAATGTTGTTGAATATTTTCAAGATAATTATATATTAATAACACCAAAACACAAAGACTTAGATTTTACAGATGAAAAACAAGTTAAAAAATTTTTTAAAAACAACAAAGTTGATTATATTATACATTTAGCAGCTGTAGGTGCAAGAAGAAATATTCAACAATTAAATACTATATCTGATAATTTAGCTATGTTTTTAAATTTAAGTAGATATCAAAAATATTATAAAAGAATGATAGTAATGGGTAGTGGAGCCGAATATGATAAAAGAACGTCAATATATAATGTAAAAGAAAACGAAACAAAATTTCCAGAACATCCATATGATATTTCAAAATATTATATTGGACAATATATAAAAGGACAATCTAAAAAGATTATATTATTACGAGGATTTGGAATATATGGAAAGTATGAGGATAATACTGTACGGTTTATTAGCAATATAATTAAAGGTGCATTAAAAGGAACAATTAATGTAAATAATCCTAGAGCAAAGTTTGATTACATATGGGTAAAAGATTTATGTAAAATATTTGATTATTTTTTATATGCAAAATTAAAATATAATATATATAATGTTGGAAGTGGAACATGTTATTCTCTTTTAGAAATAGCACAACTTATTCAGAAATGTGTTAATTCTAAAGCAAATATAAATGTGTGTGATATTGGTGATGGAAATTGTTTTGTTCCAGATATATCTAGATTAAAATCTGAAACACCTTGGTTAAAATATAAAACTTTAGAAGAAGGTATAAAAATATTAGTGGAGTGGTACAAATGAATGAATATCAACAAGAAGACATTGCTGTTATTATGAGTAATATAGAAAAATATTATAAAGATTATTTACAACCAAACAACAATAACAATTATCCTATATCAGGAAAAAAATATGATGAAAAAGAGATATTAAGTGTTGTTAATGCTGTTCTTCAATGTCATTGGACTGAAGGCGAAATAACTAAAAAGTTTGAAAAAAAGTTTGGAAATTTTTTAGGATTAAACCATGTTTTAGTAACGAATAGTGGAAGTAGTGCAAATTTAATCGCAATGAAAACATTAACATCAAAACGTTTAGGAAAGAAAAAAATAATTCCTGGTGATGAAGTTATAACAGTTGCTTGTGGTTTTCCAACTACTATATATCCTATAATACAATCTGGAGCTGTGCCTGTATTTTGTGATGTTGAAAAAGACACATTAAATATTGATTGCTCACAGTTAGAAAAATGTTATAATAAAGAAAAAACAAAAGCTGTTTTTTTAGCTCATACTTTAGGTAATCCATTCAATATTAAAAGAGTTAAACAGTTTTGTGATAAAAATAAATTATGGTTAATCGAAGATAATTGTGATGCTTTAGGAAGTAAATATAAAAAGCAATATACTGGAACATTTGGTGATATGAGTACATTTAGTTTTTATCCCGCACATCATATAACAATGGGTGAAGGAGGAGCTATTTGTACAAACAATCCTTTATTATATAAAATAGCTATGAGTTTTCGGGATTGGGGGAAAGATTGTTATTGTAGAACAGGTGAAGATAATAAATGTAAAAAAAGGTTTAAACAAAAATTTGGTGGTTTACCACATGGTTTTGATCATAAATATGTGTATACAGAATTAGGATATAATTTGAAAAATACAGACTTAAATGTTGCTATAGGTTTAGCACAATTAGATAAGTTAGAAGATTTTATTAAAACACGAAAGAAAAATTTTAAAATGTTGTATGAACGATTATATGCATTTAAAGAATATTTTATATTGCCAAAGAAGACACAAAGTAGTGAACCTTCTTGGTTTGGTTTTCCTTTAACTATTAAAGAAAATGCAGAGGTTAATAGAGAAGAATTATTAAAATATTTGAATCGTAAAGGAATAGGAACCAGAGTTTTGTTTGCAGGAGATATTCGTAAACAACCAGTATTATATAATAATAAAAATGATATAAAATGGTTAGAACATCCGTTTATGGGTAATACAGAGTATATAATGAAGAATACTTTTTGGGTTGGAGTTAATCCATTAGTAAATGAAGAGCATATTAAATATTTAGAAGATTGCTTAGATAAATTTTTTAATGGTGATTTATTATTGTAAATGAAAAAATAAAAGAAGCTAATATTAAATTACATAATTTAAGTGCAAATAATTTTGATAATTATCCTCCTTATGTGTTTAAGAAAGTTAATACATTATTTGATTCTATTATAAGATATTTTTCAGTAGTAGCAAGAATGGATGGCGATGCATTAGATTGTGGTTGTGGTACAGGAATATTAGCTAGCAATTTAGTTCGGTATGGTTTCAATGTTGATTTGGTTGATATATCAAAAGAGATGGTTGATATATCTAAAAAGAAATTAAATAAACTTAAACAACAATACAAGTTTAAAGATAATTATTATGTTTCAGATGTTGAATCTTTTTTAGAAAAAAATAAAAAGAAATATGATTTAATTTGTTTTACAGCTGTGTTACACCACATTGAAGATTATATAAATGTGTTAAACCAAGCTTGTAAATATTTAAAACCAAATGGATATATAATTATAATTGATGAACCAGAATTAAAAGAAGTAAATAGAAAATGGTATTGTAAAATATTAGATTTTATTGAAGGAAATTATATTAATTTTTATCGTTTTATTAAAAATCCTAAACATGCAATTAATTTTATATTTAATAGAAAGGTATATAATATTGATGTTGATTTAGCAGAATATCATAGTAAAAAAGGAGTTAACCAGAATGAAATAATGCAAACATTAGAAAAAAATGAATTAACTATTACAAATTATAATTCTTATATAAACCATGTTTCTTCTTTTTTTGAATATTTTAATTTTTTATATAAAAATGAATCAAAAAGTTTTTGGTTAGCTGCGAGAAAAATAATAGAATGAAAAGAAAAAAATTAGATTTAGTTTCTATATGTGTTCCATGTTATAATTGTGAAGACACTATATATGAAACATTAATAAGTCTTGTAAATCAAACATATAAGAATGTTGAGATATTAATAGGAGATAATTGTTCTACTGATAATACTCATAACATTATAAAAAAATTTAATTCATATAAACGTATAAAATATTTTTGTAATAAAACAAATTTAGGTTATACAGGGAATATAAATAATTTAATTAAACGTTCTAAAGGAAAATATGTTTGTGTTTTTCATGCAGATGATGTGTATGACAAAACAATTATAGAAAAACAAATATATTATATGAAGAAATATATGGTTGGTGCTGTGTTTTCATTAAGTAAAATAATAGATAAAAATGGAAATGTTATTCGTAAGGTTCCTTTACCCTTTCAAGCAAAAGATATTGTTGTAGGTTCTGAAAAAACAATTATGAATGCTATGATACAGTATGGCAATTTTTTAGTTTGTTCTAGTGCAATGGTTTTACGAAAAGTTTATGATGAAGTTGGATATTGGAAAAAAGAACCTTGTATTGTTGAAGATCAAGAATTGTGGATGAGAATATTAAAAAAATATAAAATTGGAATAATTAATGAATATTTAGTAAAATATAGACAACATTTAAATCAAGATAGTATAGCATATAATAAATTAAGAACAATTTTATCTCCAGAATATAATTTATATGATAATTGGTTAAAAGAGAACAATGTTGATAAAAGTATATTAATTAGATACAATAAAATGAAATCAAAAGCACATTTGTTTTATGCTGTTGGAAGCATTATAAAAAAAGATAAAAAATCTTTTAAGATTAATTTAGAACAATCAAAAAAGTTATATACTTATCCGTTTTATTCAGTATTTAGTTTTGTAACATTTATAATGAGTTTAGTTCCTTTACCAATATTAAAAATACTAATTTCAATAATAATTAAAATAATGAAAATATTTAAGTTAAATAAAAAATTTAATTTTTTAAATTTTGTATGAGGTGTTAAGAAAATGGTAAAAAGAAAAAGAGCATTAATAACAGGAATTACAGGTCAAGATGGAAGTTATTTAGCGGAGTTATTATTAAATAAGGGTTATGAAGTTTATGGAATAAAAAGAAGATCGAGTGTGTTTGGTACAGAAAGATTAAATTCAATATATAAAGATCCACATGATTATAAGAATCATCTACATTTAATATATGGTGATATATCAGATACTTCAACTATAACTAAAATAATAAGAGATGTTCGACCACATGAAATATATAATCTAGCAGCTATGTCACATGTTAGAGTATCGTTTGATTTGCCAGAATATACTGGTGATGTTACAGGTCTTGGTGCTACAAGAATTTTAGAAGCTATAAGAAATATTAATCCTAAGATAAAATATTATCAGGCAAGTAGTAGTGAAATGTTTGGTAAAGTTCATGAAACACCTCAAAATGAGAATACATCATTTTATCCAAGAAGTCCTTATGGTTGTGCGAAAGTTTATGCTTATTGGATTACAAAAAATTATCGTGAAAGTTATGGAATTTTTGCTTGTAACGGAATATTGTTTAATCATGAATCTCCTAGAAGAGGAAAAACATTTGTTACAAAAAAAATAACAACTGCGATAGGACGAATAAAAGAAGGTATACAAAAAGTTTTATTTTTAGGAAATCTTGATGCAAAACGAGATTGGGGGTTTGCAGCAGATTTTACTTTTGGTATGTGGAGTATGATGCAACAAAACAAACCAGATGATTATGTTCTTGCAACAGGAGAAACACACACAGTTAGAGAATTTTTAGAATTAGCATTTAAGGAAGCAGGAATAAAAATTAAATCAAATGGTAAAAAAGGTATTAAAGAAGAATACGTTAGAGAAGATACTGGAGAAGTTGTTGTAAAGATAGATCCACGATATTACAGACCGTCTGAAGTAGATTTATTGTTAGGAGATGCAACAAAAGCGAAAAAAAAATTATCTTGGGATCCAACAGTTAAATTCAAAGAATTAGTTAAGATGATGGTAGAACATGATTTGGAAGAAGCAAAAGATGAAAAAATAGTAAATGATTCACATGAGGTGAAAAAATGAAAAAAACTGATAAGATATTAATTACTGGTTCTGACGGAATGGTAGGATCACACCTTGTAGAACTTTTAAAAAAGAAAGGATATCATAATTTATTAACACCAAAAAAAGAGGATTTAGATTTGAGAGACCAATTACAGGTCGAAACCTATTTTAGACAAAATAAAAAAATATATTATGTTTTTCATATAGCAGCAAAGGTTGGTGGAATAAAGGCTAATATGAATGCTCTTGCAGAGTTTGAAAGAGATAATCTTCTTATGGGTATAAACGTTCTTGAACAATCAAGAATTAACAATGTTAAAAAATTATTATTTTTAGGAAGTAGTTGTATTTATCCAAAAAAATGTAAACAACCGATGAAGGAAGAATATCTTTTGAGTGGACCTTTAGAACCGACTAATGAGGGTTATGCTCTTGCAAAGATTTCAATATTGAAGATGTGTGGATTTTATAATAAACAATATGGAACAAATTTTATAGCATTGATGCCTTGCAATATGTATGGGCCTAGAGATCATTTTGAAACTGAGAATTCTCATGTTATATCTGCACTTATGACAAAGTTCCACGATGCTAAGATAAATAATATCAATCAGGTTTGTGTTTGGGGTAGTGGAAAACCAGAGAGAGAATTTATGTATGTAGAAGATGGTGTCAAAGCGATGTATCATTTTATGAAAAAACATGATTGGGATGATTTAAAATCGTTTATAAATATTGGAAGTGGTAAGTCTATCACAATCAAGGATTTAGCATTGTTGATAAAAGATGTTGTAGGGTTCAAAGGAGATATCGTGTTTGATAAATCAATGCCTGATGGAATGATGAAGAAGGAAATGGATTCGTCTAGAGCAAACAAATTAGGATGGAAAACCAAAGTTGATTTATCAACAGGTTTAAAAAAGATGTATAGATGGTACAAAAAAAACATTTAAAGATATTAGCAGTAATATTAAAATATGATTATGGTGATATAGATAGTGGTATCTCTTTAGAGAAAAGATATTTTGAACCTGCATTAATAAAGAATTGTAATGAATATTATAGATTTTATTATGATGTGTTTTTAGATAAAAATGCTTTAAAAGAATTACAAACATCTATAAAAAATCATGCAGATAAATTTAAACCAGATATAATATTCTTCAACTTATTAAGAGATGAAATATCTTTTGAAACGTTGGACTATCTTAAAAAAAGATATAAAACTGTAAATTGGTTTTCAGATGATCATTGGAGATTTGATACTTTTACAAAGGATTATGCACCACACTTTACATATTCTATAACAACATATGAACCAGTTATAGAAAAATATAATGGTTTAGAAACTATACCGATATTAGCATCGTGGGGTGTTGATGAAGTTAGAGATAATATTGATAATCCTAAATATAAATATGATGTTTCGTTTGTTGGAAGTAAAAGTAAGGAGAGAGAAAGGATTATAAAATATTTAAAAAAGAATAATATTAATGTTCATACTTTTGGTAGTGGGTGGGATAATGGTAGAGTTTCTTTTGAAGAGATGAAAAAAATATTTTTTGAAAGTAAGATTAACCTTAATCTTTCTAATAGTCAGTTTGCTATAAAGAATTATCTTATTGATAAATGTTTAAGAATAATTCATTCAAATAATATTACAGATTATATTTTTGGATTATTATATATATTTTTGCCAAGGAATAGGGATGATAAGTTTGATCCAAAAGTTCACGATGTAAGAACTTTTTTTAGAGCTAGAGCAAACATAAAAAATAAAGAAAGTTTAAAGGCTAGACATTTTGAGATATGTGGAGCGGGTGGGTTTCAGTTATCTTTTCCTTCCGAAGATTTAGAATGTTGTTTTGATAAAAATGAAGTTGCCACATTCAATTATAATAAATTATTAGATAATATAAATTTATTTATTGAATATAATGAATATAGAAATGATATTCGAAAACGAGGTTATGAGAAAGTAAAAAAAAATTATACTTATGATAAAATATTCAAGAGAATTATAGAGGAAATTAAATGAGAGTTTTATTAGTTTCAATGCCTATAGAAGAGAGACAAAGGTTTCACACTGATATGGATAGTATCAATTATCCTTTAGGTTTGATATACCTTTATTCATCACTTGAGAAAGCAGGTCATACTGTTGATATGCTTTTTATGAATAATGATACATATGATAATGCAGCAAACAAACTTTTTATAAAATTACAAGATTTTAAACCAGATTGTGTAGGATTTAATGTTTTAACAATTAATAGAGTATCAACAGAAGAAGGTATAAAAATTTGCGAAGAAGAGAAGGTAAGCGTTGTTCTTGGGGGTATTCACGCATCATTATTTTATAATAAGTATCTGGAGAAACATACTGAAGTGACAGTTGTTATAGGAGAAGGCGAAGAGACATTCGTAGAACTCCTTTCAGGAAAGAAAAGACAGTATATCAAGGGTATTGCATATTATAATAAAAAAGTCGTTAGAACGAAAGAAAGACCACTCATAGAAGATCTTGATAAACTCCCATTTCCTAAACACGAATACTTTTTTAAAGAAGGTAATAGAACACACGCATATCTTATATCTAGTCGTGGATGTCCATTTCTTTGTTCATTCTGTTGTCTTCATACAATATCTAAGAGAAAGTATAGGACTAGAAGTGTTGAAAATGTTATGGCTGAAATAGATTATATTATAAGAAACCACCCACAAGTTAAGACTATAGAGTTTTCAGATGACACATTACTTTTAGATATAAATAGAGCTAAATTATTAATGAAAGCTATAATAACGAGAGGATCTGATATAAAGTTTAGATGTAGCGCACGATTCAAACCTTTTGATCTAGAACTTGCAAAACTTATGGAGAAAGCAGGATTTCACACTATAATGTTTGGACTTGAAACAGGATGTAGAGTATTATTAAAATCTATTCATAAAGCGATAACTCCAGAGGATGTAATAGAAACTTGGAAAATTTTAGCACAAACGAATATTAATGCAGTTCCATTTTTGATAGTAGGGTTTCCTGGAGAAACACAGTCAACAGTTGAAGAGACTATATCTTTGATTAAATGGATGAAATTAATAAAACCATTCTTCATATATGATATAGGAATATTACTTGTATATCCTAATACAGAAGTTTATAGTATAATGAAGTCAAGAGGATGTATTGATGATAGTTATTGGGATACTGATAAAGATATTCCAATGTATACTGTGGAACATGATTATAATACTCTTTTAGATTTTAAAAATCAGATAATATTTAGAACAATGACTTACAAAGATTTATTAAGGTTTGTTGCATCAATAATATTAATTACAATTAAACACACTGAAAAACCAAGATTTTGGAAGGAGAAGTTGTTATGGCCAATAATTAAAAGAATTGTTAACATAACGTAAATCAATAACTTTATATATAATTGAAAATTTAAGATTATTAAGGGGTAATATAAAAATGGATTTATTAACTATTATACATATAAACGATGGTTTAATTTCTTTATTAAAACCAGGACGAAAAAATAAATTAAAAACGTTTATCACATTTTTTAAAATAGGTGTTAAGAGTGTATTATTAAAAAATTCTAAGACTGAGAAATTTTTTGGATATAAAATTAATGCATTTGACTATCGTTCGTTCGCAATGGTTTTTTTAGAAATATTTATAAAAAATGATTATTATATTGACTTGAAGAAAGAAGATCCTGTTATAATAGATTGTGGTGGCAATATTGGCATGTCTGTTTTATTTTTTAAATATAAATATCCTAAGTCTAAGATTGATGTGTTTGAACCATTACCATTTAATATAGATATACTTGAAAAAAATATATCACAAAATAATTTATCAAATGTTTCATTGCATAAAAAAGCAGTTAGTGATTCTTCAGGAATAGTAGAATTTTATTATAGTGATCCTAATAATAATCCTAATTCGTTGGGTGCAAGTCTTGTTCACAATGACGGTTTTGGTAATAGCAAAGTTAAAGTACAGAAAATTAGATTAGCAGACTTTATTGATAAGTTTGAAGAGATAGATTTACTCAAGATGGATATTGAGGGTTCAGAATGGGAAACAATGATTGATCTATGCAAAACAGGTAAGATAAAAAAAGTTAAGAATTTTGTTTGTGAATATCATTTTGATTCATCTAATATGAGTAAACCAGTTGATGAATTCTTAAAATTGATTAGAGATAATGGATTTGTTTATGATGTTTATATGAATAAAGGAGTATCAAATGTGATAAAAGCTTATAAAAAATGAAACCATATATGATATTTGTTTTAACACAAAAATTAAGAATAGATTTAGCAGCATCGTTTTTAGTATTTGTAAATTTTGGTCTTCTTATAATTACAGCATCTGATAAGATTAATAATGCTATAGCAACATTACTTGGAAAAGAAGTAAGTACATATGTTTTAGTGAGTGTAATGTTTGTTTTATTAGGAGGCGGAGCTTGGATATTAGGTTATGTGTTAGATAAAAAATTTAAATATATTCAAGCACAATCAACAGTTGGAAATGAACGTAATCCACAAATATGTGAGATTATAGAACGAGAGAAAAAATTAGAGAAAGAACTTTGTGAAATAAAAAATATGTTGAGGTATCAAAATGAAAACAAAGAAGATCGCGGTCGTTACAACATCTATAGGAAACAATAAAGTATTTGAAAGATTTTTTAAAGAATATGGAAAATGTAAAGTTCCTAGAGACTGTAAAATAGATTTTATAGTTATTGGTGACATGAATACTCCCAATATTGATTTCAAAAAAATTAAAAGTTTTTCTAAATTTAATAAAAAATTTGGGTTTAAATTTATTAGTTGGGTAGAACAAGATATGCATATTATGAAAGAGTTTCCGTATATGGAAGATTTAATACCTTGGCGTAAGATACAGAGGAGAAATATTGGTTATATAGAAGCATATAAAAAAGGATATAATTTCATAATAACTGTTGATGATGATAACTTTCCGATAGATGATAATTTCTTTATAGAACATTATACTAATATATCAATGCATTATAAAAAATATTATGATTATAAAGATGTAGTATGGATGAATCCTTGTTTTAAGATGGATAATATTGTTCATAGAGGATATCCTTTAGAGTATCATAATGTTAAAAGTTTGGCAAAAATTAAAAGTGGTTCTAGATCTAGAGTAGCGTTATCAGAAGGTTTTTGGACAGGAGATGCAGACGTTGATGCAATAAGTAGACTTATAAGTCATAGTAAAATAGAGAATAAATATAAACATAATATAGTTTTGTCACCTAGAGTTGTAGCACCATCTAATACACAGAACACTATTTTTAGAACAGAATATGTTCCGTGTATGTTTTTGAGTTCTAAAATTGGAAGATATGATGATATATGGGCTTCGTATTTTTTAAAAGCAATATTATACATTACTGGAGATGTTGTATCATATGGAACTCCTGTAGTGTTACAAGATAGAAATGATCATGATATATTCAAAGACCTTGAAAAGGAAGTTTATGGAATGAAACATACTAGAGAGTTTGTTGATGAGTTATTTAATTATGTTAAAAATAATAAGAATAATTATGAGAAACATGATTTGTATTATATGATTTTTGATGTTGTTGATAGTATGATAATGCATAGTTCAAAGTTTTCATGGTATTATGTTGACTTAAAAAAATGGTTGGAGGTGTTAAGGAATGGCAGACAATGGTAAAGAGTGGAGTGCTGCAAAAAAATGGAATCCTTTTAATAGTTATAAATTACTTGCACAAGTTTATAGATGGAAACAAATAGAGGAAGGACGTGATATACCACAGCCTGCTCTTGTCACAGTTGATCCTATTAATGTGTGTGATTTAAAATGTGAATGGTGTAATGCTAACGCTATACTTAATAAAAATAAAACAATGATTTCAGAGAGTAATTTAATAAAGATTGCAGATTTTTTAAAAGAATGGAAAGGAAGCCCTAAATGGGAAAAGGGTGTTGAAGCTGTATGTATTGCAGGTGGAGGTGAACCTTTATTACATCCTAGTATAGATAAATTTATTGAAAGATTAGTAGAGAACGGAATTGAAGTAGGAGTTGTAACTAATGGAACACAAATACATAAATATTTAGAAGCATTATCAAAATGTACTTGGGTTGGAGTATCAGTTGATTCTGGTAATAAACAAGGATACAAAAAAACTAAGAAAGTAGATTGTTTTCAAAAAGTTTTAGAAAATATAAAATTATTAGTTGATTATAGTATTAAAAATAAAACAACTTTAGCAATGGACAGACAAGGATATGGTGTTTCATATAAGTATCTGTTAACTCCAAAAAATGTTGGAGAGATATATGAAGCAGCAAAATACGCAAAAGATATTGGTTGTAAGAATTTTCATATGCGACCTGCAGGGGTTCCATGGTCAGAAATTGGGTATAAAAAAAGAAATATTTTTAATTTTGATAATAGAGATGTTGACGTGTTTAATGAACAAACATTAAAAGCACGAGAATTAGAAGATGATCAATTTGGTGTTTTTGGAATTACTCATAAGTTTGATAATAAGTTTGATAAGTCAAATGCATTTAATAGTTGTCATGCTATTTTTATGACTGGAGTATTTATGCCAGCAACGAATGGTGATAAGAATGCTTTTGATTTTGGTCTTTGTTGTGATAGAAGAGGAGACGATTTATTACTTTTAGAAAAAGGAATTAATGATGTTAAAATAATTGAAAAATCTTGGGGTAGCAAGAAACATTGGGATATTTATAAAAAGATTAAAGTTGATAAATGTCCAAGGTGTACATACCAACCACATAATCAAATTTATGAGCATGTTATAGAAGAAGACAGTATGACATATAAATTTATTTAAAATGAAACTTTCAGTAGTAATGCCAGTTTATTCAGAAACAGATAGTGTTGTTGAAATAGTTAATTGGCTTAAGGAAAATGTAAAATGTTTGCATGAAATAATTATTGTATTGTCTCCTAAATCAACTAAAGAAAGTTTTGAAGTTTGTGGAAGTTTTGATGATAATGTGATAGTTCATATACAAAAAAACAATCCAGGATTAGGTTGGGCATATCGAGAAGGATTTAATTTATGTTCAGGAACACATATTTTAATGTTAGATAGTGATGGTGAAATGAGTTTGTGGACAATTCCTTTAATGATAGAAAAAGTTGAAAAAGAAAAGTGTGATTTGGTTGTAGGTAGTCGTTTTATGAAAGGAGGAAATGTTGAAGGATATAATAAAGTCAAATATATTTATAATATAATTTATCAGAATGTTTTTAGAAAATTATTTAAAACACAAATACACGATCTTTCTTTTGGATATAAAATGATTAAAAGAAGTGTAGCAAATGATATTATGTGGGAAGGAACGATGCATGAGTTTGCAACAGAAAGTACTTTAAAACCTATAAAATACGAATTCAAATGTTGTGAAGTACCTGCAGAATGGATTAAAAGAACTATGGGTAAGTCAAAAAATAAGATGTTAAATAATTTAAGATATCCTTTAATGGCTGTGAAAATATGGATAAGAGGATAATAAACTATGTTGGAATTGTAGGACCAATACTAATTTTATTAATGACATTTGGGTTTATGTATAATACAGTATGGGCTGATGATCATTTTATGACTTTGCGTTATGCTGAAAATTTTGCTAACGGTTGTGGGATAGCATATAATTGTGAAACTCCAGATGAAGGAGCTTCAAGTTTAATGTTGATTGCAACTATTGGTATAAGTTATATGTTTACTGGAATTAATTTATATTTTTTAGCTAAGTTTGTTCCGTTTTTGTTTAGTATTCTTTTATTATTTTTATTATATGAATTCTTAAATAATTATATTAAAGATAAAGGATTTATTACAATAGTATTATTATTTATTTTTGTTGATGTTAATATGTTGATGTATTCTGTATTAGGAACTTCTAATCCAATATTTCAAGCATCGTTGTTTACTACAATATTATTTCTATTTTCAAGAGAAAAAATTAAAGGAATACCAATGTATTATGTTCCTTTGATAGTTCATATTTATACAAGACCAGAAGGATTAATTACTTTGTTTGCAATATTATTATATGAAGGATTTTATGGAATAATAAAAGGTAAAAGAGAACATCAAATAAATATAGGATTTTTAGTAGCATTAATGATAATATTTTTTTATAGTAAATTATTATTGTTTGGAAGTATTCAATCACCACCAGCTATAAGAAAATTAAGTAGTTTAGATGGTGTGACATTACAGATGTTTTTTAGTAATTTAATGAATATTGTTAGAACTTATATTTATTTGGTGCCCGGAATAATAGTATTTTTTATAAATAAAGAGAATTGGAAAGAACAACAGAATTTAGTTATATTTTCATTTTTATTTATTTGTGGACATATATTTATAAGAACAACAGTATTACCTGATGTTGGAAGATATTTTAATCAAGTATCTATATTAATTTATGTTATTGCATTTTTAGGATATTATCAAATGTATAAATCATTAAGTGAGGTTAAGAATATATTTCCATTATTAGTTGTTGCGTGGGTTATATTTGCATTTTTTAGTGTTGGTCAAATAATAGAACATAAAGAACAATTAGATTCAACTCCTGTGTTTTTTGCTTATAAACCAGCAGGTGAATTTATGAAGGAGCATACAACTGAGGATGCAATAGTAAGTAGTGTTGAAGTAGGAGCTCCCGCTTATTATTCACATAGACAATTTTATGATACTTCAGGATTAACTAATTATGAGAATGCAAGAATATGGAAACAAAACTCTGAATTATTTTTAGAACAGAAAATTAATTATTATCAGTTATTAGAATATCCGCCAGAACAAATATATACTTTACCGGAATTACAAATATATTATAATAGGTTTTTTAATGTATCACCAGATATGATTTTTATGATACATAATCC
>Ga0180433_10005147_pt1 | contig 17856 bp, 15 predicted proteins | sample SS_ome_8_FD_132980 | JGI IMG/M metagenome (GOLD analysis project Ga0180433, IMG submission 132980) | Hypersaline lake sediment archaeal communities from the Salton Sea, California, USA - SS_1_D_1 metaG | ecosystem: Environmental > Aquatic > Non-marine Saline and Alkaline > Hypersaline >... | reverse complement strand
TGGAAATATACTTATTTGAAACTATCGCAGGTTCATCAGAAACAAGTTTTACATTTGATGATATCAACATCGTATTAAACACAGATACAACTATACAAAACTACGAAATTACACTCAGCGGAGTATCTTCTATCGATGGTCAAGGACATACACTTCACTTAGACCCAACCTGCCAACTTATAGTTGATAGCAATACTAACTTACTTTTAAAAGATATAACTATCTCTGGTATCAAAACAAACATATTCGACACTACAGATAACAGTTCAACTGTCACTCTACAGAACTGTACTTGGATACTGGACGATAATTTTATTTTAGATTATGGAGCACTACATATAAAAAATAATTTTGAAATGTTTGGCCAGGGTAATACTTTTTCATACGAATCAATAGAACAAAGCACTATTTATCCAAACTCGAATCTTATTTTACATGATGACACAACATTGTATTACAACCCAATAGACGAAGCAAAAGATTTAATACACTTGAGTGCAAACACCTCCCAAATCACACTCAAAGGGGCAACACTACATACTACACGGGGAATAAACCTGACCAAGGGAATCTTGCTTATAGAAAATAACTCTACACTTTTAAACGACAGTGTACTAACAGGCGAAGAAATTGTGTTTGGTGACGGAATAAGTATCGAAAATAACCTAGACATCCAAATTACACCAGGAGCAAGCGTAAACTTTGCTGGAGGAAAAATAATTCACAAAGAAGCTTCATAAAGGAAAATCATGTATAAAATAAAAAATAAAATAAAAAATATTTTTTTTGTTTTACTTGTTCTTAGTTTTTCTCAAAAACTAGAGCCTGCTACTATAGGCTCAGATAGTTCTGTGTATAGATTCACAACACAACAAACATTATACGACGGTGATAGAATAGCATTTTTTGCAGGATTGGAAGATGGCTTTAAAATAAATAACGCAAATTCATCAATTGAATTCGACAGCACATTTCCAGTTTCTGGCCAAGTGAATATGGCTATGGGCACAATAGCACTTACCCAAGATTTAATTTTTGGAGACAATTCTGATTGGTACGAAATTGGGCACATAAACGGAAACAATAATAAGCTTTCACTTTCACCTTCGATCTCATCCTTTCCATCTGGAGCAAAAGATAATACAGAAATATCACTTATTACAAATGCCTTACAAACAGAAGATGTAAAAACCTGTAAATGGTCATTCGATAACAAGTTTGTTGCTGTTGGCTTATACAGCAACTCTGGCACGCATAATACATTGCTTATCTATGAATTTGATGGCTCTACCCTTACATTTAAAGATTCTGTAAACTTACAAAACATGACCGTATACGATGTTGCATGGCACCCCTCTGACTATTTAGTATCAGCGATCATCGAAGATGCAGGTTATGATATGTTTTGTTATGAAGTTATTGAAACAACAGGTACTTTAACATTTAAAAGTCAGATATACCTAACCGGTAACGGCTATGCTGTAGACTGGCACCCAGCAGGAAACTGGCTGGCTGTTGGTGGAACCAAAACAGCTCAAGAATTAAGAATTTTTTCTGTCGATGAATCTGGAGTAATTAACGGTACACAAGTAGCTACCTATAACACAGATGCAACGGTACAAGAACGAGCAGTTCGTTGGAATAATAGTGGAGATTATCTTGCTTTGGGTCTTGCTTCAGCAGCAACTAACGAACTTATCATTTTTGAGTTTAACCAGGGAACACAAACTCTTACTGTCGATACCACAAAAAATATTGGATATGACGTACGCGCATTATCTTGGAACAAAAATTTTCCTGAGTACCTAGCCATTGGACTAGCTGGATCATCAGAACGATTAAGAATTTATAAATTTGACTCAGGAGCTTCAACTCTTGTTCAAGTTGCGTCAACCAACTTAGGAGTTACAGTAACCACTATAGAATGGGGAAAAGCTGGAAACTGCTTATACGTAGGAAGCGTTAATGATGCCAGCCAAAAAGAGCTTACCACTTACTCTTTTGACACAACAACCCATGCACTAGAAAAAATTAATAGCTTTAATTTTGCAGAGCAAGTAAACAATATAAGCTGCTCACCAAATAATAATTACATTGCAGTGGGAACAAATACCAATGAACTCTACATCTACGATGCATGCTGCCCAGAAATTCCCGCTATATTTACCAATCTTAACTTGGTTATTAACGGCAATACACAAGTAAAAGCATACACCATTATATTCAATGGTAATTGCTCCATCAAAGGCAACGGCAACACTCTCCAACTTAGCCCCTCTTGCACCCTTATTGTTGACAGCAATGCAACATTACTACTCAAAGATATAATTATTAATGATGTATACGAAAATCACATTAAATGTGTAGATAACACCAGCACTATACAACTTGAAAACTGCACCTGGCAATTAAGCGATAATTATACATTCACGACTGGAAAGCTAAATATAACTGAAGACTTTTTTGTAACAGGTGAAAATAAAGAATTTAGCTACCAAAGCTCGGCCCAAAGTACTATACAAAAAAACGGCAAACTTATTTTGGGGAATAATCTAACGTTCGATTACAACCCACCTGTATCAAATAACCAACTAATATCACTCACAAATCCCACATCAAAAATAATACTTAATGGTGCAAATTTACACGCATCATACGGGCTACAACTTACCAAGGGAATTTTGGAACTGAGTAGAAACGCTAGACTTTCTTCTGACGGCACACTTGAAAATATATCTATTATCTTTGGAGATGGCACAAATAGCGCAAATAACTTGAACATAAAGTTGCGCCCCGGCGCAACTATTAACGTTACTGGGGGTAACGTTATCAATAAAAACATATAAAAAAACCACTTTTGTCTACAATCCCTTCCAAACAATAATAAACAAAAGTGGCTTATGAAACGAGTGTTTTCAAACTTTAAATACATCTCCCCCCGCTCATCCTGAGCAGGAGCATTGCTCCGTGTCGAAGGGCCAAGCTTAAACAAAAGTGACTTATGAAACGAGTGTTTTCAAAAAAGCTTTAAATTCTCAGCACCTGTTATCCTAGGGAACTGGTGCAAAAGCAACTACCCTACTAAAGCTCGTAGCGCTGAGACTACCAAAAACATCATTATCAAAAACAGCAATAATTTCCTCATGATTCCCCCTCAACTCACCCTATTTTCTATTAAAATTTTTCAAAATATCTAATATCTTACTTATTCAAATACAGAATAGCATTTTTTGTTTCAAACCGAAATAATTTATTTAAATCTATAAATTTCTATTATAAATAAAAGAGTTTGCTGTTCAAGTTTTCGCTTCGCATCTTTCAATAACCAACATCTTAAAGATTAGGCCTAATATCTCTCAAACCCCGGGCACCATTATTAATTTTTTGCTAAAAAATGGCCCGAATAAGCATCCAGATCGACCCTGCGGCATATACACCTGACCAAAATGGGTACATACGCTCCCTATTTTTAACAAATAAGGCACCTATTCCACCAATAACTAAACCTAGAGTAATATTTATTGGCATAAATAACCCACCTAAGACTAATAATGGGCTAACTTTTGCCTTTGATAACACAAAACCAAAAATGGCACCCAAAATAAGTACGTAATAATTAAAACTAGTTGCATTTTTGAGTGTATTAATTAACATCCATCTATTTTGCGCTCGAATAGCAAATAGTTCTTGCGAGCCCAATTGAAAGTGTTTAATAAGAAACAAGAAAACAAAGCCTGCAAATAAAGAGCTCACAATTACCCCTAAATATTGGTAAAACTTCACTTTTGATACCGGAATGTCTGAAAGTTGTGCCATCTTTCTCCCAAAAAGAATATCTACCGCAACACCTGAGCAAACGCCGACAAATGTTACCACTAACGTAACCTGTACATAATCAAGTGAAAAAATAAACATGGCAGGCACCATGACAAATGTTGCAAATTTTCCCATGGGTGCTAACCCAATTTTTCCTGCAATTACTGATATCTGGTAGGTACAAATAAAAGTAAATAAAAAGAGATATATTTGAGAAAGAAAAGAAAAATTACAATACGTTAAAAATCCAAAAAACAAAGCTCCCATTATTATTGTTTCGACTATAGATACTCGCCCAAAAAAAGATTTTTGGGGTGTTTTACTTTCACTTGCTTGTACATCTTGTTCTAGCTCGCCAGAAGAACTACTTCTTTTAAAAAGCTTTTTAAAAGAACCAAATAACACCTGCGGTGTTTTTAAAAGCCCATACACCGCAGTTGACAATACCATACCGCTGCAAAAGGTAATCATATACTCCATATGCGGGATACCTTTAAAAGCAAGTTCATGTATTGGCCTGACAAGCATAATTTTAGAAATGACACCTATGGCCAAAGGAACTGCAACCATATGTCCGGTAACAAATCCAAGCGCCCAAAGCATTGGCCAAAAATCAAGCCGTATAGCCGGTATCTGAAACATAAAAAGCTCTATTTTAGGGATAAGTGTTATGGAACTGGGAATAACGCTGGCAATCTTTCCCAGGCCATCTCGCAAAAAACAAAACACCATATTTGAAACAAAGCCAAAAAGAAGCTCTACAGATTTTCTCACCTGCCTGCCAGCAGTAATTGTTTTATTTACCAATTGGGCTACAGGAAAGGGTAATCTATCTTTATAAATAAATTTATGCTCAAAAAGATTTGCCATCCAAACACCACAGCATCCGGCAACCATACTTATACTTGAAACTATAAAAATAAAATAACTTGGGTTTTCTAACCAAGAGTTAAATAAACTCTCATCTAAAAAATAAAGTGTTGTAAAATAAAATCCAAGAGCCGTTGCTAGTATACCTCCCACGGAACCACCAACCGTTGCTAGTACTATTTTTTTTGAAAGCATATCTTTGTTTTTACAAAGCACACCAAAAACCATAATTGCGAGTAATGCCAAAATAGGTGCAATCCATGGCCCAAGTGGTATGGCCATAGAAATATAGCTCATCACTGCTGTTGAAAAAAGTGATAATAAAATAGTAACAAGTATTGTTAAAATGCTCACAAATATCCCCTTAAGTACAAAATTTTATTTTTTCATAATATATTTATTATAATGCGTTTAGTATAAAACAATATTTTTTAAATTCCAATACAGGAAATTTTTAGGAAAAAGTATGGTAATCAAAAAATTTTTCACACTTTTAGCATTAGTAACAATATGCTTAACAGCACAGGCAAGTGAAGAAAAACTTGGTGAATCTTGGCATTTCGATGTCAATATTTTACGGGATAAAAAACGCACCAAAGAAAAACTACTACAAGATGGGTTTGCCCAAGTAGACATACAAAGCTTTAAAGAAGATGTAAAAGAAAAATCACTTACTCTACAGGGACTATTTTTAGAAAGAAAAGATGCAAAGGCAACGATCATATGCACTCATGGATTTTGTCCTGGAGGCAAAGAAAAATTTGCCCCACTGGTAAAACTTGTCCCTGAGTATTGCAACCTACTATTTATAGAGTTACGAGGTCATGGAGAAAGTGAAGGCCCAAGTTTTATCTGCAGAGTTAAGAACTATGGAAAAAACGAGTATAAAGATATTTTTGGTGCAATACAATTTGCACAAAGCAAAACCAATAACAAACCAATAGTAATATTTGGCTGGTGCTCCGGCGCATTTCATTCTGCAACTACTTTACTTAAAATGGAACAAGAGGCAAAAACAGCAAACGTAAAAGGATTGGTATTTGATAGCGGTTTTGGCTCACTTATGGAAATTTCTCAAGTCCCTTATCTTCATATAAAAAACAGTTACACGCCCTCATTATTTGTAAAATGGTATAATGGGGATAAAAAACGTGCAAGCCAATCATATATGTGTAAACTTACTTATCACTGCATTTTAAAACCTCTGATGTGGGGTATAGAGTTTTGGACAAAACCGTCTATACGCAAAAGAGAACCCCAGACCAATTTATATGATAAAATTGGCCAACTACACTTTCCTACACTTGTTATACATGCGCAAGATGATCAGTATGCTCCATGGGAAAATCTTAAAAAGTTAGTTGATGCTATACCAGAAAAAGATTTATGGCTTGTTCCAGAGGGTACATCTGTCCATGCAACTAACCACTTGAAAGTGAAAGAAGAGTACAAAGATAAATTACACCAGTTTATAAAAAAATTAATATCATAAAAGCTATTGACATAATTTTAAAATTTGATATATTTCAAATAGAACTTGACTTGAATTTACTTACAAAATAGGGGAATTTACCACTTACAGAAAAATTCTAACACGAATCCCACAAAAAAATTACAAATAAATATTTTTAACTTTTTTAACCTCTACAAATGGAGTTTATTATGAAAAAGATGAAAAAAATGAAAAAAGTGATATTATGTGCACTACTCATATCTTGCAATCAACAATTTTTTGGCATGAAGATGAAAGTTGACGTAACAAATTCTGATATCAAACAAGAAAAAATCACAAAAATTGAGAAATATTTGAAAAGCATGGAAAACTCTGAGCAAAAAGTAAAACTTAAACTTTTTTATAATCCAAAAGACACAGTAGAACACTATGATCCAATTTTTCCTCTATGGGTAAAAATAGTTCTTGATAAAAATGATATTTACGACATAAAAGAGAAAGTACAAGAAGAAGTAGATAACTTACGACATAGAGCAAAAGAATTTCTTTGCCAACAGGAAGAAATCGACTGCTTTGCTAGATTAGATTAAATTTATAAATATAATTATACACTTAAATAAATGGGGTTAGCATGACAAAAAATGGGATTTTTAAAAAATTACATATTATATGTTCAATAGTTATAACAATTACTATGTCAAATATATTTGGCGCACTGGAAGACACCTGGCATTTCAATACTGAAGAACTCAAAAAAATTACCAAAGTCAGAGAGAAACTCACTCAAGCAACAGATAACAATAACACCAAAAACAAAGATCTATTTATACAAACTTATATCACTCCTGCAGTTGAACTACCAATACCACAACAAAATGGCGAAATAATAAAAACAATAATGTCTACACAAGAAGCAAGACAAATACAAAATCAAATACAAGATCAAATAAAAAACATGAGCCCTGAAAAACTTCAACAAATTCAGCCACAAATTGAAAAAATTGGAGCAGAACTTGCTCAACAAAACAAAATTATTGAGAAATCAGAAAAAATAAAGATCGCATCACTCTTTCTAGACAGAGGGCCTCAGGCAAGAGCAACTATTATTTTCACTCCTGGATTCTGTCCAGGTTACAAAGAAAGCTTTGCCCCATTTGTAAAATTGGCCCCTAAAGATTGCAACTTACTGTTCTTAGAATTACGTAATCATGGAGAAAGTACTGGTAAATCTTTCTGCTCAAACGTCACATCATTTTTAACTCCAGGAAGCTGTGCCCAAGAGGTCCCATGTCCAAGCATCGGTGGTTGCGGCACTCCCGCAAGTTTAAAAAATATTGGACTTGTGTTAGGCGCAAAAGATTATGGCAAACATGAACACAAAGATATACTCGGTGCTATTATGAATGTGAGCAAAAAGACACAGGGCAAACCAATCATACTATTTGGGTGGTGTGCCGGGGCATTCTTATCTGCACGAACATTAGTACGAGCAAAGCAGCTCCAACCCTTCGACAAAGCTCAGGGCAGGGAAGACAACTTCCTCAAACAATATAATATTCAGGGGTTAATTTTCGACAGTGGATTTGTCTCTCTTAAAACAATGATGGAAAACACTAAAAACCACAAAGACCATAAAATGCTTCCCGATTGCTTATCTTCCATTGGAAAAAAAATTAACGGCATTGTTGATAGCATTGCAGATTTATTTAGTAAAGTACCAGTTTTTAAACACACTGCTGCTGGTTTATCTATAGTAACAAACTTGTTATTCCCAAAAGAAAAAGAGGATGTTCCAGAATCTTTGATATATGGGGTCACCAAACCTGTAACCTCAGTACTTTTATGGGTACTCAAAAAATTTCTTGGCAAACAAGTAGAAAAACATGATCCAAAAACAAGAATTGACGACAAAATACATCTTTTAGAAAATCTTCCCGTTTTATATATACACTCAAAACAAGATCATTTTGCACCATTTGATGACATACAAAAACTGCACGAAAAAACTACAAAATCTGAACTTTGGGCAACAGAAGGTGATTATCACGCAAAAAATCATTTAAAATACAAAGATAAGTATAAAAAAAGATTACACGACTGGCTCAACAAAAATATTGACGAAACAAAAAGAGCTACCAATATAGATACTGAGAATAAAAAAGATCAGGAAGAAACAAAAACAAGCAATACCCCTAAAAAAGAAAACAACACCAAAGAATCATCAAATTCTGGAAAACTTGGCAAGTTACCAAATGTTGGCTCAGTAAAAAAGCCAGCAAGCTTTTCAAGACCTCTTGGCAATAACAATAAAAATAATGTCAAGAAAAAACCTTCTGGTTCATCTGGATCTGGACCTGGCTCACGCTCAAGATCCCCATACTCAGCGTCAAAAAACCACTATCCATCAAACAATTCAAATAATTATGGGCCATATGACCAAGACTCAGGACATAACTCATATAATTCCCCTTATTCCGGAGATTACGGAAATTCAGGAAATAGTTACGACGACTCTTCTTGGTCAGGCGGAGGATATCCGGGACATGCAGACAATAACAATCAAAACGTAAACCAGGAATATACCGTTACTGTACACGATTTTGAAAATATAGACCAAAACCACGAAAATGACCCTTACATGCAAGACAAACCAGACAATAAAACACACCCACACATAAAAAACTGGCAACTCACAAAACCAAAACATTGATAGAATAAACTCTTTTTGATATAATAACTATTGTACTTGAATTAAAGATTTAATTTACTGTCTAAAAAATCTCGAAGAAAAAAGTCTTGCACAACGCAAATACACATCAAAGAGTATACAAATCAGTAAATATAACAAACGACAGAGTTAAAAAATGACGTTAATAATAATTTTATATGCATTATTTGCAAGTTCATTCTCAATGGGCAAAATACTACTCCAATATACAAACCCTGTATTTTTAGTAGGCATCAGAATGCTTATTGGAGGAATGATACTACTTGCATACCAATATTTTTCCCCGAAACAAAGCTTTTACTTTAAGAAAAAGCATATTTGGCTTTTTGCACAAATAGTGTTATTTGGCGTCTACTTTAACTATATTTTAAGATTTTGGGCATTAAATAGCTTATCTTCATCAAAAACCTGCTTTATTTATAACTTAGCTCCATTTATGTCAGCAGTATATTCATACTATTTTTTTAAAGAAAAAATAACGAACAAAAAACTCACTGGTCTAATAATAGGATTTTTTGGTATGGTACCCATATTACTTACCTCATCGTATCCTGAACAAAAAATAGGTGAATTTTCTTTTATATCTCTTCCTGAATTTGCCGTTATTGTATCAGTAGCTCTACATGCATACAGCTGGATTGTTATGAGAAAATTAGTACGAGACAAAAATTACTCGCCCACACTTGTCAATGGCCTTACCATGACAGCTGGAGGGGTTTTAGCTCTCATTACCTCATTTGCCCAAGGAGAATTTTTTCCAGTTTCTCAAACTGGACCATTTTTCGGTTGGCTTTTTGCAGTCATTATCATCAGCAATATAATCTGTTTTAATTTGTACGGTAGTCTGCTCAAATACTATACTGCAACATTCTTGTCATTTGCCGGCTTTTTAGCACCGTTATTTGCTGCTCTTTACGGCTGGGGCTTTTTAGGTGAGCAAATCACCTGGCACTTTTATGCCTCATCAGTTCTCGTATTTGTGGGACTTTATTTGTTTTATAAAGAAGAAACAAAAGAAGCAGAATTAGAAGAATAAAAACTTAAAAATCACCCATCTGCTTGCCAGACAAAAAATGCATGTGCATATGAAAAACACTTTGCCCAGAACCGGCACCATTATTCATAATCAATCTAAAAGATTGATCTCCTGATAAATTTTTCGATAACTGTTGTGCTATCAGCATCATTTTTGCTGTATATACAGCATCTTGCTGATCCATCTCTTTTACATTTACAATATGTTTTTTGGGAATAATAAGATAGTGAACTGGTGCCTTTGGATGCAAATCTTGAATAACTAAGACATCATCATTTTCTTCTATAATTGTCGTAGGAATCTCTTTAGATATAATTTTACAAAAAATACAATCTTGCACTATTTTTACTTTCCATTTTTACCAGCTTTCGCTAAAACTACAGCTGGTACCGGGAGTTCCGTCTTCGCCTAACGGCTTCGAACGGACAGGCTCCTCCTCCCAGAAACATGCTCTAGAATAAGAAAACCTTTTTCTCGATACAAATAAAACCTTAATCGATACTTGGTACCGGGAGTCGGACTTGAACCGACATGATGTTGCCATCGCGGGATTTTGAATCCCGTGCGTCTACCAATTCCGCCACCCCGGCACTTACAATTTCAAATTTAATATGCTCTTTAAAAAATGTCCCTCTTTCTCTTCGATAAACTGGCGGAGTTTATCCCGAGTTTTCGAGGGGCCACCCCGGCACTTACAATTTCAAATTTAATATGCTCTTTAGTTACACTAATATATTACGTCAAAAAGAAAAACTCGTCAATTTATAAAATAAAATTATAAAGTAAAAAAGCTTAGTCTTTACTCCCCTTAGAGCAAAGCCAATCAATATATCGAGCACGCTTATCTGCATCATCAAACCACCAAATAGCTGCACCATCGAGCACTTTAAAGGTGCGTTTAAATCCTGAGCCTGACGAAGGGCCGGCTTTAGTTTCAACATACCCCATTTGATAATTAGCAAATATATCATCAGTAGCATCTGGTAATTCTATGGGTTTTCTCAAATGCGTTGCTAACAAAAGCATACAATTTTTCTTTTCTGCTACCTCTTTACCAAACTCATAAATACGCTTTGCAGATTCTGCCTCAACAGTCCCTTTATACGGCTCATCAAGTAATACCAAAATATTACCTGCACACCCACTAATATCTTTTTTTACATGATCAACACGTTTATGCTCTGCCATAAACGCAGAAAGACCAGACTTTATATCCTGTTGTGGTCGCAAAGAAGTTCTTATACGAGCAAAATCAGTTATTTCAGCTTCATCAGCGGCAGCTATACCCAAACTTGATAAAAGAACGTTAAACGCAACAGTTAACATAAAGGTTGATTTACCACCACCATTAGGACCAGTTATCACCGCATCTCGCGCCCCCTTATCTACCCCTAGATTCACATCATTAGTAACAACTTGATCTACCCCAATTAATGGTAACCAGGCATTTTTCATTTTGACCATTGGACCACCATGAAAACTGTCTCCAGGTTTTACAAAACAAAATCCAACACGAGAACCTTTATGATCTCTGATCATATGAGCAATCGCTCTATAACCACCTAATAACGCAATATTTTGCAACAATGGAATCATGTCATTTTTGATATGAGTAAACAAAAGATGTGTTTTCAAAAGAGCTCCTCGCCGATACGCATATGACGCTTTACTCTCAAACGTAGGTAACTTCAAAAGCTCAAATAATTTTTCAAGAGCCGCTGGTATATTTTTTGCTTCTGTATATTTTTTGATATTTCTTATAATTTCAGGTGTATCACCTGGGCACTCTAACTTTTCCAGACTCTCTAAAGAACGCATAAGATCCGCTATCGTAACCAAGCTGTGCTGTAAATTTTGCGCAGTTTTATGCAAAAACCCTATTTTTTTCACTGAATTTTTAAAACCAACACAGGAATTATAATCACCCCAGGCCAATAATCCACCATTAAAGAGGCCTGAAATTCCACCCGAAAGTAGATTTATACATTTGCCTTGCCCAAAAACCCTTCTTAAAATATTCTTTAAGGCAACTTTAATTACAACGTATTGGTCCCCCAAAGTCCCTTTTACTAAAAAATCATGCAATTTTAATTTTCCCCTCCAACTCGTACCAGACAAATTACAGTCACGCTCATCTTTATATACCGCAGGAAAAATATTATGATTATTCACTGGCTTTTTAAAACCTTGAATAATACTTTGTTTCCATGAAAATGGCCTTCCAAAAAACTTTGCAGTAAAATAACCATTAATAGTCCCAGAAACTCCTAAAAAAGCAAGTAGGCTAAGCACTGGCTTTGCAACACTTAACACCTGAGAAAGCTCCAACATACATGAACTATTATTAAGTTTATTATTTATTTTTGGTAAAATTTTACTAAATATCGAATAATAAAGCCCTCTTGCATCTCTATGCAAAACATTTAGCTGCTCCCAATAAGCAAGCAATGCATCCTGAGACCCGGCAAGATTGGTAATTATAGTATTAAGCTTCTCAAACGCCTCATCATCTTCTACCAATAACCTAATAAACTCTTTAGATCCTGCAGGCGCGTACTTTAAAAGCTTTTTTGTTCCCCACAAATCAAATTTTGTCTTTTGGTACTTTTTCCAGTTTTCAAGGACATTATCTATCTCCAGCTCTTCCCATTCATTCTCATCAATAAGCGAACTAGAATCCTGTAAAAACCCAACGGAATCTAACACATGCTCTAATTTTAGAACATCAAACTTGTATTCCAACTCTTTTTGAATGCTATTATTATCCTCCTGTACACCCCCTAAACCATCTCCTATAGGAAATAACGAACAAGACATGCTCAGCAAAACAACAAAAGACAATACTCGTACAGAAAAATATTTTTTCTGAGAATAAAAATACATACATTCCCCCTAAAAAACCCTATATATTAATAAAAACTATCTGTTTATTTCAATAAATTCTCGATCCTGTCTAGATACATAACACTTTCATGGCGCTTAATTTTTGATAAAAATTTTTTTGTATCACTAACTGCCTGCATAAAAGCTTTTTTATTAACCACCCGTTTAATCAGTTCTAAAACATTCTTTTCTAATGGTGGAAGCTCTTTGCTGACTACCTCAAACACAAGTATTGGCTCTATTGAAAAATATCGATGCACGACAAAATTTCTGAAATCAATAATTCTTCTCCACTCGATACTTGAGGTATCTTCTACACCTTCGGATTGCAAAATTTTTCTTGCTGACTCACCAATCTCCTGAAGTTCTCTCACCGTTAATCCAAAAACTTTTTCATCTGCAACAAACTCATCAAGAGATAAACCCTTGGTATTTCGCATTATTTTATCAATTGAAACTAAAATATTAACAAAAAATAGCTCCAATAATCTCTTACGCATATATCAACTCCTCGTTTATAAAACGCATAATAAACGGGTGAACTGAGTCAATATAAATAACATCAACATCTTTCCCAAGGCTCTCTTGTAGAAAAACCTTCAGCCTATATATTAGATCAAAGCTCTTTGTATCTGATTCAATAAGTATGTCAATATCGCTACCCGGTGTCTCCTCACCTCTTGCATAAGATCCAAACAACATAACCTTATCTACATCAAATTCTTCTTTTAAAAATTTTTTATTCTCTCTTAAAAACTTGAGAATCTCTTCTTTGCTGCAAACTTTACCAACCATAAAAGCTCCTCACGGCAAATTTAATTTTCAATTTACATTTTTCATTTTATCACAATAAACACCCTGTTGCAAACCAACACCCCAACTATTTTTTTCAAATAAAACAAAAACAAAAAAATATTTTCTTATTTTATACTGTTGATGCAAGACCAAAAATGGGGATATAAATTGCAAATATAAGCAATGTTATAAGCAACCCCAACATAATCATTAAAAGCGGTTGAAAAATTGTCGTAAAAAACAAAATTGAACGGCTTATTTTTTGGCGATACATATCCGCCGCTTTATCAAGCATAACACCCAGTTTACCGGTCTCTTCCCCAACTTTTACTATCGCAACGAGATCCTGTGGAAACAATTTCCCACCATAATCGATCATAGATTGGCTCAAGGAGCTTCCTGCATATACATCATACTCCAACTTTTCAACACATAATTTAATAGTGTCATTTTTTATCGAACTCGATGCAATGTGTATTGCAGGCACAAGCCTGACCCCACCTTTAAGCATCATAGAAATAGATCGCAAAAAATTCACCAAAAACGTTTCCCTATACACACCAATTGCTAAACCCATCTTATCAGAAACTTTTTTAAGGGCTGGAAATTTTGTATACTTCCTGAGTAACAATAAAAACAAAATCGCAGATAATAGCAAAACAATAAACATACTACTTCGCAAAAAGTTACTCACACCCAAAATATATCGCGTTAAAGCTGGTAATTCTTTGCCTATAGATGCAAATACTTCTGCAAATTTTGGCACCACAAATGCAAAAATAACAAATGTAATAAACAAGAAAAAACCAAGTGTAATTGCAGGAAGCATCGATGCTGATTTTATTTTTTTATAAAATACCTGCTTTTCCTCAAGATAATCGCTCAACTGCACAAGACTTGCCCCCAAGCCTCCTGACTCTTGTCCAACTTTGACAATTTGCGCCATTAGATCATCAAATATATCCGGATATTTTGCTAACACCTCACTTAACGAAAGCCCCTGCAAAATATCAAGCTCTATATTAAAAATGAGCTCCTTAAGCCTGACATGCTTTGCCTGATCACACAAAATCATCAACGCATCCGGCAGCCTCACTCCAGAATTAAGCAAGACTCCCAGCTGTCTAAAAAAATGTATTTTATCATCAGATGCTATTTTTCCCCAAAATCTTGGTATTTTCAAATTTTTGTGCTTAATTAATGCTATATTTCTTGCAAAAAGCATCTTATCAAGATCTTCATCTGACCTGGCAAATACTTTCCCCTTTTTCACATCCCCGAATATATTCACTCCAGACCAACTATAATATGGCATACACTCTCCCCTCTTTTTATCTACTCTACTTTTACAAAAAGCAATATTTATTATTTTAGCAAAGATAGCTGCTTCTCAAGTCCTAATTTGCCCAAAAATTGGTCAAAATCTATACTCGAAAAAACCCGTATTTTCTTATTTCTGCTGATCAAACCAGACATAATCTCTACATCAGACTTGGTAACACCAACAATTTTTGCTATTATTTTGACCAATTCTTTATTTGCAAGCCCTTTTTCGGGAGGGCTCTTTAGGTAGCATTTGAGCCGCCCACTAGGCTCTAAAACCCATTTATTACGCCCAGAAGCCGGTACAACTTTCACCTCAAAAATCAATGCCATAACGCCCTTTATTCTTTGATATTAACACACTATACCATTACATTATCTAGATATTAGATAAAAATGTACAAATTAGTATAAATAGTGTAAAATATTATGTGAAAGCAAGTAATTACTTGCATAAAATTCAAAATTATTTATTCTTTTGACATGTGTAGTTATAAATTTTGAAATTATTTTGAAATTAATATGTTGGACCCTTCGACCTTGCTCCAGTCTTCGCCAAGGCTTCGGCCGGCAGGCAGGATGAGCGGTTAGAGAGATCGCTTAAAATGAGTTTGTAAAAGGGATTACAGATAAACGTATTTTGAAATTAATCGTGGAGAGATGGCTGAGTGGTCTATAGCGCTTGCCTGCTAAGCAAGAGTCTGGGAAACTGGACGCGAGGGTTCGAATCCCTCTCTCTCCACCAGTTTTTGCTAAAAGCAAAAACTGCCCGAAGAAGCCGTAGGCAAAGACGGGCTTAACTTAAAAAACTCAAAATTATATTTGCGCCTCCTTCGACGAGGCCCTGGATAAACTACGCTAAACGTAGAAAAATTGAAATAAACTTTGCGCCCGTAGCTCAATTGGATAGAGCGTCAGACTACGGATCTGAAGGTTAGGGGTTCGACTCCTCTCGGGCGCACCATTCTTCGCTATTCGCTACACTCCAGGCTTCGGCTGGCGGGGCCAGTTTTTTTTAAAAATAACAACTAAGACCGTCCGAAGGAAAAACGTGAAAATAGAAAAATCACCGTTCAAGCAAAATAAACCAAAAGTAAATATAAAAAGATTTTTGTTCTCTTTAATTATTTTTGTTTTGACTGTAGCAGCATTACGCTATTTAAACAGTATTAAAACAGAAATAAGCAAAATCGAAATCGTTAACCTTCCTTCATGCAAAGTAATCAGCGCACAAGGAAAATGTCATTCATCTAATTCAATATTTTCAAACCTTTATGCATATGTAAAATCCAAACCAATATGGACAGCAGGTACCCCTTTTGTTCTTTATCGCGAAAAACCTTCTCAAAACGCCGATATTGAAGTTTGCATTCCAATATCTGGAGACCATAAAACCTTAGATAAATTTGAGGTCTACAATCTTCCAGGAGGAAAAATGGCTAGAATAACTCTTAAGGGGCCTCATAAATACCTGGATAGCGCAAGAGAGAAGCTTTACTCGTGGATTACAAAAAACGGCTATAAAATCACAGGAAATATAAGAGAAGTCTATAGCAATAATTCAAAAAACAACTCTTCTGCAAATACCTTGACGACCATCTATGCACCAATAGTCGGCTGATATATTCAAATATAAGCCAAAGCCAGCATATTAATTTTCACTTGAGTACAAAAACGGCAAATTATCTTGCTTTACAGGGTATTTTGGGGTAAAATATAATTATAAAGGTACTCTATGCATGGAGAAGTGGCAGAGTGGCCCTTCGACAGGCTCAGGATGATCGGCTAGAGAGATCTTCTGTAACTGAGGAATAAAAAGGGTCCCAGAGAAAACAAACATAGACGGAGAGGTGGCAGAGTGGTCGAATGCGGTGGTCTTGAAAACCATTAATCCGGAAACGGATTCAGGGGTTCGAATCCCCTCCTCTCCTCCACTTTTTGCCAAAGGCAAAAAGTGCCCGACATAGCTAAAAGCGACGACGGGCTTAATTAAATATTTAAGTCGAAATTTGCCAAAGGCAAAAAGTACCCAATCTTAAAATTCTACATATTACATTTTTGAAAAACAGGAGTCTCCAAATGACAAAAGAACGCTTCAAAACACGTGTTGCAGCATATCTCATCTTAAAAAAAGACAATCAAATACTTTTACACCTCAGAAACAACACTGGTTTTGCTGATGGATATTATAGTTTAGTTGCAGGACATCTCGATGGTAACGAAACAGCAATACAGGCAATAATCAGAGAGGCTAAAGAAGAAGCAAATATTATTCTTCATCCAAACGATCTCAAAGTTGTGCATGTCATGCATAGGACAAAGGAAATAGAATATATCGATTTCTTTATTGAATGCACAAAATGGTCCGGCAATATCAAAAACATTGAACTATAATGGACCCCAAAATTAAGACCAGTGTATTTGTGAAAAAGTGAGAAAAAATTGTAGGCTATGAAGTAAGTAGAATATAAGTTTAACAAATACCTGGAGCATAGAAATGCAAAAAGAAAAAATAAGAAAATATCATAGCAGTACATTTAAGGCAAAAGTTGCCTTGGAGGCAATAAAAGAAAACAAAACAGTTAATGAATTGAGTGTTGAGTTTGGAGTAAAAGCAAAGCAAATCTATGCTTGGAGAGATCGCCTATTGAGTGATGTTGCAACAATATTTACAGATAAACGCTCAGCTAAAAATAAAAAAGATGACGTTGAAAAACTTCACAAAATTATTGGTAAGCAAACTGTGGAGATTGAGTTTTTAGCAAACGTGTTCAATCGGTTGAAATAGGAGAACGTGTACGGGTGGTTGAGCACTTAAAAAATGAGGTTAGTATACGTAGACAATGTGAGTTGTTGGGCATTAACAAAAGTCGCTTGTATTACAAGAAAAAAGCCAACAATGAACTGGATAATAAGATTATGAAAGAGATGATTGAAGTATACAAAGAAATA
>Ga0180433_10005145_pt1 | contig 17862 bp, 15 predicted proteins | sample SS_ome_8_FD_132980 | JGI IMG/M metagenome (GOLD analysis project Ga0180433, IMG submission 132980) | Hypersaline lake sediment archaeal communities from the Salton Sea, California, USA - SS_1_D_1 metaG | ecosystem: Environmental > Aquatic > Non-marine Saline and Alkaline > Hypersaline >... | reverse complement strand
TAGTTAAGCTTTGTTCATCTGTCACTTGTTCATCTGTGTTTTGCTGGCTGATAATAGGGGATTGTGTAGTTAAGCTTTGTTCATCTGTCACTTGTTCATCTGTCACTTGTTCATCTGTGTTTTGCTGGCTGATAATAGGGGATTGTGTAGTTAAGCTTTGTTCATCTGTCACTTGTTCATCTGTGTTTTGCTGGCTAATAATAGGGGATTGTGTAGTTAAGCTTTGTTCATCTGTCACTTGTTCATCTGTGTTTTGCTGGCTGATAATAGAGGATTTTGTAGTTAAGCTTTGTTCATCTGTGTTTTGCTGGCTGATAATAGGGGATTGTGTAGTGATATTATTTAATGGATTAGAATAATTTTCATCACTTGTTTGTTCAATAGAAGTAGCTAATAAATTTAAATCACATGTTTGTTCCCATAAAGAAATGTTTTTACCATCAACATCAGGGAAAAAAGAACTTTCACCAAATCTTTTTTCATAATGTGTGATTTTATTAATCATAAAATTCATTGAAAATGAATACTTTTGAATATGAATGGCATCACATAGTATTTCTAATGAAATACTGTTTTTATTATTTAATTCATTTAATTTAATTGAGTTACCAAATTCATTTTGTAATAAGAAAGGTGTTTTATTATTATTATGAATAAAAGGAATTCTTAAAATTTGTTTTCCTTTTGAAACAGTAATTAAACTTCTAAATAATTTACCAACATCATAATAATCCATTTTTTTACCGAACCAATTACTACTTTCGTTCCAAACAGTCGTTTTAGAGATTTCTTCAATTTCTTCAATAAATGCGAATAAGTCTTGAGTATCGTCATTTCTTTCAAACTGTATTAATCCTTCTTTATCATTGATTAATTTAAGTGAATATTGAACTTTACCAGTAGAATATATTAAATTCTCTTTTCTATTATTTGAAGGATTGACATAATAAACTAATGATATAACTTTATTATTATCTCTTTTAGGTTTTCTAAAAAATATTCTTGATTGGTCTAACATATTTTGTGTAGCAGAGTTCATAGTGTATGTGCTCATATTTTAAAGATAGAAATATAAAAAATTATGAAAACGCAATTTTAATAATATAAATAACTATTCCAGCAAATTTATCTCCATTATAATATTTAACCCATTTTTTTCCAATTTTTAAAGTACATTTAAATTCATCAAATAATTCTTTATTTTCTTTTAGTTCAAAAATAGTATTAATATATTTATTTTCTAATTGAATAGAAATATTCCCTTTTATCTGAGAAATATTAGTTTTTAAATATCCTTCTTTAAAATTTCTTGACCATTTCTCCCCTTCTTCCCTATTATCATTTTCTAAATCTGTTAATTTTTGCAAAAATGTTTTATGGTAAATATTATTTTCATTGAGTGGTAAATAAATGTTAAAAACATCATTTTTGAAATCAAATACTAAACTATTAACTGTTATTAACATTAGTTTATTAATGATTTTATTTTTATTATGTTATTTAATGTTAAAAATCGGAAATATGACTAATTCAGTTATAGAAGGTTTTATAACAGAATTTAAAAAAGAAGAAAATCAAGAAAAAATTAAAATTAATATTATTGACCCTTTAACTAATTATATTATTGATAAAGTTTATCCATATGTTATTATTTCTAGTATCATTTTTGTTATGACATTTGTTATTGCCATTCTAATTTTATTCTTAATGATTAAGAAGAATTAAGTGATATCCAATTTTCTATATCAATTTCATTTTTAAATTCTATTTCTTCTAATTTATTATTATTTTTATGGAAAAAAAAGTATTTCGGATATTTATCCAATTTTATATAATAACCCAATTTTTCATTTTTTGTTAAATGATTATATGTATTATATGCCATTATCTTTATTTTATATTTAAATAAATTACTTATATTATTCCAATATGTAATCATTGAAAAACATTTAAAACACCAAGGCGCATATATAATAATAATACCATTAAGCTTAGGTTCTTTTTTTAATTTAATTTGATTATTGGAACATAATAAATCATTAAAAGTTAATTCATCTATTTCTTCAATTTTATCATAAAAATTTTCTTCCATATAAATTAATATGTATAATTTTTGTCAATATAAAAACCAATTGGCAATTTTTTTTTTATCTTTGTTGGTTGCCTCACTTATAATTTACTATACAAGAACTAAAATGATGCCTATAGATTATATATTAGTATTATTTTTAACAGTTATTTTTTTCTTTGTATTTGATTATTTTGGAAAATTAAGTGCTAAGCATTTTATGAATGAATATATAACCGAAAAATTTATTAATAATAGAAACCTTAGCTCATCCCTTTATGATTATTATGAAAATTTTGAAGAACAAGCTAATGAAGACGGTCAAACACTTCGTGGTACAATGATGAATGAAGAGGATACATCTCCTGTATCTGGTCCTGCTAATGTTGAAGAAGATGTACCTCAACAAGAAGAAACTAATATGCCTCAACCAATTGATATACAAGGTCAAGTTTCTGAAACTGTTAAAATAAGTGAAGAATTACCCACTCAACAACCACAAATGGCACCACCTACAACCACTCAACAACCACAAATGGCACCACCTACAACCACTCAACAACCACAAATGGCACCACCTACAACCACCCAACAACCACAAATGGCACCACCTACAACCACCCAACAACCACAAATGGCACCACCTACAACCACTCAACAACCACAAATGGCACCACCTACACAAATACCAACAACAACAACCCAACAAATGGGAGCAACAATGGATTTTAGTAATATGAAATTACCAAATGTAAATGCTACAATCAATCATAAAATTTCATTTGACGGTGAATTAGGTTCAGCAATGGGTAAATTAAATAATATGTTAAATCGTAATATGATAGGTGAAAGTGAGGAAGATAAAATGAAGGTAATGACAGGTCAAGATACAATGATGGGTTTATCTAAACAGGATCAAGTAATTTCAATGGCACAACCAAAAGAAATACCACAATTTGATACAGGATTAGATAATAACAATTTAATGGCAAAGAAAAGAGGTATGTTACCTATAAATTTAAATATTTATAATAATGATTATTACGGAGGTGTTCCTCAAAAAAAAAACTTTCAGTAAGTTATCAAAATCCCCTTCCTGCTTTATCACAGCCCAAGGAGAAATACATGAATAAATCAGAAAATAATATAAGAGAAGATGATCCCCAGCCAATGATAGAAGATAAAACAAATTATAGAAAATTTAAAGACTTAGATGAGAAAGGAGAAATATATGATAAAAGTGGAGACAGTTATTTAAATCCTGATTTATGGAAAGGTTTTCATTTAGGAACAGAAAAACCAAGAAAATGTATAATAGATAAAAAAGATAAAAATAAAGTTTGTCCTGTTATGTTAAATGATGGTAATCAATATTTAACATATAGTGATTTAAAGTAATTTTTTTTATTCTTTAAAATAATAGATTATGAATGATGTCTATTATTATGGATGTAGTTTATTATTAATATCAGTCTTAATAATCTTATTTTATTTTTATCATCATAAAAAATTAGATAGAAAGATACTTATGGCATCTATTTTTGTTATTTTATTATTAATATCGACATTAAAAGTTAGTACAGATAAAACGAATAAATTAGTAGAGAAATTTGTATCATCTTTATCTGTATTTTATACAAATGAGAAAGGAATAAAAGATTCTGAAAAGTGTGATAAGTGTCCAGGAATTTGTGGTCATAATAAAAAAATAACAAATCCCTATGATGAGAAAATTAAATTTTCCAAACTTCCTATTATCTCTCCAAATGATATTTTTCGCGCAGTTGGTTCTGTAGAAGAAATACCTATGTCAAAGATTAAAGGTGAAGTATTTGGAAAAGAAAATGGAGCCAATTGTAAATTCACTATTATGAAAAATGAAAGAGCATTTCCTAAATCTTTAAAAAATATTGGAAAAATAGGTGTTAATATATATATTTTCCCATATGAAAAAATAATAAATTGGGATGGAAAAAGTGCTAAAGAATTTGATAAATATTATATGAATTTTGATGAAAATACAATGGAAGCAGCAAAACAATATATAAAATCAGCACCCTATAATTCAAGGATATTAATAGGTTTTTGTGGTTTTGAGAATGAATTTACAGATGAGTATGGATATACAGGGGAACGTTTAGAAAGATTAACAGCAGTTCAAAATTTTAATTCTTTTTTGAAATCAATAGGAATAACTGATACAAATGGAAATGATTTTAATCCTCAAGTTGTGTTTTCAGATGATAGTGCAAATAAATATGGAGCTGTATTATTATTAGCAAAAAATAATGTAAATATGGGAGATAGTACTATAAAAAATGTAAAAATATTGAATATTAATGTAGGTTCTTCCTCCAATCCTGCTGTTATTAATTCCCTCTTTTTTCCTGATCTAGTATCGGCTAATAAAGAAGCTATGGCTAAAGGTAATTTACTCTCTGTTTCTAATATCGCTATGAAAGGTAAAACAATTGATGAAATCTCATTTCCTCTCACTCAAATAAATGCAATTAAAAATGACCGTTTATATAATTTTAGTAAATTTACTTTAAAACCTATGCAAATTAATATGTATTTAACATTTACTGCCGACCAAAATAATTCTTGGGTATTTTTAACACAAGATAACAAACAAAAACAAAATGTTTATGAAAAAACGAAAGGAATAAAAAATACAAATGATTGGACAACTTATTTATTAAACGAAGAACCAACATATTGGGAGTTAGAACCATATTATAAAAATGGTTTAGAAGGATATGTGTATATTAAGACGTTTGAACAAATGAATATATCAAAACGTCCTCAATATTATCTAGGATGTGATAATAGGGGAGATGTGTATGCAACATTAAATAAGGGATTAAGAGGTACCATATGGAAACCAAAACAGAAAAATGGAATGTATTCTTTTCAATCAGTTCAAACAAAGAAATATTTAAGTTACCAACAACAAGGAGCATATTTATCAAATACACGCCAAAAGGCTATTATGAGTAATGAAGAAGTTTTATGGAGTGCTCAATTTGTAGATGGAACTATAAAAAATCCATATTTTAGTGAAATATTTTCAAGTCCATTAAAATATAATCAGTTCGCTGGGATGTCATATTTTCCAAATAATAGTGAAGATTATAAGCAAATTGCATTATTTCCTTTTAATGGTCAAGGTCCTTGGTCTGAAGCAGTTGCTAAAGTCTGGGAAGGTTCTTATACATATGGTAAAAGTATCCAAAATAATAGTTATTTAGAAATTAGATTTAGAAATAAAAAAACAGGTGATGCTATTGTTTTAATGGATGGTAAAAAATGGGAAATGAAACCAATGGGTACGAATATATTACTTTCAAAATCAAAACCATCCGATCCATTAGGAGAATTATTTTTAAAAATGAAAATTGTAGATTTAAATGCAAATGGTGGTAAAATGAGTGATAGCAAAATACAATTTGTTGGAAGATTAAATACATCTCTTGGGATTAAATCAATATGCGGAAAACCAGAAAATTTAGATTCATATTGTGTAAAGAATTTTGATGCATCAAAAAAGGTAAAAGAGGATTTTCAAAATATAAATGCGAGTATAACAACAGATGCTTTAAATAATCAAGACCAAGGAGCTATAAATCCTTCTTCTGCTCAAAATACAGCAAAAATAGATGCTAATAATATTATGTGGTTTTCAAATAATTCAGGTTTTGGTGAAAGTACTGGAACAATTTCAGCAAATGACTTTTGTAGATGCAATACCCAAATTAAACAAAGATTTCCTAATGCAAAAGGTTCTAAAGCTTTTCAAATGAAAAAAGATGGTAAAATAATTCCCGTTGATACTATATTTGAAGAAGGATATCCAGGTATGGTTGAAGTAGGATGTATTGCGATTAATAAAGATAGTCCAAATAATTTTTTAGAAACATGTCCTGTTTGTAATGCTTTAAAAAAAAGCCAGTTAAATGAAGGTGATACAGTGTATAAACCAATAAAAACATTTGATTCATTTTTTGGAGGTAAAGAACAACAATGTTATCCTTTATCATTTACAGATTTTCAAGGAAATACTCAAGAATATAATGTAACTCAACAATATAGATGTGCTCAAGGATTAATTGAAAGTTCTTGGAACCATCAATGTACAACAGAAGAAGGATTAAAAAATTATAATGCAGGTTGGAGTAATAATTGTCCATCTAATTATTCAGTATCAAATAAGGGTTATTATTGCGAACCGGATAAATCGATAAATTGTCCTAACCCAATACCAGCAGAAGGTTTTGCAATAGGAAATGTAATAAAAGTAAATCCTCAAAAATGTACAACAAATATTCAATGGAATTATATTTTAATTACATCAGCACCAGATGGATCTACACAAAATAATTCATTATCTAGAGGTGTAAATCCACGTTATGACCAATTATATTTTGGAACTCAAGAACCAAACGGAGAATTTAGTAATCCTTTATCAGATACAATAAATTTACAATCAACTTTACCCATTTCGCAAATAACAAAAGGATGTCCAGTATCAAGTAATACAGAACAATTAAGAGAAGGGGATTTAGTTATGATGGAGAATTTTGATACTAAAAGAACAAAATGTCAGGGATTAAATTTAAATTTATATGGTAAAATAGTTTCATTAAATAAAGATTGTACCGCTAATATTTTATGGAAATCTATGCAGTTAGAAGATTTCTCTAAATTAAATATGAACCAATTTAAAGATCCTAGTTCATATATACTTGGTTGCTTACCATCAAGAGGTGCTTTTAAATATGCCGGTAAAGAAGTTGTATCATTAATTTCTAATATGTTTCTAAAATTTATGATAAAAAATACATATAATACAAGTAATAATCAAATTATAAATGCTAATAAAAACGGTTCTCTAACAATGTCTAATGTACCACAACAATTTAAAAAAGATTTAATGAACTCTTCAAATAAAAAAGTTATAGAATTAAATACAGTAGATAAAGCAATTGAAAATCATGTATATACTAAAGATAAACGAAATTTTATTGTTGAAGATATATTTATGGGAAAAATAAAACAAACAATTGGGAAGTCAATGAAATTAGATAATTTAGATAATAGAGTATTTGGAACTCCTATTGAAAATCCAAATGCAGATAGTAATTTATCATTAAATATTAGAAGTGTAAATGTACCATTAGCACTATTGAAAAAAACACCTGAAATTAATTTTATGCAAAATGACCAAATAGAATTTACGGTATTTATAAAAGAAGATAAAGAGATGAAAAAAGGAACAATAAATGGAATCATAGAGAAATTAGATTTATCAGGAAATTATGCAAATATAAAAATGAATAGTATTAATTATGGTGGAAAAACTTATAGAAATATAGATGAAACAAATGAAGTTATAAAAAAATTATTTAAAATACCTGGAGAATTTAATTTTATAATAGATACTAATAATTTTTATACTGTAACGAATGTACCCCTTTCTATGCTTAGGAAACCTAAAAATTCTTCATTTTCTTTATTTTAATTAATTTCTTTTAATAAATAATGGAACTATTATTAATTCTATTTTGTATTATAGTTATATTATTCCTATTTTTTTATGTTTTAAAACCTAGGAAACAAGGAATTAATACCTATAATGAAATTATAAATCCACCTTATCCGATTGAACATTTTAATCTAAATAATCCATTTCAAGATGCTTTATTTAAATCAAATGAAAATAATTTGGTTGTTAATGGTAACTTTTCAGATGGTAATTTTGGTTCTAATTTTTCTTCCGCAAAAGGTGATAATCTAATTATTGCATTCCCTAATCCAACCCCTAGTTCTTATGTAGTTCGTCAAAGCTTTAATAATAATTATGATGAACTATATTTTGAATTAAAATTATTAGTAAAACCAAATACAAATTATAGTATTAGTACAATTTACGCTACATCACCAGATTGGAATTATCCCACTATGAATTATAGAGCTATTTTTTCAAAAAATTGTAGTCCTGATAAAGATATTATGGAGGTAAATCCTAATGTAGAAACAGGTGTTGGAAAAATTACTGAAAAAATGAGAGATAAAAATAATAATTGGAATTTTAATGTTTGGAATTTCCGCGTTCCTCATCATACAGATAATGAAATAAGAATACAAATTGGCTTTGTTCCTCAAAAAGTAATTGGCTATAGATATATTACTGCTGTATCTATTAAAGAAACATTGGCTATAAATCCGAATTTTCAAGTATCTAGTAATCTAACCTGTTATTTAAATGGTGCAAATATTAACTCTTACCCTAAGTTTGGTAATGCGTGGAAAGATTTATCCGGTAATATTAATGACTTTGAATGGACTAATAAACCTAATTTTTTTAATGAAAAATTTAAAATACACTTTAATGAAGCGGTTGGTCCTCAAGGAAATCTTTTATTAAAGGATAAAGTTCCAAATCCGGAATTTACTGTTATTTTCGATTTAGAAAGTTTCTCAAATAAAATTGACTTCCCACCAATCCCTATTATCAGAATAAACGGAAATCAGAAAACGGCTTTTTCTGTTAAAATACCTCCTGTTGAAGGTAATGTTAAAATTATTTTGGCTGATAAAGAAATGGAAATACCTTTTTATATTCGCGCAAAACAAAGAAATTTTTTTGTATTTACATATGACGGTTCTAAAGTTGTTTCATATTTAAATAAAGAAAAAGTAACAGAGACAAAAGCACAGAAAATATATTTTAATAATACTCCGGTTTTAATTAATCCAGATGGTAAATTTAATGGAGAAATGCAATACTTTTTATTTTATAATAAAGCTTTAAATCCTTCAGTTGTTGCTAAAGTAATTGACGACTTACATAAAGGAGGAAAAAATTGTGGAATATTTAAAGATTATGATTATACTATTGATACTCCCTCTAATGTTCCTGATAATAGCAATCAAACCCTTAAAACAAATTCAACTAGTTTAAAAGAAACACAAGGTAAAAATGTAGGATGTCCTGATGTATTTATTAGAGATGGTGAATATATAGTAGGAATAGATGAGAATAGTACATTAGCAGAAGATATGCGCTGGTTTGGTGAAAAGTCATATGGTAAAAATAGGCAAAGAGCACTTTATATTTTTCAAACCAATTTTCCCCATTGTCCGATACCAGAAGTAATGGATAGAACAAAATATAAGCCGGATATGAATAATTGTCCTTTTATTATTAATGATATAAATCCTTGTTCTTATTATGAATGTCGCAATACAGATTGGAGATCTGATACTATTAAAATGAATAAGAAATGTAAAGATAGAGTAAATGCTTATTGTAGTATTAACTATAAATATGATCCAGCGTGTAAATGTTGGGATCCAAAAAATTATAAATGTGATAAGTGTAAGAAATTTAGAGGACAATTTGAAGACCCTACTCATTGTGATTTTAAGAAGCATAAAATTGAAGAACATCCTGATGCTAAAAAATGGATTAAAAAGGATAAAGTACCATGTTGGGGTTGTAATTTATAATCTTTTACTAATTAATGATAATTATTAGTTATAATCTATCTTGGGCTACTCAAGAAGATAAAGTAGCAGGTACTGAAGCAAATTTTGTTAAAGAATGTAAAAAATATGGTAATAAAAAAAATGATCAATTATCCTTTTGTACGCAAAATGCACTAGACTTATTAGTTAAATTTATTAATAATAAACCAAATGAAAAATTTATTATATGCATACAAGAAGGAACAGAAAAGGAAACACCTAGATTTATACAAGAATTAAATAATAATTTAAATAATAGATTTTCTTATAAAGCTACTAAAAAATATGGTAGTGCTTATTTATATACAATTTATGATAAAAGTATTAATTTTATTAACCAGCAAGGAGGAGAATTAACTACAAATGAAACAGGAAGACCTTATCAAATATTACAATTTGAAAATTTTACTATAATAAATGCTCATTTTCCTCATAATTTATCACTCAATCAATATAAAGAAATATTTAATAAACTAGCTGAGAAAGTAACTAAATATCCACTTTATTTTGCAGGAGATTTTAATGACCATAATGATAGATTACTAAATAGTAATGATATTAAATTTGGAAATTATACACTTAATTTTATAAATAAAAATATTAATAAAACTTGTTGCTGGCCTAATTTTGGGTTACATTCTGATTATATATTATCTACTATTAAAAAAGGAACTTTCGGTGTGTTGGCAACAAGAATAAATAATAATAAAAATAATCAGAATACAAAGAATAAAAAAATATTATCTTCCGATCATAAACCCGTATATTTACAAATAGGTAGTGGAAATAATATAAAGCCAACACAAAGTAATATAATTAATAAAAAATCAGGATTATATCAAGAAAATTATTATTATTATGATATACCAATTCCCTATAATCCTAATCATCAGATATTATTATCAGAAGATTATGTTTTATCTTATGAACAAGAGAATAAACAAAGAGAATTAAAATATAAAACTTATAAACCAATTGGATTACCAAATGTTGGTAATACTTGTCATATAAATGCCTGGATACAATTATTATATCGTTGTGATTTTTATAGATTGGGTATATTAAATGATTTTAATAATTTATATATTACAAAAGTAAATGAGCCAAATGTATCGCTTTATTTTAATGAACTATTTGAGAAAATGAACAAAAATGAGAAAATTAATATGAATAATTTTATAAGTAAATGTCCAGGAAAGAATAATTTAAAAAAAATAAGTGATTTAGATGTATTCTTTAATAATAGTATATTAAAAACACTAAATGATAATTTATTTTTAAAACAATTATTTCAAATATATTCTAATAATAGTAATACAAATAATATTAATAGATATATTTATAATGTTTTATTAACTACAAACAAAACGATTGAAACAATAAAAAATAACATTAAATTTTCTAGATATGCTATATTAAAAGTAGGTACAACTGGAACTAATAAATTAACAAATATAAAACATAATATAAAATTAACATCTTCATTATATAATAAGGAAATAGAATATAAATTATTAGCAATAATTGTAAATATAAATAATAAACATTTTACATGTTTAGTAAGAAACGATGAAAATACTTTTTATTTATTAGATGATGATAAACAAATAGTAAAAAATAAAACAGAAATTGATATATATATGCAAATAAAAGGAAATACAGCAGAAATATTATGTTATGAAATGAATGAATAAAAATATAATATAAATAAATGGGAGTTCCAGGTTTAATAAGATATATAAGTGAAAACTATATAAAATCTTTTACTTCATATTTAACACAACCAGATTATTTCTTTGTTGATTTTAATGGTATTATTTATAATTTAATACCATATACCCAAGAACAGATAGCACATAATTTTACAAATGATAAATTTGAAAAACAATTAATAGAAAATGTAATTGCACATATGGAATATTTAATAAATCGCCTAATCAAACCTAAAAAATTAGTTTATATAGCATTTGATGGAGTACCACCTTTTGCTAAAGTACAACAACAAAGAGAAAGACGTTTTAAAGGTATGTTTAAAATGGAACTTACAAAAAATAAGTTTCCAACAACAGAAACATGGAATACAAATGCTATTAGTCCTGGAACAGAATTTATGGTTAAACTTCAAACTGAATTACTGAAAGCATTAAAATCTTCTATTATTAAAGACCGTATTCTAATTTATGATGATAGTAATGTTGTCGGTGAAGGGGAACACAAATTTTTAAGAACATTTGAGATATTAAAAAAGGCGAATAGTCAGGATGCCAAATATGTGATATATTCACCAGATGCTGATTTAATATTATTATCACTTCCTCATCTAACCCATGATATATATATACTACGTAAAATAAGCGATGCTAAAGCATTACAAGAACATTTTAATGAAAATTTTGAATTTGTATATTTACATATGCGAACATTTGCGGAACAATTATTTGAGAATTATAATTTGCCACTATCTCATATAGAAAAGGTAGGAGCAGATTTATTATTTTTATCTTCTTTTGAAGGTAATGATTTTGTCCGTCCAATAGAATTTATACACTCTCAAGAAGACAGTTTAAAAACCATTTTTTTATTTTACTCCCATGTATTGAAAAATCAGCATAAATTTTTAATATCTAATAATCAAATAAATTATATTTTTCTTCAGGAATTTTTACAAAAATTATCTCAAATCGAACATGAAAAATTACTTAATCAACAAAATAAATTAGCAAATAAAATAAGAACTTTTAAGGTTGAACCTAAAGTAGTAAATAATAATAATAAATTAAAAAAATTTAATGAGTTATTAGAGCATTCATTTTTTTATAATAGTGAAAATCCATTTTATGAAGAATACATGAAATATTATAAGTCACGTAAATTAAATTACGATAATAAGGATTGGAAGGAGCAATATTATAAACATTACTTTGGAGATAAATATGATATTAAAGCTATATGTGAAGAGTGGTTAAAATCTGTTCAATTTACATATTTTTATTATAATGGTTCATTAAACGATTGGTCATACTCATATCCGTATGAATTTTCACCTTTACCATCTGATTTAGTAAAATATTTTGATTTTAAAGCCACATTTAAAAAATCTAAAGTTCTATCTCCATTTTCTCAATTATTGGCAATTTTACCTTATGAAAGTGCTAAAACATTATTACCATCACCTATAACTAAAGAATTAACAACAAGTCAGAAAAATAAATTATATCCAAAAAAGATGAGTTTGGATTATAGGATGGGACAGAAAATGATACACTGTGGTATAATAATGAATAATATAACTTATGAAGAGATAGGTAAAATAAGTGAAACAATAATGAAAAAGGTTAAATTATCAAAAGATGAAAAGGTACGCAATACAAACAATAAATATCCAAAAATAATAAAACCAGAGAAAAGGGAAACAAATGAAAGAATAAGAGCATTATCAAATAAGGAAATAATGGCTCCAATAGTAAGAAATAGTGAATTATAATATTATATAAGATATGGATGTATCCTACGGAATAATAGGAACAGTTGCTTTAGCTTCAGCTTTATTATATTTAAAAAATAAAAGTCAGGATGTAAGTTACGTTGTATCAAAAGTGGATGGTAGGAAATATTTAGTAAAAAATATGTCAGATAAACAGGATGCTGCGGATTTATTAGCAAACGTGAGGGCATCATTAGTAGAGTTGTGTAATAAATTGGTAAGAAAATATCCGAAAAGGGAGGATATAAGAAGGATGAATGAAAAATTTGATCCGGATGTGATAATAGAGAATGGTGATAACAAGGGGACATCATATAGTATAAATAAGGGTGAAAAAATAGTTTTATGCATAAGAGACAGGGATGAACATGAAAAATTAGTAGAAAAAAATATTATGATGTTTGTATCAATTCACGAGTTAGCCCATATTATGACAAAGTCAGTTGGTCATACAGATGAATTTTGGTCAAATTTTAAATTTCTATTGAAAGAAGCAGTAGAAATTGGAGTATATAAAGATATTGATTTTAATAAATCGCCTGCAGAGTATTGTGGTGTTAAAATTACTGATTCTCCTTTACATTAGTAGGTTCATCATCCATTTGTAAATCGACAAAACGCTCAAATAAAGAAACAATTCTATCCATAGCTTTATTATGTTTAGTGATGCCTTCGGAAATAGTTCTTAAGTTTCTAGCAATTGATTCGAAATTTTCGTAATTTTTTTGCGAACTTTCTGCAATTTTTCCAACAGTTTCGGTTAAATTATTGCCATCATCATCTTCTAATACAGAACTTAATATTTGCCATAATGTATCTTTTGTTAAATCAATTTCTTGTGTAGTACCAGTCATATCAGTCATTTCAGTCGCTTCTTCTTCATCATCACTTTCTAATATTGATTCAGGTGGTTCTTCGCTATCTTCCGACTTATATGAATTTGTCTGATTTTCAACTAATTCTTTAACTTCATTATTTTCATCTACTTCTAAACTAAATTCATTTGTTTCATTTGTTTCATTATTTTCTTCAATTTTATCACCTTCTATCTTTTCTACCGTAATTGATTGGCTCATTTATTCTAAGTAAGATTAAAGCCAGAGAATTTAAACGAGCACATAAATAAAGATATTAAGAATGAAAAAATGGCTAAACCAAATATAAGTAAAGGCATTGTTTTAACATCTTCCTTTTCATAAATTTTTTTATAAATCAAAAAAGCAATAACTAAACAAATATAGATTAAAAGAGCATTAGAGACAATACTATTCATAATTATATTTATATAATTATGCAAAGAGCATTTTTTATTTTATTGGTAACTCTCTTATTCATTTTATTAAAAAATTATACGAAAGAAAATTTTATTACCTATTATTTACCTTTTTATAGAGACCCCAATAAAAATGTTCCTTCCATTTATAGAATTAATAAAGATTTTTATAATCTTAAGTTTAAATATAAAGGAGAATTAAATGTTTTCTATAAAGATAGTTCAATTAAGAAAAAAACATTTTATTCTACATTTTTATTATTTGTATTCCGTAATATAAATGCTAATAATTTATATATAAAAAATGTTGATTCATATATGAAATTGAAGACAGTACCCAATTCAATATATTTTATATCATCATTATTAGGTTCAGAATTGAGTAATACAAAATATAAGGATTTAACTTTTATAGGAAACATAAATTACAAGTATGTGTATATTTTAACAAAAAAATATAAAGATAGTTCCGAAATTCCTTCTAATGCGATAATAGGAGTTGGTAATGAAGAGGATGATTCATATATTTTTGGTAAGCAATTATTTTTATCAATGGATGGAAATGTTGGAAATAATACTTTTACTCAAAAATTTATTAGTATGTCTGTACATCAAAGATTTAGAGAACTTTTGGATAATAAATTAGATGCAATTATTATTACCGATTTTTTCCCTTCAAATATTATTAATTTTTATTTAGAAAGGGATTTTGAAAGACAATTAATAATATTACCTTTTACAAATATAAATAATGAGGTATTATTACAGAAATTAAATTTTGTATCAGAGGCATATATTGATTTGAATTTGACAACTAAAAGTTATTTACCAAAAACACTTGATAAAATATATGATGTGAATAAACCAGATATGCAGACATATAAATATCCATTATCAATATATGGTTCAAAAGATTTAAATCCTCAAATTGGATATGAAATACCATCATCTTTATTCAATAATTTAGATTTATTTAATGAACAACCAGAATATAGATTAAATAAATTGGCACCAATTGATATTGCCCTTAATATGTTTGAAAGACCATTAAATGAAGGTTCTAAAAAATTTTATAATGAGCGTAATTTCTACACAACTTTTGATGACCCAATTTGTAAATATTATTTAGGAAAAATTAAATGTACGCCTGAAAATGTTCAAAGAGCAAAAGTATCCTTAAATTATTATTAAAACTTTTTAGAAAAAATAATATTTTTTTTATGTTAAAGCTTTTTTTTACGGTCTGATAATAGGGATTTTAAACACTTCCTATTATCAGGTTTTTGGGGTGTGTACCAGTAAATAAAAACATTATAATTCTTTATATTTTATACTTTCTTAATCCATTCATTTTTGCTACAAAAACATTCATTACCTGTAATACATCCATTACTAATTCTTCTTGAGGTTCTTTTTCTTTTACTGAATGTACTATTTCAATAATTCCATTTGAATACTCTTTTATCAAATCTTCTATAAAATTATATCCAAATCTACATAATCTATCTTTATATAAAACAACTACTTTGTTTATTTCTCCGTTTATTGCATATTTTATTATTTTTCTAAACCCTAATCTATTAAAATTTATTCCTGAACCAATATCTTCTATTAACTCATAATCAGGGTATAGATTTTTCATTTCTTTTCTTTGATTTTCCAAATCTGATTTTTGATTATGTGTTGATACACGTATGTAACATATATTTTTTTTTAACTTTATTTCTTCCTCTTTGTTATTATCCTGTAAATATTTTTCTACATTATAAAATCTTTTTCCACCTGGAGACCTCATAACTTCTATTTTTCCTTTTTTTTCCCAATTATATAAGGTTCGATAATGAACACCTAATTTTTCTGATGCTTTTTTACCACTTAAGAATGACATTTTATTTATTTTAACAAAATTATTTTAAATTAAAAAAGTTTATATTTAAAGAAAAGTTTATAAAAGTTGATATGAAGAAAAAGAAAAAATATATTCCTATACTGGATAATTTAACAAAAAATATCCAAGTTAATTCTAATTTTACAATAAAACATAGAATTAGTAAAAAAAAACCTGAAGATAAATTTAAAATTAAAAAAGCTGAAAAATTAAAAAAACAAGATTTTAAAATGAAAGTTTATAAACTTGATTTAACTAAAAAACAAAAAAATATTTGTAAAAAATGGAATTATTGCTTAACTAAAATGTATAATACATCACTTCATTATATAAAAATAAATAAAATCTATGATTTTAGAAAAGTAAGAAATAATTTACAGGAAAATAAAAAAGAATTTAAAAATATTCCTTCACATATTTTAGATAAAGCAATAAGAGAAGCTTGTAAAAATTACAAGTCAGCTTTTACAAATTATAAAAACGGAAATATAAAAAAATTTAGAATTAGATATAGGAGATTAATAAATAGAAATTTTACAATAAATATTGAACCTTGCTATATGAAAAAAAATAAAGAAATTACAATATTAGGAAAGATAAAATTTAAAAATGGTAATTATTTAGAAGAAATAAAAAATGAAGTTTCTATATTTTATAATTATAAATTAAATGAATATAAAATTGGAATTCCAGTGAAAGTAGAAAAAGAAAATATAGAACAAAATAATAATTTTATTTCATTAGACCCAGGAATAAGAACATTTATGACAGGTATTTCTGATAATGGTTTTTATAAATTTAATCAATCTTCACAAGATTTTATAAAGAATAAATTATTGAAATTAGATAATATATCAAAAGAAAATAAAAATTATAAAAAAGTAGAAAAACATATATATAGTAAAATAAAAAATCATGTAACAGAATTTCATAATAAAATAATAAATTATTTAACATTAAACTTTAAAAATATTCTTATTGGTAATTTTAGTATCAAAAGAGTTGTTAAAAAGGAGTTTAATTTAAATAGTATGGTAAAAAGAATAGGATTATCAATGAGGTTTTATGAATTTAAAGAAAAATTAAAAAATAAATGTTATTTAAGAAATATAAAATATAAAGAAATTGATGAAAGTTATACTTCAAAAACATGTTCTAATTGTGGAAGTATAAATGAAAAATTAAGTGGTAATAAAATTTTTAAATGTCCAAAATGTCCTTTAATTGTAGATAGAGATTTAAATGGTGCAATTAATATTCTTTATAAAAACTAATAGAATATTAAGGTCAGCTACAGACCTTTAAAAAGAACCAATACTAAATATGCATTGTACTTAAGCAAAGTATAAATGATGTAGTATTTTGGAATAGTTTTAGACTATTTGTTTATATTTTTATTATAAAAGAATATAAAGTTCTTTGTAGCGGGTGAAGCAAAAGGAACCATAAAGCCCTTTAAACTTTTTAGAAAAAAGTTATCAAAAAAAGAAGAGAGCGCGAGAGATGTACAAGCCTCGGGAGCGAGAGATACATCTCTCGCGCTCTCTTCTTTTGGGGTGAAGCCCTTTTTCTAAAAGGGCTTAAGAGCAAGCCCAAAAAGAGCTTGCTCTTTGTCTCTC
>Ga0180433_10005143_pt1 | contig 17868 bp, 21 predicted proteins | sample SS_ome_8_FD_132980 | JGI IMG/M metagenome (GOLD analysis project Ga0180433, IMG submission 132980) | Hypersaline lake sediment archaeal communities from the Salton Sea, California, USA - SS_1_D_1 metaG | ecosystem: Environmental > Aquatic > Non-marine Saline and Alkaline > Hypersaline >... | reverse complement strand
TCGACACTGGATCGATCTCAACTAGAAACAAACTTGTATGAGGCAGCTCTCGAATATGCAAAATAGATGGAACCCACTTACCCCAGAAGAGAGGCGCGTCCTGATTAACAAGGGTACAGAGGCTCCTTTTTCTGGCAAATATAACGACTGTTTTGACCAGGGAATTTACATCTGCAAACAGTGCAACGCCCCTCTTTATCGGTCAGAAGACAAGTTCAACTCCCATTGCGGATGGCCCAGTTTTGATGATGAAATCGCAGGTGCAGTGAAACGCATACGAGATGCAGACGGCCAGCGGATAGAAATCCTCTGTGCTCAGTGTGGAGGCCATTTGGGACATGTTTTCGAGGGGGAAGGGATTACACCAAAGAATACCAGACATTGTGTCAATTCAATCTCTATGCAATTTGTGCGCGCAAAAAGGGCCTACTTTGCAGGGGGCTGTTTTTGGGGAGTCGAGCACCTCATGCAACAACAAGCGGGAGTGATGGGTGCCGTTTCAGGCTATATGGGGGGACACGTAAAAGAACCTACTTACGAAGAAGTATGCAGAAAAATCACTGGCCATCTTGAGGTCGTTGCAGTGACCTATCTTGTGGACGAGACCAACTTTGAAACTTTGGCGAAATTCTTTTTCGAGATTCATGATCCCACACAAAAAGATGGGCAGGGGCCAGATAAGGGTGAGCAGTATGCCTCCGCGATTTTCTATCAAAATAATGAGGAAAAAGAGATCGCAGAAAGGTTGATTCAGCTCTTGAAGGTAAAAGGGTATGATGTGGTGACGCGCCTGTTGCCCGTGAGCACCTTTTGGAAGGCTGAGGGGTATCACCAGGATTATTACTACAAAAATGGCAAAGAGCCCTATTGTCATCGATATCAAAAAAAGTTTTAAATCGATTTTCCTTGAGAGAATTGCACGTTTTCTCTAAGATTTCCCCAATCTGGAGGAGTGTCCGAGCGGCCGAAGGAGCACGCTTGGAAAGCGTGTGTGCACGAAAGTGTACCGTGGGTTCGAATCCCACTTCCTCCGTTAATTTCTGTTTTTTTTTGTTGTAAATATTTTTTAATAGTTGTTTGTTACTCTTTATAAAGATATAATTAATAATTATATGTAAAATTAGGTATGATTATGTTTCCCATTAATAGTGCTCTATCTGCACCTGCGCCCAAAAGACAAAAAGTAGCAGAGTCAGTCACTTTATCCTCACTCCATAGCGATCTTCATGAAAATATTAATCTTTTTTTGAATTCTGTAGATTTGGCAAGTTTCGCTGCCTCATTCTCTGGATTACGAGAGACGCGCTCTGCAATCAAGTGGTTGGATATATCACCTCGCAAGAGAGAGGAAGGTTGTTCAAAACACTTTTCTGCAAAGGAGATCGACCATTTGGTTCGAAGATACCCTGAACTGATTCACCTTAGTCTAGGATCTTATGGCACAAGAACAGAGGTTGAGGCCTCTGGTTTTCCCTTGTTAGAGAAATTGCCTTTGCGCTCTTTATCTTTAAGTGGTGTACGTCTTTTTCAAAATGATTGTAGTAAGCGTTCTGGAAGGAGCTATTTTACAAATCGTATTTCTTTGATTAGCCATGCTTTTACCCAAACAAAGATGAGTAAATTACAATATTTGGGCCTCGATAAGACAAATATTTCGGCTGCAGGCCTTTCAGGTTTACAAGGAATGCAGTTAAGGAGGCTTTCGTTATCTGGAGCTTGTATCAGTCAAGAGAGTGTTAGTGAGCTGGCACACTTACAAATATGCGAATTAGACTTAAGCAGTACAGATTTACGGTGGGTGAGCCTGGCTCCAATTAAGTCCTTAAGCCATTTGAATTTAAGTTATGCTCTGTTTGATGCCTTTGAGGTTTTTGGACATTTACAACTGGAAACTTTGGATCTCACGGATGTTAAAATTAATGGCGAAGATTTGAATCATTTGCAGTTGATGCCACTAAAGCAATTGACCATTTCTTCTGATTGCGGTTTAACAGAAGCTCAGCTTGTTGAGTTTGAGCAAACTATGCCCGAATGTGAATTGGTTGTGGATTAAATGTAAAAATCGTAGAATTTTTTGTTATGATAGAAACTTTTTTCAACCTACTAGATGCCGCGGATAGTTTTTTTTGGGGATATGTCGCCTTTGCCTTAATTGTTGTCTTGGGCACCATATTAACCTTTCAATCACGCTTTTTTCAGCTACTCAAATTACCTAGTTTTATCAAACTCTTTTTTAAGAGCTTTGGAAACAAAGAAGAAAAAGCACGGGGAGTCTCTCCCATACGCGCTTTTTTTGCCTCTACAGGTGGCATGATTGGCCTTGGAAATGTGGTCTCCGTTGTGATCGCGGTCCAACTGGGTGGTCCTGGGGCCTTGATTTGGGTATGGATTGCAGCCCTTCTGGGTGCTATCGTCAAGTACTCTGAGATCTATTTGGGCTTCAAGTACCGAGTTGAAAACAAAGAGGGCAGCTATGATGGCGGCCCCATGTATTTTTTGAAGAAGGCCTTCAAATGGCGCTTCATTCCGATCGCTGTTGCTGCACTACTTTGTGTCTATGGAGTAGATGTCTATCAATTTTCGGTCATTACAGATAGCGTAAGCTCCAATTGGCACATTCCCCACCTACTTGTTGTAGGCCTCTTGTTGGGGTTTGTCTTGTATGCCTCGCTTGGTGGCGTAAGGCGTATTGGTAAGATCTGCGTTTGGATCATGCCCTTTTTCCTAGTTACCTACGCACTGATGGCTTTTTGGGTGATTTTCCATGAGGCTCACCTTCTTTTACCCACGTTGGCTGTAGCCTTTAAGGCGGCTTTCACCGGACATGCTGCAGTTGGTGGCTTTGTGGGCAGCAGTTTGATTCTCACCATCCAGCATGGTTTGGCAAGATCGGCTTACTCTGCAGACATTGGGATTGGATACGATTCGATCATTCAGAGCGAATCCAATGTAGCAAGTCCTGCTACTCAGGCAAAATTGTCTATTGTGGGTGTCTTTGTTGATAACTTTATTTGCACACTCAGCGTCTTGCTCGTTCTTCTTACAGGTGTCTGGAAGTCACTGGAGCCGCTGGAGGGCTCACAGATGGTGCAAGTGGCTTTAAGCAAGTACTTTCCCTATATGCATTTTTTTATGCCTTTTTTCTTTGTAGTGGTAGGGTATACCACATTGATCGCCTTTTTCTGTGTAGGACTCAAGTGTGCCAAGTATCTTTTTGGGGCAAAGGGGCGTAAAATCTATCTGGTGTATGGGGTTGTTTCTATGACAGCCTTCTCCTACCTACCACAGATGCATGCGATGACAGTGATGTCCGTCTCTGGTGCTTTGTTGTTGATAATCAACCTCGTAGGCATATTTCGCTTGCGACATGAGATTCATTTTGACGAAGAGCCGCTTCCTATTTCAGAAGTCGCATAAAAAAACATGTATTTATTATTATAAATAAACTTATAATATAGTTATTAGGTTTTTAGTTTAAAAATGGAATAATTATGTTAGGTATTGGTATTTGGTTAATACCTCTTAGTGTTGCACTGGCTGCATTGGCATTTATTGTTTTAGTGGTCTTTTTGGTGATTGCTTTGGTGCGCCTTTCGCGCTCTTTGAAGCGTACAGAGTATTTGATTGAGGAGTCCAATGAGATTGCAAGAAATGTGAATCACAAGATCCACGCATTTGATCCACTATTTGATCAATTTTCGGAGCTGAGCCATCGTATAGAGCGCAAGGCCGAGGATTTTGATGAATGGGATGATGACGAGGAGGATAACGGGCACCAGGAGAAGCTACAGATGGCAGCTGTGGGGCTTGAATTACTAGAGCTTGGCTTGGTAGGCTGGTCTCTTGTGAAAAAAATGAGAAGGGGGAGATAGAGATGGGACATAGACATAAACATAATAACCACAATTTTGCAAAAGGGTTGATTTTAGGCTCTTTAGCGGGTGGATTAACAGCGCTCCTTTTTGCTCCTAAAAAGGGAAAGCACCTCCGCAAGGATCTTGCGCATAAGTATGAAGAGCTTTCAGACAAGACGCACGATGTAATTGATGAGGCAACGCATCGAGCTGAAAAGTTAGTTTCAAAGGCTAAAAAAGCTACCCGCAAGCGCCGTTAGTGGTGGCTGCGCAGGAGCCAGGCTTGCTTGGAGTGAAAACGAATCCGCTCAGCCATCAGATCTGATGTGCCCTGATCACACACCTCATCCACAAAGGCAATCAGAGTGTGGCACTGCTCCACCATCTCCTCGTGATCCTGAGTCAGCTCCTTGACCATCTGCTCCATCTTTAATGGCTTCGAAGACTCTTTTAACGAAGAGAGCTGTAAAAGATGAGCCATCGTGCCCGGAGCCGGGTGGCCCAGCATGCGAATACGCTCCGCTAAATCATCGTTTGCACCCGCCATGTTTTCATACTGATCCTGCAAAAGTAGGTGGTACATATGAAATTGCGGCCCCTGCATATTCCAGTGAAAATTGAGTGTCTTTACATATAAAACAAAGGTATTGGCTAAAAAAGAGGCCAATTTTTCGCTGATTTGTGTGCACGTCTGTTCATTAAGTTGCTTTGCCATCTATCGCTCCCCTAGAGTCAATCAGCGCCTGTACAAGATAGTCCACTTCTAAATTGACGTGAGCACCAATTTGTTTTTTTTCTATAGTTGTCTCTTTAAGGGTTTCAGGAATTAGATGCACGCAAAATTGCTTTGTATCCCGATCAACCTCTACAACCGTTAGACTCATTCCATCCAAAGCGACAAACCCCTTGGTAAAAAGGTAACGACACCACTTTTGAGGACAGGCAAAGGTGTAGATATTCCCTTCAATCTTTGTAATCTCCACCGTTGTGCAAATGTGTCCCGAAATGAGGTGGCCGCCCAACTCATCACCCATCTTGAGCGCTCTTTCTATATTCACCTGGTCGCCCACTTTTAGGTTTTTTAGTGAGGTGCAATTGAGAGTCTCATCAATGGCATCAAACCAAACCGTATCACCTTCGATCTTGGTTACCGTTTGGCAAATTCCATCAATGCTGCAACTGGCTCCAACTTTTAAACCTTTGACTAGAGAGGGCGAAAACCCAAGCGCATACGAAATAAAGTTCTCTTTGGCAATGATTGCCGTCACAAACGCTATTTCTTGAACAATCCCAGAAAACATTATTATACCTTATTGCGAATCCTTCGATATAAAATAACGATCAAAGCAAAAAGCGTCAAAGGGATAATAAATAACCAAAGGGCCGATTGAAAGAGAGGCAGGGTCAAAATATTAATAGAGGTCACAATCAAATAGGCTAAGTAAAAGAGGTAGTAGCATAAAAATAAAATGCCTTCAAATCTGGAGATGATGTGGCCACTTAAAAAAATAGGCAAGCAGGCAACGCTTGTTGCGATCATGACAGGAATATCAAATTGCATGGCATTTTTTGAAATTACAATGGGCTCGGGAGCAACCAGTGCCGCAAAGCCCCCCACTGCCAAAAGGTTAAAGATATTGCTTCCAATAATGTTGCCCACAGCTAGCTCTTTTTGCTTTTTGATGATGGCCATGATTGAGGTGACAAGCTCGGGCAAAGAGGTAGAAATAGAGACCAAAGTCAGGGAAATAAAGAGGGGACTGACTCCAAACAAAGAGGCAATGTTTAGAGAACTTTTAATTAACCATTCTGACCCCATGGCTAAAAAAAAGGCTCCTACGATAAAGAGTAGGAGTTGTATTTGCCATCTTTTTTTTGAAGCAGGAGTCTCCTTTTTTTGTTGCCCATTTTTTTCAAGCCAGTATGCAAAAACAATATAGAGAACCAATAGGGCACATAAGAGAATGCCGAGAACCCTGCCAATGGTTCCAAGCCAGCCAAAAAACCAGTATAAGAGAGTGAGGCCTATGAGGATTGGAACATCAACGATGATCAATTTTTTACTGATGCGGATAGAGGAGATTGTCGCGGCAATCCCTAGAATCAGTAAAATATTGACAATGTTGCTGCCTAAAATATTTCCCATTACCAAATCGCTTTGCCCTTGGAGGGCCGAAATGGTTGAAAAAGCAATTTCTGGAGCACTTGTGCCCAGAGAAACAACGGTTAGGCCAATGAGTAGGGGAGAGATTTTTAAAATCTTGGCCAGGCAGATTGCGCCATCGACTAGAAAGTGAGCCCCTGCGATTAGGAAAACTAAGCCAAGGGCAAATAGGAAAAAAGAAAAGAGCATACCTTCTTTTAGAAAAAAGTAGATTTATTTGCGAATGAAAGCTATCCTTCCGACTTTTTATATCTTGGGTCAAGTGGGGTGCTTTTTAGATGCAATGCCCTTATTGTAGTCATGAAGATCTGAAGGTCACCGACTCGCGAAATGCATTGGAGGCCAATGCCATTCGTAGGCGTCGGCAATGCTTAAATTGCAACCGCCGTTTTACAACGTTTGAGACGGTAGAATTGACGATTCAGGTAAGAAAAAGAGATGGTCATTACGAAGATTTTATCGAGCAGAAGTTGATTTGTGGACTCGAGGCGGCTTGTCGCCATACCAGCATCAGCAATGAAATGGTGCGCGGGCTTGCAACCCAGATTTCGCATGAATTGATGGAACAGCAAATACGAGAAATTTCTACCAAAGAAATTGGTGAAATAGTAATGAAATATTTGAAAACAATGGATACAATAGCATATATCCGCTTTGCATGTGTTTATCGCCGTTTTAAGGACATTGGGGAGTTGATGGAAGCCATTCATTCCGCTGGCTACCCTGAGGGCGAAAAAAACATGGGATCAATGAATAAAAAGAGTGAGGAAGAAGATGCCATTAAATAAATCTCAAATAGAGCAGTTTAAGCAACAGCTTTTAAACCTGCGAGCAAAGTTAACCCATACTTTGCAAGGTACAACGCAAGATGTGAAGCGTCCAGATGAGTCCACAGGGTACACCCAGCATCAAGCGGATCAAGGAACAGATGACTTTGATCGCACCATTAGTTTGGAGTTAACCTCAAAAGAGTTTGAAATTTTGCATCAGATCGATCGGGCTCTTGAAAAAATCGAGGAAAATACATACGGCATTTGCGATATTAGTCAGCAAGAAATTCCCTTGCCGCGACTGGAGGCTGTGCCCTATGCAACCATGACGGTGCAAGCACAAGAACAGGTAGAAAAGGGATTGCCCGTAGAGTAAAAGGAAGAAAAATATCTTAAAAAAGTACCGTTATCCAGCGCTTGCTCTTATTGTGGGGCTTGCTATTTTGTTCGTAGATTTTTTAAGCAAAAGCTACGTTTATCATGTGCTAGGTGATCGATTGGCTTGTATGCCCAATTGTCCCAATAGCATCCCAGTTTTCACCAATTTTCTGGGGGTGGATTTTGCGATTAGCCTCACTTTAAACAGGGGCGCTGCCTGGGGATTGTTTTCACAGTTTCAGGTTTTATTGCTCTTTGTGCGCATCATTGTGGTGGTGGGGTTGTTGATCTATATCATCTTTATCAACACCAATCGACGCGTTCTTTTTCCATTTGTTCTCATTGTCTCTGGGGCAATTGGAAATATTGCAGACTATTTCTTGTATGGATACGTAGTGGACTTTCTAAAGTTCAATCTGTGGGGATACCATTTCCCTGTTTTTAATTTTGCTGATTGTGCCATCACCGTTGGTGTATTTTGGCTCTTTTTTGTTGCGATTTTCGATAAAAAAAAGATCAAAAAATGACTCCAACTCCCTACTTGGTCTCGAAGCTCCAAAAGAGAATCGTCCTTTTGGAGCAAGCAGAAATGCAAGTGCTTCTAGATAGTTTGCCGCAGACCATTTCGATTTATCAAATGGGGACGCTGGCACAAAAAAAAGAGGTCTCGCTTTCAAAGCAGGAGCTGGTGGAAATCTATGGCAACTATTTGTCGGGCCAAGAGGTTTCGAACTTTCACTATTTGATCACCTGTTCTAAGGATTCAATTTATCAAAGTGAGCTAGATGATGGACGGGTGCTTATTAAGCCCAAGTTGCCATCGATTGGTCTCTCTCTGCACTCCTTTTCTTACCTACCTGAAGCAAAGGAGATTAAGCCTAGTGCTTTTGGGAGCAACACGATTCGTTGGGGGGTAAAGTTTAGCTACCCTCAAATCTATCAGGATCCTAAAACAGGGGAGATTTTCAATGTATTGAACAATCCACTCTTTGAAAATAGCCAGCTCTTTTCTTGTTTGCAAAAAAAAATAAGAGAGATGACTTTGCCTGCTTTTTTTCAAATAGAGGAGCAGTTGCTTAAAACGCCTTTGCGTTTGGGCAGAGCCTGCTTTGACTGGATCAATGATCATCCTCAACTGAAACAAAGGAAGATTCGTGTTAGAAAGTTTGCACCAACGGCTCATTGAAAATAAACAGACGCTCTCGTTTGCCGAATCCATTACGGGAGGTGCTCTGGCGGCAAAGGTTGTCTCGTTGCCCGACTGCTCTAACTATTTTTTGGGGTCGATTGTTGCCTACTGCGATCAGGCCAAAATGGAGCTTTTGGGGGTTTGTCATAAGACTCTAGCGCAAAAAGGAGCTGTGAGCGAGCAAACAGCGCAAGAGATGGCTTTAGGGGCAAAAAAAAAATTTACCTCGGATTTTGCCCTTGCAACCACAGGGATTGCAGGGCCCTCGGGCCAAAGTGTTGAAAAGCCACTAGGAATGGTCTGCTTTGCCCTTGCGCACCCAAGCGGCGTGATCTCCTGGACCTCTCACTTTTCTGGACAGCGAGCAGATGTAATCAAAAAAAGCATTGACGAAGCTCTTTTGAAACTTTTTGAGCATGCGCAGAAAGCTCAACTCAGCTAAACTATTTGGCATGAGTTATCAATTATTAGATTCTGGTGATGGCCAAAAGCTAGAGCGTTTTGGCCCCTATACCTTTGTGCGTCCAACTGCAGCAGCCATTTGGAAGCCCACGCTTGCTCCCTCTGTTTGGCAGCAGGCCGATGCAATCTTTTCACGCGAGGGCAAGATGTGCTGGCGTGATCGTACGGAGATTGAAGAATTCTGGAATATCGACATTGAGTCACTGCAATTTCAGTTAAAGCGTACAGACTTTGGCCACCTGGGGATCTTTCCGGAACAAGCGCCCATTTGGCGGTGGCTTCAAACAAATGTAGGTCCGCAGATGAAGATTCTCAACCTGTTTTCGTACACGGGAGGCTCTACCTTGGCGTGTGCCAAAGGGGGAGCTAAGGTATGTCATGTGGATAGTGCACGCAATATAGTGGGCTGGGCCCGTGAAAATGCAGAGCTCAATGGATTGCAAGAGGCGCCTATTCGCTGGATTGTGGAGGATGCCATGCGCTTTTTAAAGAGGTGCGTGCGCAGAGGCGACCTATTTGATGGAGTGATTTTAGATCCTCCCTCCTTTGGGCGAGGTGCCAAAGGCGAGCTCTTTAAGATCGAAGATGATCTGCAAGAACTATTGGAGCTTTGCTTTGAGGTCTTATCAGAGGAGGCGAAATTTATCTTATTGAGTTGTCACACTGAGGGGTATATGCCCATGATGCTCAAACAAGTTTTACAGCAAGCCTCTACAAGAGGAGGCAGTGTCGAGGCAGGGGAGATGATGCTAGAGGGTCCCAATGCGATCCCCAATGGAGTGTGGGCAAGATGGCACAGCTAATTACAAGTAGTCAAAATCGGTACATTAAGCAGGCAAATCAGCTAAAAAAAAGAAGCCACCGCGATAAGTGCCAGGAATTTTTAATCGAGGGCTTTCGAGAGCTTTCGCGTGCAGCCACTGGCCAGGTGCACATAGAGATTTTGTTTATTTGCCCCTCTTTGTTTTTGGGAGAAAATGAAGATAAGCTCATTCAAAAAATCGCCGATAAGCAGGCTCTGGTTTTAGAAATTCCTGAATTTTTATTTAAAAAACTCTCCTTTCGAGATCGTCCTGATGGCCTGCTAGCAATTGCCAAGCAGCGTCATCTTACCCTAGGTGATCTAGTTTTGCCCGAAAATGCCCTACTTGTGGTGGCTGAAGCCATTGAAAAACCAGGAAATCTAGGCACAATTTTACGTACATCTGATGGAGTGGGAGCAGATGCTCTGATTATTGTGGATCGCTGCACTGATCTTTTCAATCCCAATGTGGTACGCGCAAGCGTTGGTACCTGCTTTACTATTCCAGTTGTGGAGACAAGCTCCGAGGAGCTTTTTTCTTGGTTAGAAGAAAAGAAAATCGATATTGTCGCTACCACGCCCCACTGTGACCTTGTATACACTAAGGCTGATTTGCGTCGTTCGATTGCAATCGCTCTTGGCACCGAGCAATATGGGTTGAGTGAAAAGTGGTTGGATAAAGCAAAAATCAAAGTAAATATCCCCATGAACGGCGTGGCAGATTCTTTAAATGTTGCAATGGCTGCCACGCTTTGTCTTTACGAAGCACTTCGCCAAAGAAATTGAGAAGCTTTACAAAAAATTAACCTTTCTCTAATTTAAAATAATAAATATTTAAATGGAGAAGGAAATGGCTTTCCGTTTGCCTACAATCCCAGAGAATAGCCGACTTGTAATCGTTCCTATAGCGGAAGAAAAGGAGGAAGATGCTCGAATAGGAAACTTGGTAGCACCTCTTTTGGAGCAGGCAGGCAAATGGCATCAGATTTCCTCTGATGAGGAGCTAGAAGGTCTAAAACAACGTTTGGTAGAGAGTTGTGCCAATCGTGGGATTCGATTGAATGTGGGTTTTGTTCCTAGTGCAATCGGTACATCTATTCAATATGAGCACACAGAATTTGCACATCAATCAAATCGCCACTGTATGGAGGATGCCCATTTTTTTCTTCAGGAGAAAGAGGGGATTTTATCAGGTGTTTTTGATGGGCACAGGGATCGGCAAGAGATAGCCCAATTTTGTGCTTTACAATTCAAGTCGCATTTTTTTGATCATTTGCGCAAATCTCCTAACAATTTTAGCAAAGTAATTTCAGAGATTGTTTTTAACATAGATTTTCACCTTTCGAAGATGACCCTTGTGGGAGGGAGCACAGCTTTAATCATGTATATCAATCAGGAGACAAATGTTGCATATGTGGCATCGATTGGGGATTCGGAGGTCTATGTTGCACGGACAACGGATTCTACCAAAAAAATGATGCTCCCTATTTCTTTGATTAAGAATTGGGCCTCCTTAGAGGAGGCACAGCGGGGCCGGAGTTACTTGCAGGAAAAAATTTTGGATATGACCATCACGCAAGGGCAACGTAGAGAATTACAACGAGAGTGGAAAGAGTTTGATTCTGAAATGTCTGTCTATGATCCAGCGGTAAAGCAGAGAAGGGTGCAGGGGTATAATATCAGTCGATCGATTGGAGACTATGATATGGAGGCAATTGTTTCAGCGGCAACGACAACCTGTTTTCCTTTATTACCTGGGGATGTGGTGCTCATGGGATCGGATGGTTTTTGGGATTTTGTTTCTTATGAAAGTCTGAGCAATCAACCCTCTTACGCCGCAGAGGATTTGGGAAAGGTTGCACTCGATTCCCAAGAGAGAGCGCAAGAGTTTGACAATATCACCATCCTGTCTTTTGAGTTGAGCTTAGTGAATGAGGCGAGAGGAGCGCTTTTCAGTGATGTACCACCAAAACCACTCCATGAAGACACCCATTCGGTTGCGGAAATCTAGCAAATAGACAATATGAATTAAGCTCCACAGGGCCCAAGCAGTAAAGCCAGTATATTGCCTTCCTCCAATCAGAGCTACTGCACGCGCCTTGCCAATGGTTGCCATTGAGCCCTTATCCTTGTAGCGAAAAGCGGGTCGTTTTTGGGCTCCAATTTTTTTTGCAATCAGATGACCCACATATTGCCCCTGTTGAATCGCAACGGGAGCTATGGCAGGCAGTTCGTTTCCTGCCTCATCTTCGGTATGTGCCGCATCTCCGATTACAAAAAGAGTTGGATGGTCAGGGATTGTTAGATCTGCATTGACAAGCACTCTATTTTGCTTGTCTAAAGGAGTCTCTAAACTCGTGAGTAATTGGGGGGCTTGGTTGCCTGCTGCCCAGAAAATATTTGTTGTGCCAATGCTCCTTTCACCTATTTGTACACCCTCTTTGTTGATCTTGGTGACAGCGGAGTTTGTGAGTACCTTGATACCGATTTTTGTTAAGTCTAATTTAGCTCTTTTGGAAAGAGCTGCTGGGTAGGAAGGCAAAAGCTCCTTGCCTGCTTCAATGAGGTAGATTTTGCTTTGGGTTGGATCGATGTTGCGAAAGTTTTTACGCATCGTTTTTTGTGCAATTTCACCAATGGCTCCCGCAAGCTCTACTCCTGTAGGTCCTCCCCCCACAACCACAAAGGTCAGTAGCTCTTGCGCTTTTGCACGGCTATCAGCAGCTTCTGCTTGTTCAAAGGTTGTCAGGATTTTATTTCTGAGATGTATGGCATCGTTAAGGGTTTTAAGACCGGGAGCATGTTCTTCCCATTGAGGGTGGCCAAAGTAGGCATGACGTGTTCCAATAGCTACAATCAGATAGTCGTAGGATAGAATACGTCCCGAGGTGAAATGGACCTTTTTCTCTTTGGGAAGAATCTTGCAACCATCATCCATAATGACGCTTGTGTTTTTTTGCCGTTTTAAAATTTCTCGGATAGGAAAGGCGATATCTCTTGGAGCCAATGCAGAGCTTGCTACTTGGTAAAGCAATGGCTGAAAAAGGTGGTGATTGGTGCGATCAACAAGGGTGATTTTTACGTTTGCCTTTTTTAACGAGCGTGCAGCACGCAAACCACCAAATCCACCACCTAAAATTAATACTCTTTGGAGTCCCATGTCCAAGAGTTACCATACCGCTGCTTTTTGCTCTAGATCAAATCGCAGGCCTCATCTGGCATCCAGTGCGCATCCTTGCCCGCCCACTTGACGTTGCAGCCAATTGGGTTGGTTAAGGGAGTTGCAATGGTTTTGCCAGCAAGTGCGGCATCGAGCGCATCGTCTAGGTAGTGCACGCTGCTTTTTGATGCATCCCTCGGGCTATCTACAGCGGCTCCACAATAGATGAGCTTGCGCTCTTGATCAAAAATGTAAAAGTGTGGTGTGCGCAATGCTCCATATGCTTTTGCCACCTCCTGACTCTCATCATACAAATAGAGCCATGGAAAATGATGTGTTCGCATACGCTCTTGCATGTGTGCAAAGCTATCTTCTGCATAGGTCTGCTCGCTATTGGAGTTGATTCCTACAAAAACCACTCCTTGATTTTTGTACTTTTCTGCTGTCATGCACGTTGCCTCATCCGAGCCAATGACGTAGGGACAATGATTGCAAGTAAAAAATATAACTAAGATCTTATCGGCGTCAAAATCCTTGAGTCTGTACTCTTTACCATTTGTTGCTGGTAAATGAAAATCTACTGCTTGAGAGCCTAATTCTAGTGTGAATGGCATGGAAAACCTCGTCTGGAATTGTAAAATTTAAACAAAAAATTATATCTACATTCCCAGGTTTTTATCAAGTAACTATTAGGCTGGATTTGATTTTTAACAAAATTTCTGGCATACTCCCTTCTTGTTTAAAAATTAGAAGCTGTATGACAGGTTTTAAAGAAAAAATTTTATGCTCTATTGAGCAAAGTGTAGCCGCACAGCAACAGCTTGCTTTGGAGTCAAACGTAGCCTTCATTGAAAAGGCTGCAGAGCGGATTGCGAGTTGCTATCGCAATCACGGTAAGGTCTTGATAGCGGGCAATGGCGGCAGCTTGTGTGATGCGATGCATTTTGCGGAGGAGTTAACAGGTTTTTTTAGAAAAAAGCGAAAGGCATTGGCTGCCATCGCCTTATCAGATAGTGCCCACTTAAGTTGTGTGGCAAATGATCTAGGTTTTGAGGATGTCTTTGCTCGTGGGGTTGAGGCGCTGGGACAAAAGGGGGATATTTTTATAGCTCTTACAACCAGTGGAAACTCGGCCAACCTTGTCAATGCATGTAAGCGTGCTACGGCATTGGGTCTACAAACGATTGCCCTTCTTGGAAAAGGAGGGGGCGCGCTTGGAGGGATGTGTGATTTGGAGTTGTTAATTGAAGGATTTTCAACTTCGGATCGAATTCAGGAGGCGCATATGACAGCTTTGCATACAATCATAGAGATTGTAGAGGAGCACCTTTTTTGGAGTGTGCAGCAGAGTTCTCGTGAGGATTTGGTGCAAGAAGTGCTCTCGACATGTCCTTAAACGAGATGTTTGCTGCTTTGCAACAAAGGGTGGCACGCAAGATTAAAGAAAAGCGGGTGGGCTTTTGTCTGCACACGCTTTTGTTAGGATTGAGTCTGGGATTTCGTTCCATCATATGGGTGCGACACAGACTTTATAAGCAAAAAGTATTGATCCCCAAAAGGGCCAATATTTGTGTTGTGAGTATAGGCAATATTGCCGCAGGTGGGGTAGGGAAAACCCCTTTTGCCCTTATGTTGGCGCATCAGTTGCAAGCGGTTGCGATCCTTACAAGAGGATATCGTTCGGAGGCTGAAAAGCTAAAGGAGCCGATGGTTGTGAACTCTGCAAAGCTTGCTCCCCCCGAGGTGTGTGGGGATGAGGCGCACATGATGGCTAAAAAGCTTGGAGATAAGGCGCTTGTCTTGTCGGGGCGCCATCGCTTTATTGCGGCACAGATGGCTGCAGCAAAAGGGTGCCGGGTGGCATTGCTAGATGATGGGATGCAGCATCGCAAGCTTGCGCGCGATTTTGAGATTGTACTGCTCAATGGAGCAGACCCTTTTGGTTGTGGGGCCTATTTGCCTCGCGGTTTTTTAAGGGAGGACCCCTGTCGCCTTAGGTCTGCAGATCTTTTGGTGGTGGTTGGCAAGGTGAACAAGAAGAATAAGAGGATGATAGAGGAGCTTTCTGGGGGAGTCCCTTGTGTACAGGCTCAGATGGTTTTATCAGAGTGTATGGATATGAATAAGGAAGAAAAACGATTGGATCAGGCAAAGGTTGGGGTTTTTTGTGCAATAGGCAACCCTCACCGATTTGTAGAGAGCGTGCAGGCTGCGGGAGCGGATGTGTGTGCGCACAGCTTTTTTCCTGATCACTCTTTATTTGATGAGGCTACATTGCTCAATTTTTCATTAGAAGCGAAGAGGCAAGGTGCTGATTTTTTGTGTTGTACGGAGAAAGATTGGGGCAAGGTATCTGATGCGTTAAAAAGAAAATTGGCCTTAGAGCCACACTGCATTCGAGCAGAGCTTGTGATTGAAGAGAATCGGCAAGCATTTGATGAAGCAGTCCAAACAATTAAACAATTAGCAGAGGAAAAACGATGAAGCTTTGGCAAAAAATGCTTATTGGTTTAGGAGTCGGTACAGCGGTCGGCATGTTACTTGGTCCGACAAGCGCCCAGTATGTTAAACCAGTAGGAACTGTCTTTTTAAGCTTACTGAACATGCTGGTGGTGCTTTTGGTCTTTTCATCGATGACCGTGGGTGTGGCCTCGATTGGAGATGTTAAAAAGTTAGGAAGAGTCGGCTTAAAAACCTTGGCCATGTATGCCGGTACAACGGTGGTTGCGATTGCCATTGGCTTGGTGATGGCAAAACTATTTAATCCAGGGATGGGGATGGGGCTGGAGCACGATGCTATCCAGATTTCCATTGATGAGACGCCGCAGCTCATTACGATGTTTATGTCTCTTGTTCCTAACAATCCAATTGGCTCCTTGGCAAGTGGCAATATTTTGCAGGTGATCGTCTTTTCCATCTTTTTGGGGCTTGGGATTACCTTTGCCGGAGAAAAGGGCAAGCCGATGTTGCATGTGCTAGAGTCACTCTCTGAGGTGATGTTTAGCATGACGGGCATCGTTATGAAGTTAGCCCCTTATGGAATTTTTGCAATTATGGCCTGGGTCTCTGGAACCTTTGGGTTTACCGTACTTTACAAATTACTGAAGCTTGTGTGTGCCTATTACGCGGGATGTCTTATTCATTTGGTTCTCGTATATGGAGGGCTTTTAATGCTTGTTAGTAAGGTGCGTGTAATGCCCTTTTTCAAGGGAATGACTGATTCCATTGCTTTGGCAGCCTCGACAACTAGTAGCTCGGCTACTTTGCCTGCTACGATTCACTGCGTGGAGGAGAACTTAGGTGTTTCCAAAAATATTGCAAGTTTTGTCTTGCCGCTGGGCTCTACTGTTAACATGAATGGAACGGCGATCTTTCAGGGAATCGCGGCTGTCTTTATTGCGCAGGCATATGGCATTGATTTGGGCTTTCAGGAGCTTATTTTAATTGTTGTAACGGCAACCCTTTCGGCTGTAGGTTGTGCGGGGATTCCGGGGGGAGCGTTGATTACGCTCTCCATTGTTTTGGGCTCTGTGGGCTTGCCGCTTGAGGGCATTGCGATTGTGGCCGGTATTGATCGTCTGCGAGATATTGGTGGCACAGTCATGAATGTTTTAGGAGATGCAGTGGTGGCTTTGTGTGTATCTAAGAGTGAAAAGGAATTTGATGAGGAGAGATACAACAGTGGTGTTTATGTTAGTTATGAAGAGTCGAACTTTCAGGAGAGTCAAGCATGAGTGATACCTTTGAAGTAAAATTACCTAAACTAGGCGAAAGTATTGTGGAGGCAACCATTGTCAAGTGGTTAAAAAAAGAGGGGGAGGCTGTTGCCTATGATGAGCCTCTTTTGGAAGTGACTACAGACAAGGTAAACTCAGAGATTCCCTCTCCTGTTGCGGGGACTTTATTAAAGATTGTGGCCCTTGAGGATGCTGAAGTTCAAGTGGGTGATCTTTTGGCTCAAATTGGAGAGCAGGCAGAGGTTGAAAGCACAAAGGCCGCCCCAGCTCCGGCTCCAGCTCCAGCTACTAAAAAAACAAAGGAGCCTGTTGCGGCACCTAGTTGTGGTAAAAACAGCAGCTTCTTTTCGCCCTCTGTGATGCGTCTTGCGCAAAGAGAGCAGCTTTCGATGGACATTTTGGAAAAAATTGAAGGCAGTGGTGAGGGAGGACGCGTCACTAAAAAAGATATTGAGGCCTACCTAGCATCGCGTACAGAAAAGGCACCTGTTGCCAAGTCGCTTGTGGAGCCGACCTCTTCTATTTTAGAAGAGCGGGTAAAAATGACGGGGATGCGCAAAGCAATTGCCGATAATATGGTGCGCTCATTTTATGAGGCTCCGCATGCATCGCTTGTAACTGAGGCGGATGTGACGGAGATCATGCAATTGATTCGGCATGAAAAGGAGCGTTTTGTGAAAACACATGGTGCCAAGCTCACCATCACAAGTTTTTTACTACAGGCTCTTTCTAAGGCCTTATTGCAGTTTCCTTTATTGAATGCCTCGTTGGAGCAGGAAACGATTGTCATGAAGCGCTACATTAACATTGGCATGGCTGTCAATGTAGAGGGTGGGCTTGTAGTGCCTGTTATCAAAAATTGTCAGGAACGCAATTTGGTGAGTTTGGCCAAAGCGATCGGTGATCTTGCGGGTAAGGCACGAGCCCATAAGCTTGCACCTGATGAGGTGAAGGAGGGGACAATTACCCTTTCAAACTTTGGTGCGACTAAGGCGCTTATGGGGGTACCGATTATTCGTTATCCTGAGGTGGCCATCATTGGTGCGGGCACGATACAAAAGCGTGTTGTTGTGCGCGATGATGATTCGTTTGCTGTGCGTCAGATGATCTACTTAACGTTGACCTTTGACCATCGAATTATTGATGGAATTTATGGTTGTGAGTTTTTGGCAGCGGTGAAGCACAACCTCGAATCCATCACCTCTACATAATGTAGTCACTCAACTTGTGATTGATTTTTGAACCTTTTTCCCCCATTTAGACGATCTCTCGCTCGCTGTACCACATGTACTATCTTCGCTCGAGATCGCCAAACTGGAGAAAAAATCCCAAAAATTCTTCGCAATCTTTTC